>ERZ1740060.174-NODE-174-length-50073-cov-8.336079_pt1 | contig 50073 bp, 50 predicted proteins | sample MGYA00581743_ERZ1740060 | MGnify/ENA primary metagenome ERZ1740060 (study PRJEB43018, sample SAMN04849235) | marine metagenome | isolation source: floating plastic debris | place: Pacific Ocean | collected 2008-08-27 | study: EMG produced TPA metagenomics assembly... | reverse complement strand
ACATCGGTGACTGGAGTTCAGACGTGTGCTCTTCCGTCTGCAGCTTGAATCATGGGGTTATAGGGGCTTTTTATGCAGTAGGTCTTTAATCTCAGCCATGAGTTCTGCCACCCGCCGATCTTTTTCTAAAATGCTGGCGAGTAGATCTTCCGGCGGCACATGCTCAAAGGTGTCTTTGATGTTGGGGTTCTTCTGATCCAGATTAAAGATGGGATAGTAGAGCTCATCCCCGCAGGCTTTTTGTGCTCGTGCCTGGTTACGAAGTTCTTTCTCCGTCTTTTCCTGAGTTTTAAGTGCTTTCTTTAGCTCTGCGAGCTTGGCCTTGAGGGGCTTAATCTGATTGTTGCCCGCTTCCAGGCTTGCTAAGTCGGTCTCTACTTGGGAGATCGCTTCCCGTAAAGTCTTTGCAGTTTGCGCGGCTTCGTTAGCACGGGTATCGGTTTCCCTAGCGGTATCCCAGTGAGGCTGCGCTTTGGCTATGGCTTCGTCATAAGCGATTTTGAAGTCATACTTCCAGGCCCGTTCGGTTTCTGGGCGATCGCCCCACCAGTCGATACAGTCCTGGAACTCTTCATCTCCAACGGGCTTGGTTTTAGTGTAGTTCTTTCGCCCCTCCGGTAAGGGATGCGCATAGTACCAAATGGTTTCTGTTGGTTTGCCCGCTTCAAAAAACAGCAGATTGGTGGGGATTTTGGTGTACGGCTCAAACACCCCTTCCGGTAGCCGCACGATGGTATGCAAGTTAAATTCCTTCAGTAATTTTTCTTTAAGTAGGGCGCAGGTGCCATCTCCGAACAGCACCCCATTGGGTACAACGACGCCTGCTCGTCCTGGAGTGGGTTTCTTCTTCAAGCGCCGCATAATCAACTGTAAAAACAGCAGTGCCGTTTCGCTCGTGCGTAAATTGGGCGGGAAGTTTTTCTTGATTTTGTCTTCTTCCTCACCCCCAAATGGAGGATTGGTAAGGATCATATCTACCTGATCCTTTGCCCCGATTTCTGTCAGCGGTTTGGCCAGGCTGTTGCCAAACTCAACATGGGGATACTCCACCCCATGAATCAGCAAATTCATCAGCGCTAATAAGTAAGGTAAGGACTTAGCCTCACCCCCCATAATGCTGGACTGGATAATGCTCCAATTTTGAGGGTGACAGTGCTGTCGCAAATACAAAAACGTTTCCACCAGGAAACCAGCTGTGCCGCAAGCTGGGTCCATAATCACGTCACCAATTTGCGGATCGAGCACCCGCACCATAAATCTCACCACCGGACGGGGCGTGTAAAATTCCCCTGAGTCTCCAGCAGCATCTCGCATTTCCTTCAGCATCGCCTCGTAAAAGGCGCTGAGGATGTTCACCTCTTCCGAATTGTCGAAGTGAATCTCATTGATTTTGTTAACCACATCCCGCAGCAACGGGCCGCTGAGCATGCGGTTGGTGATGTCTTGAAACACCTTGGCAATCACGTCGGCCCGTTCTCGGCCCGTGTCGCTTTGGAGTGATCGTAGATACGCCAAGAGTCCCGGACAGCGGGTGCCATCGGGCAAAGTGACTTCTTCGTTATTGATGAAGTTCTTGAGCTGGTCGCCCCCCATGCCCTCTTCATCAGCGGCCCAGTCGCGCCAGCGATAGGGCGGTTTGAGCACGGGCTTATAGGTCTCTTCCTTGAGGATGGTTTCGTCTTCGCGAATCTTTTCTGAGTCATCCAGCAGCTTGAGCAGCAAAATCCAGGTCAACTGCGGTAAGCGATCGAGCTCGCCGTTGAGTCCCTTATCCTTCCGCATGATTTGCCGAATGGACTTCACTACGCTGCCGAGGCGTTGAGCGGTGGTTTGGGGTTTCTTTGCGGCCGTCTTCCGGGTTCGTTTCGTCGCCATGCAATCGTCACAAGCTATGCACTATATAAGAGGCTTTGCAGCCGATTCACAGCATCTCTCAGATTAGCCGCGCCTCCAAATAATGTCGCAATTTCAGAGGTATTACCAAACTGCTCGAACTCCCGCACCTTAAATGCATCTGGGACATTGAGATAGTCCGGCCCTCCTTCGGCGTATTTTTCCAGCATTTTGTCTAACACCGCTCGGGCCTGCTCACCATATTGATCAAAGAAGTCTTGGCGCTGGCGCTTTAGCCGCTCGGCTCGTTGCTTATACGTCATCGGCGGCAAATCAAATGCTAAATGACAGAGCAAATCAAAGGGGTCGGCATCGGTTTGGTGGGTGACTTCGCGCAAATCCTCAAAGTCGATGCCCTGGTCTACAAGTTGAGCAATCAGGTCTGATCGCTTCTCCGGACTCATCCAGCGCTCCCGTAACTCCATCGCTGACCGACAGAGCACCCGCACCCGTTCCCCGGTGTAGTCTGTCAGTTTAAAGGCCCGCAATCGATTGCCGTTGGGATCAAGCTCGTACAAAATCTCGCCTGCAATTTCAACCTGGCCCTGGTCAAAGTAGTATTTACGGGGCAATCCGTCATCTTCGTCATCAGGCAAACTTGTGAAGCCCGTTGGCGTGTCGTCAGCCTCATCTCCCGCCAGAAAGCGTTCCTCATCCACGTTTGGATAAGCAGGGCCGGTCTCGTCTTCAGGCTCTTCTAAGTCTCTGACTTCTACCGATTCGGAGATGATGTCACCGTCTTCGTTAATCTCAGCTTCAGTTACGACGTCCGGTTCGTCATCAAAGCCCGGATCGGCAAACAACCGGGTGCTGTTGGTGTAGTCCAAAATCGTGAAAGTGAGTTTGCCATAGTCTTCTTCTACCCGTGTGCCTCGCCCCACAATCTGCTTGAATTCCACCATTGAGCGAATCACTCGCACCAAAATCACGTTTTTGCAGGTCGGTACATCCACTCCGGTAGAAAGCAGCTTAGAGGTCACGGCAATGACAGGAGTGTCTTGCTCTGGATCTTTGAATTCGTATAGTCGCGCTTGTCCCCATTCCGCTTCATCCGACGTGATACGGCAGACGTAATTGGGGTGGTCCCTGGTTAAGTCCGTATTGAGGTTGTTAAGGGCTACTACCATCTCCTGGGCATGGGGTTGATCCACGCAAAAGACGATGGTTTTGGCAAAGCGGTCCGTGCGTTTGAGGTAATCAGTGATATGGCGAGCGATCGCTTCCGTCCTGGCCTTTAGAGACACAATGCGCTCAAAATCACCTGTTTGATACTCTTCATCGGGAATGCTGCGCCCATAGCGATCAATCTCTTCCGGCGTGGGTCGCCAACCGAAGGTATCCCAAGTGGTGCTGACCCGATATACCCGATAAGGAGCCAAAAAGCCGTCTTCAATGCCCTGTTGCAGAGAGTAGGTGTAGAGCGGATCACCAAAGTAATTGTAGGTATCAACATTGACATCCCGCTTTGGGGTCGCCGTCAGCCCTAGCCGTACCGAAGGCTGAAAGTAATCAAGGATTTCCCGCCACTGGCTTTCATCACGGGCACTACCGCGATGACACTCATCCACCACAATAAGGTCAAAATAGCCCTCGCTATAGTCCTGATACACATTGCTCAGAGATTGATAAAGCGCGAAGTAGATCTCTCGCCCCTTCAGCGCTTCTCCTTGGATCTTGTGGACAATATCTTCTTTAAAGGCAAAGAAATCTTTTTGCATCGGGTCATCGACCAAAATGCTGCGATCGGCAAGATACAGGATTCGTGGTTTGCGATACTCACCATCGCAGTTCCACCCCATACTCCACAGCTTCCAACAAATTTGAAAAGCGGTGCTGGTTTTCCCTGTTCCTGTCGCCATCGTCAAAAGCAAACGATCCTGCCCTTGCAAAATGGTCTTAATAACTCGGTTAATCGCAATCCGTTGATAGTAACGAGGACGCTTACCACTGGTTAGGTTAAAGGGAGTCAACAGTTTTTCGGCAAGTTCATCACTCAGCCCTTCATCCCCTTTCAATCGTCGCCACAGTTCAGTCGGAGAAGGAAAGGTATCCAGTTCGCTGATCGCGCCTGTCGTATAGTCAAACTCAACAATGCCCTTGCCATTGGTGGAATAGGCAAATTTGAGATCCAGCAGTTCTGCATAGGCTTTGGCTTGTTGCAGTCCGGCATCCGGTGATTTATTTTTGCGCTTGGCTTCAACAACGGCTAGCGGTGTATCGCGGTCATAGCACAGCAAGTAATCGGCAAACTTTTTGCGGCGGCGACGGGGTGATCGACCTGTGGTGAGAATCCGCCCCGCATCGATCGGATACTGTTCTGCAATCCGGCGAGGCTCTTCCTCCCAAGCACTCAGTCGAGGAAGTATGTACTTCCGACAGGTATCCGCCTCGTTAAGACCTGACATAAACTGAACCTGAATGGGTGAGCCTTAGTCGTTACTCAAGGTTAAACAATGGTGTCTTAACTGCGCTCTACATTTAGTTGGCAATAGCTGGCAATTTCTAAGGCTCGGACAGACTCAAGCAGCAAAGACCAAACTGATTGGAAATATTTTCATCTAGCAAAACGACTGTTCATTCAGTAACGCAACTGACCAATCTTAGGGACAACGCATCCTCTAGAGTGGTCAGTTTTACGCTCCTAAAACAAGCGTTACTTTGCAGCACCAAACAAGCTGCCGAGCGATCGCGCCACATTCTGAGGCTGCATCGCATCGGTTGCCGCTGTTGGTTCATAACCGCAATGGACCATGCAATCGGCACATTTCGGATTGCCACTCTGGGTGCCGTATTGCTCCCATTTCGTTTCCTCAATCAATTCTTGGAAGGTCTCGTAATAGCCCTCATTCAGCAAATAGCAGGGCTTCTGCCAACCCAAAACGCTGTAGCTGGGGCTGCCCCACGGGGTACAGTCATAGTCCTTGTCACCCGTGAGAAAGTCTAAGAAGAGGGGATTGTGGTTAAAGGACCAGTTCTTCTTGCCCGCCCGGAACGGTGCGAGGATTTCTCGAAATAGGGCCTTGGTCTGCTCACGCTGTAGGAAGTGGTCTTGATCCGGTGCCCAGGCATAGCTGTAGCCCGGTGACACCATCATGCCATCCACCCCCATGGTGGTGAGATAGTCGAATAATTCCTGAATCTGGGCCGGATCTGCCCCCTCAAACACAGTGGTATTGGTTGTCACCCGAAAGCCCCTGGCCTTAGCCGCCCGAATCGCGCTGACCGCGATATCAAACACCCCTTTGCGATCCACACAATGATCATGCAGCTCTCGCATCCCATCCAAATGGACGCTGAAGCTGAGATAGGGGGACGGGGTAAATTTATCCAGGCTCTTTTCGAGCAACAGGCCGTTGGTGCAGAGATAGATAAACTTTTTGCGCTCAATCAGACCTGTCACGATTTCATCAATTTGAGGATGCAGCAACGGCTCACCTCCAGGAATAGAAACCACCGGAGCACCACACTCTTCGACCGCTCTAAAGCAATCTTCGGGAGACAGATTTCGCCTCAAAATCTCCTTGGGATGCTGAATTTTGCCACAGCCTGAGCAGGCTAAATTGCATCGAAACAAAGGCTCCAGCATCAGCACGAGCGGGTACTTTTTGCGTCCCTTCAGACGCTGCGTAACCAGGTACTGTCCGACTGCAAGCGCCTGCTGCAAATGAATTCCCATTTTAAAAACCGTCTCCTCAGTGGTTCGCTGGCCTGAGCTGGCCCTTAAATCATGGCCCGATCGAATGAATGGGGCCAGCATTAGCCCGATACGTCAAGCTGTCAGCCTGCATTCAACCACCCTAAAGCATTTTTTAGAGAATCACTGGGGTCTGTTCATGCCATAGTCCACGTCTTGGGCATCGATATCCCTTGACGTTCAGCAGGGGTTTCAAACTGAATCCTGGCTGCAAAAAACATCGATATGGGAAAGACCGACAATCCCATACACTGTGGAAGATTAATCCGTGGCTCATTGCGATTAATCCATGGCTAATGTGGCTGGGGTGCTAGCCCAGCACAATTGACCCCAGTACGAATGGTTCTAACCGTGTGAGGAGATGATCGAATGCCTTCTGTCAGTACGGCCCTGGACTTACTCAAAGCGACGAGTCGAACCTTTTATATCCCGATCAGTTTATTACCGTCGCAACTCCAAGAGGCCGTAGCGTCGGCTTATCTCTGTATGCGGGCGATCGATCAGATCGAGGATCACCCCACTTTGCCCTTGCCGATCAAGGCCAAGCTGCTGAGGCAGATCAGCCTAAACTTACAGGCCGGGAACGAATTGTCTAAAGTCGAGGACTTTGCAAAGGGGCTAGGTGGGTTTGACGATCAGCTCGAAGAAGTTACCTTGCGGGTGGGGGAATGGGCGTTACTGGCCCCCGATACGATTTCTCCGCGCATTTGGGATGCAACGGCAGCGATGGCCGATCGCATGGCCTATTGGGCCGAATGCAACTGGCGCATTGATAGTGAAGCCGATTTAGACTGCTATACCTTTAGCGTTGCTGGGGCCGTGGGCTTGATGCTGTCGGATCTATGGGCCTGGTATGACGGCACCAAAACCAGCCGCATGGAGGCGATCGGGTTTGGTCGGGGGCTGCAATCGGTGAATATCTTGCGAAACCACCTCGAAGATTTAGAGCGGGATGTGGACTTTTACCCCACGGGTTGGACCTCTAAAGAGATGCAGGGCTACGCCCGCCGTAACTTAGCCCTGGCCGATGCCTATACAGCGGCGCTACCGAAAGGACCAGCACTTTTGTTTTGTCGCATTCCCCTAGCCCTAGCCCATGCCACATTAAATGTCCTGGCCCAAGGGAAGGAAAAGCTCAGTCGTGGCGATGTCATGACCATCGTGGCTCAACTCAGCAAAATCGCCAGCTAGGGCAATTCGGATGTGAAGGTGCAGGGGTTCACGCCCGTCGCCATATCAACAGCATTGGGGCTGCCAATGGTAAGCCCCCAAGGGAGCCGCAAGAAACCGTTATTCTAGAGGCAGATGCGGACCCCCAGGAGCGGTATGGATACCAAGGCATTTAAGCGATCGCTGAACCAGTCAGAGAACTATTTTCGCAAGGGCTTTGGCCACGGCGAAGCGGTTGCTGACCAAATGCAGACGGAGTACCAAAGCTCCTTAATCCAAGAAATCCGCGATCACAACTATGTGCTGACCCGAGGAGACGCCACCATCCGTTTGGCCAAATCCTTTGGCTTTTGCTGGGGGGTCGAGCGGGCTGTGGCCATGGCCTACGAAACCCGGCAGCACTTTCCCGATCAGCGGCTGTGGATTACCAACGAAATCATCCATAACCCTGATGTGAACGGACGGCTGCGGGAAATGGACGTTCATTTTATTGAGCTGATCGAGGGCCAGAAAGACTTTTCGGGGGTGGCCGCTGGGGATGTGGTGATTTTGCCCGCTTTCGGGGCGAGCGTCCAAGAAATGCAGCTACTGAATGAGCGGGGTTGCACCATTGTCGATACCACCTGCCCTTGGGTCTCCAAGGTGTGGAATAGCGTCGAGAAGCATAAAAAGAAAAGCTACACCTCAATCATTCACGGCAAATATAAGCACGAAGAAACCGTTGCCACCAGCTCCTTTGCCGGCACCTATTTAGTCGTCCTCAACCTGGCAGAAGCCCAGTACGTAGCGGACTACATTCTGCAGGGGGGTGACCGTGACGAATTCCTGGCGAAGTTCCAAAACGCCCATTCTGACGGCTTTGACCCCGATGTGGATTTAGAACGGCTCGGCGTTGCTAATCAAACCACCATGCTGAAAGGAGAGACCGAGGCGATCGGTAAGTTGTTTGAGCGCGCCATGCTACAGAAATACGGTCCCCATCAGCTCAATGATCACTTTTTGGCCTTCAACACTATTTGCGACGCTACCCAAGAGCGCCAAGACGCCATGTTTGAACTGGTGGATGAGGCCGCCAAGGTAGACCTGATGCTGGTGATTGGCGGCTACAACTCGTCGAATACCACCCATTTGCAGGAAATTGCGATCGACCGCACCATTCCCTCGTACCACATCGATGGACCAGAGCGGATCGGCCCCGGCAACCGCATTGAGCACAAGCCGCTCCACAGTGACGCGCTGGTAGTGACAGAGAATTGGCTCCCCGAGGGGCCGATCGTCGTCGGCGTCACTTCTGGTGCCTCCACCCCGGATCGGGCTGTGGAAGTCTCGATTGAGCGAATTTTTGAGCTTAAAGCTGCCGTACCCGTGGGTTAAATCAGTAATCTAGGGTGACGGTATCGAAATGTTCACCCTCTGGACTGTCATCGTATCCAGGGGGAAAGACCATGCTGCTGGGCGCGGCGGCCCCGCTGGATTGGCGCAGTTGTTGAGCCCCCTGCTCTAGGTCTGTCGTCTGGGCATTAAGTTCGGCCAAGCGCGCTTGGATGCGATGACGGCGCTGGTCTAAATCGGCCAGTTGGGCCTGTAAACGCTTCTTCTCAACTGTGAGCTTATAGATATCGAGATATTGGGCCGCCTCCGAACCTTGGCGAGGCATCGTGCTAATCTTCGGTGTAATCCGGCTGGGGGGGCGACGATGGGCCATCGTAAAACCTCAGAATGAAGGGGCAGTGGAATGGGGCTAGCGCCAGCCAGCTCTGGGTTGAAACTTGGAATACCCATGGTCCAAGCCTCAACCTTGCTTCTCTTCTACCCCAAATCCAGCCAGTAGAACGGTTTCAAGGGGCGCATTTTCGGGAGGGCGTTGGTAGTTGAGAATGCGGCGAATCCGCAGCTTCGGGTTCACTAGGGTGATTGAGTCCACGGAGACCACGCGGGTATAGTTTGTGGTCATCAACAGCTCTCGGCTGGCAAAGGTATAGCGAAAGTGGGAAATAATCGGGCGATCTTCTTCATAGGCGCGATCGCGTAAATAATCTCCCTCTAGACCGGTCGCATCCTCTTGGGTCGGCACGAACAGCAGCCTCAGCTCCTGGCTAACCTCTTCTCCAGCTTCCGACACCGTATGGAATCCTAGCCGAAATCCAGGAATGATCTCTAGGTTATCCACCAGTTCGTAGTGGTTGTCATTCAGCACCTTTTGCTTCAGATCAGCGGTGATTGGTGCCACCTGAAACGTCGTGCGCGATCGCTCGATTTCGCTATGGCTCAGGTAATGGTAGGTCCGCTCGCTCACCCAACCACCCACACAACAGTCGAAAAAATCCTGAAAATCTTGACTATCCATACCTGAATCTAAACGATTATCCCCGTCAATACCCGCCGTTATTCAGTTTAGAAGGAATTACCCGTCAATCCTCATTTTCATGGCCCGCTGCCCTGTCCTCTGAGGGATCTTGCTTGCCCGTTTAAGCACTGGTATCAGACCAGACAGTTTTTTAAATAGGCTCCCCTAAAGTAGGCTGCAATCCGAACTTCGGGTTATCCCCTCTCCTGTAGCCATTGCTACTCAGAGATGGGGCGGTTAGCATAGACTAAGTTAACAAAACTTAAACAGCGACGTCTGAATTTTGTCTGCCCAGGTCTGTTTTCGACAAGTCCATTCTGTTTTGAGTTTACGCCTATGTCCTACGTTCCCCATGCAGTGCAGCTCCGAGCTGAACCCACCGTTGCGACCTTCTTCCGTAGCTGTCACGGTGAATGGCGCTCAGAGCGTCGCTACTACACGATTAAAAGTGGTGAAACCCAAGAAGTGGTCAGTGACATCAGTATTCGCTTTTTAGAGGCCGACAGTCCAGAATTGCGCCAGCTTGCCGAACTGCACGGCTTATCGGAGCGTACGCCACTGCTTTGTGGCAGCCAGGTGACCTGGGAGAGCACCTATGTGAAAAAAGCGGCCCGCAAGCCTGCCAGCGGTTCTACCCTATTTGGCGTACACGACTCAATTCTGTATCGCGATCGCGGCTTCGCTACCCCAAACCCCGTCACCGCAGAGTTTTATTTCCGGGATCCACGCACCATGGTCCTAAAAACCGCCTACGACAATTCCAGCTTTGAGGAAGAAATCAAGCTGGTTGGCGATCGCACCCGCACCCGCCAAACCATTATTTCTCGGGCTGGAGAAGAGCAAATGATCGGTCAATATCTAGAACAACGTCGCTAATCCCATCTCAAAAATCACGCTGCGTTTACTGAGCAGGCTCAACCTTAAACCTGAGCCTGCTTCTGGCACTGCCAATAGCCGGTTCGACGCAGAAGCAGCGCGTCAAACACCAAGCTTGCCACCGTTAGACGCAGCAATGAATCGAGATCAGCTAGTTTGGACAACCGTTTCACGATTGGCAAGTTGTGATTTACTGTTCATCAAGTAGCTCACGCCAGTCAATAAACTGTCCTGCGCATTGTGTGAGTCGCGTCGGCTGTGTGCTTGTGAGTTCGGGAGGTGCCACAGACTTCCCTAAGGGATAGGTTGGCGCTGAAGCTGGTTGCCGGGGCTGTGCTGGAACCTGCCGCGACGGGGGTTGAGGACTGGGGGACGACAATGGCTGCGGAGCGGATTCCACTGGACAAATCGGATTTCTATGTAGGGTGAGCGACGTGAGCTGATCTAAGGGCGCTAGGGCAGCTACCGAAGAAACGTTATTGGACAACAGATTCAAGTGCGTCAAGTTGACGAGCGTTGCTAACGGTGTCAAATCTTCGATGTTGTTATTAACGAGTTCTAGGCGTGTCAGATAAGTTAGCGTGGCCAGCGGTGAAATATCACTGATGCCGCTGAGGCTAATGCTTAGAGACTGCAGATTTTCCAGTCCTGTCAGCGTTGACAGATCGAGGTTCAGGCTAGAGAGGTGGAGCTCCGTGAGACCCGTCAGCGTGGCCAGCGGTGAGATATCTGAGAAATTGCCGTCTAGGTGCAGTGACGATAGCTGAGTCAGTTGAGACAGTGAAGAGAGATCTAGAGCTGTGCTGGCCGGGGCATCACTGCTGGGACCGTAGGCAGATTCAACGTAAAAAAACAGATGCCTCAGCTGTGGGGCGGCGGCTAAGGGTTGAAAAAGGGCTGAAAGGTCAATGCCTGTATCTGCCGTCGTGAAGTAAAAGCGCTGTAGTCCGCTTATGTTGGGTAGTGCTGAATAGCGTTCGATGCTTTGATTGTGGACGGCTAATAGTTCTAGATTAGGCAGGGTGGTGAGTGGCGCAAGATCGAGCGATCCTGCATTTTCTTGGCTGAAGCGTGTTCCCACTGATAAGGACACCACTTCTGAAAGGCGCGTCTGAGCATCTTGGCAGTCTGTGGTGACCAGTTCTTGCAAAACTGCGCTGACTGCCTGCTGGGCAGCGGGAGAAATCGCATCCTGATTTTCACACCATGCTAAAAACGTTTCGTAGTCTGCCTGAGCACGGGCCGTGGGCACTTGAACATGGGCCGTGCTCACCAGGGTCAGGGCAAGGACCACAGCGCTGCTGGCCCACCCCAAACGAGTAGCGGTCATAGATATCTCCTTCACGTTTCCAATTTGCAATACTGCAACGACTACTAGTAGGTCTGCAGCCGATTGATCAGAGATAGCGAATAGGTGTACCAGCCCGAATAGGTTTGCTCGTTTTGCTCGAACAACATGACAGCCCGCTCAGCGTCAGCCAGCAGCAGGGCTCTCAGTTGGGCATCTTCAAAGGGCAAATAGTCTAAGTCACCCTGCAGGCGGCTGACCTCGTTCGCTCTGACCAGCCTGACTAAGGCACGTTCGGCATAGGCGTGGGGCTGTGTTGGCTCAATGGCGATGGCTGTGTCGTACAGCTCTAAAACGGTCGTAAGGACGAGTTCTATGGCTTCCGGAGGTTTGGCACCACTATAGAGCTGTCTGGCCTGGTGCAAGACAGCTTCGTAGGCAGTGGCGGGCCGCACCGTCAGTTCATAGTCGCCGCCAATGCCGCTGAAAGAACGGGCTTGAACCGTGTAGGTGCCGGTGGCAGGCAGGTGCAGATATAGCCCCGCATCAAAGAAGTTAGCGCTACCCGTAACCACTTCCAAAGTGTCGGGCTCATATACGGTGGGGAAGGGATCGTCATTCAGGTGCAGCACCTCTCCATCAGGGCCAAGCAGCACCAGCATGCCATCAAAGTCTTCGCTCACCAGCGTCAAGATGATCGGTGTGCCCACTTCCCCATAAAAGGTGAAACTGTCCTGGGGGAAACCGTCCAGTTCTGTGGGGAGCTGGTCTTGAATAACCATGGGTAGGAGGGGGTTGGCCCCGGCACGGCTGGGAGTCCCCAGCCCCAAAGTACAGGCTGTGGCAGTCGCCAGGACTAGGCCAGTGCGAAGAAGTAAACCATTAAAAACGTGACGACTCATTTAGAACTCCTCCGCAGTAGATTCATTGCTGGATGTGGCTTCAGCGGCACTGGGCTGATTCGTAGACTCAGATAATTGGAGCAGTTGGTCTGCAAGTTCTGCGGGAAGTTCGCCCGTGGTCACTATCGTGTTGAGAGCGCTGATGTAAAGGGCAGCTGCGGTATTTGCGTCAACTAGCGCAGCTGCGGCATCTAAATCCGCCCGAACCATGGCTTGTAAGTTGGCCGGCAGCATCTGATAGTGGGCATAGAGTTCGGCTGCAAAGTTGTTGGGTTCATTGTTGCTGTCTCTGTCAGGACTGTAAAATTGCAGCTCTTGGCGTGCAATCAGGTTAAGGCCAATGCGCCGTACGTAGGGTTCAATTGCCTCTGGTGCAATGCGAATGGCGTCGGTGTAGAGTGCGATCGCCCGGTCAATCCGCGCTGGTTCATCGGTGGGTGTACTGTTTGCCTTTGCCATGATCCGCTCATAGCTGGTGGCAGGGGTTACCGTCACTGTGGGCAGGGGGCTGTCAGCCTGAAGCTGATAGGTACCGGTTTGGGGCAGCACAATCACCTCGTAGGGCGACGCTCCAACATCGGAAGCGATACCGAGCAGGTTGTCGTAGCGATATTGAGTCGCGTCCGCCACCTCTCCGTTAAGCAAGAGCTGGTAATCTAGCCGCTCTGCGGGCTGGTCGGCACGTCGAATCGTAAAGGCTTCTCCCACCTGGCCTTCGAACTCAGCGATGGTCGTCAGCGGATTGAGCTGGACGGTTGGGGTGGGGTCAGACGACTGGGCGAAAACGGGACCGGTTAACACAGCCAGAGATAGGTTGGCTGCAGCTATCCAGCCCAAACGAGTGACGATCATCGAGTGTTTAGTTGGTAACGCAACTTCTGTATTGCCCAGTCCGGTGTGCAGACCCAAAGCAGCTTAGGTGCAGATACCTCTACCACTCACTTAGTTTGTAAGCATTTAGGCTGTTGCTCAAGTGTCTCTGCCAAAGCCATGAGTTCCAGGAATTTAGGGCCGTCTAGCAGTCTAACAAATTCCCAATTCAGACCAAGGTTGGGAAACGAATTGATTGAGAACACTTCAAGTCTGATTTAATGCCTTGGCGTGGTGGGCAAAGTGGTCTCCCATACAGGAGGCAATAAAGTAGTAGCTGTGGTCATAGTGAGGTTGCAACCCTAGGGTTAGGGGATGCTTAGCGGCTTTACAGGTTTGCACAAAACGCTCCGGCTGTAGCTGGGCTTTCAAAAAAGTGATCGCCTGCGGCAACTCGTCCACCACATAGTCGTACATACGGTAGTGGCGATCCCAAGGGGCCTGAGTGGCATTCACGTAAAACCCTGCCCCGGTTCCCAGATCCCAACTGTCCGTTTCTCCTTGGACATTGTACCCACGAGGACTCGTATCCGGAGCCACCACAATGAAACCATGCTGAGCCCTATAGGCCTGGGCTCCAGCCTTTGTAATGAAATTCTGCTCACTGCAGGTCAGACCACTCAACCAATAGACTACTGGGCAAGATTGAGATTCCGCTTGGGGGGGAAGTAAACCCCAAGCGGAATCTCGCACCCCAGTGTCAGTGCTGCATGCCGGTACACCTGTTGCCAACCGCCAAAGCTACGGTACTGATTGGTCAGTATCAAAGAAGTGGCAGTCATTAGGGACAGACCTCGGGGGCAATAACGGATTCGATTTTCCCACAGCAACTGGCCTGGTTTGAAGCAGGTGCAATCCCCAACTCGGAGTAGGAGGAATCGTATGATCTAGTAGTGGAAATCCCCCTAGGACACATGCGTCCTAGGGGGATTTAATCGCCGCTAAAGCGATGCTGGCAGCACTAGATTACTTAACGGTAACCTTGGCACCCGCCTCTTCGAGCTGCTTCTTGGCATCTTCAGCATCATCCTTAGAGACGCCTTCCTTGATGGCTTTAGGCACAGACTCGACGATTTCCTTCGCTTCTTTAAGGCCCAGACCGGTGAGACCCCGGACCACCTTGAGAACGGCAATCTTCTTAGCCGCAGGGAATTCTTCGATCACAACGTCAAATTCGGTCTTCTCTTCCTCAGGCTCTGCTGCAGCACCGCCAGCACCAGGGGCAGCCATCATCACACCGCCAACGGGGGCAGCAGCACTGACGCCAAAGGTTTCTTCGATTTGCTTGACGAGTTCAGCGGCCTCTAGCAGAGAGAGGGTTTTCAACTTTTCTAGAATTTCATCTGTTACCGCAGACATAAATTGTTCTCCTTGATTTGACTGTTGAACGGTACGGTCGGTTTTGGCTTAAACACTTAAGCCCTATGAAGCAGCTAAAGGCTGTTTTAGGCCGCGTCTTTGTCGGCGATCGCTTGAATGCTGCGTGCCAAAGATCCGGGAACTTCTTTGATGCCCAGCGCAATCTTGGTCGTAACGGCATTGATAGTGCCAGCAATCTGGGCGTAGAGTTCTTCCTTAGAAGGCAAGTCACCTAAGGCCTCTACATCGGATTTTGAAAGGATTTTTCCTTCCATTACACCGCCCCGCAGTTCCGTTTTTTTGGTCGCCTTTTGGAATTCCTTATAGGCTTTAACGGCACCGCCAACATCTTCACCTGCCATTAGAAATGCAGATGTTTCTTTCAAAAGCGGCTGAATGGCTTTCCAATTCTCATCCTCTTCTACGGCAATGCGCATGAGGGTGTTTTTGGTAATCTTGCAAGTACCGCCTTTCTCTCGCAGCCGATTACGAAGATCGGTAATCTCAGCTACGGATAGACCTTTGTAATCAATCACAAAAGTCAGTTGCATGTCCTGCAGCAGATTCTGCAGATCAGCCACAATGGCTTTTTTGTTCTCGAGCGTTCTCCCCATTCTGTATCACCTCCTTTTAGCCAGGGATAATGAGTCAAGCTTGAAACCGGGGGTTGCCTGGGAAAAACCCATGGCCACTAAAAAACCCCGGTCGATAACCAGGGCTGGAAAGTAATGCAGATAATGGCAACAGTCGCTGTGAGCACCATTCTGCATGGGCTAAACCAACCTCGGTAGGATACTTAGGCTGCTGTTATCAGCTCCTACGGTCTCCGGTTGAATATTCAATTGAGCGTTGAACCGCTAGCAAAACCCTCTTCAAAAAACTATCGCCGGATTTGAATTAAGCTGCATCAGCCAACTTCAAATCCCTCAGGGCACTCACATCAATCTCAATGGATGGCCCCATGGTAGAAGCTACATTCACGGTCCTCCAGTACCGACCCTTTGACCCAGAGGGTTTATTACGATCAATACATTCCTGCAGCGCTTTTAGATTGACCAAGAGGTCTTCTGCAGAGAACTCAGCCTTACCGAACATAACATGGACAATCCCAGTTTTATCGGCTCGGAACTCCAGCTTACCTGCTTTGAATTCCTCGATGGCTTGGGGTAATTCAAAGGTGACGGTGCCACCCTTAGGGGAAGGCATCAGGCCCCGAGGACCGAGTAAACGCCCCAGCTTCGCAACCTTAGGCATCATGTCTGGGGTGGCAATCAGGATGTCAAAATCCATCATCCCTTTCTGGATTTCTTCGATTAGCTCCTCAGAACCTGCCAGGTCAGCACCCGCATCGGTGGCTTCCGTGACCTTCTCACCACGAGCAATGACCGCTACGCGAATGGTCTGACCGGTTCCCTTCGGCAGTGACACCGTGGTCCGAAGTTGCTGGTCCGTATATTTAGGGTCAATGCCCAGACGAATGTGGGCTTCCGCAGACTCTGAGAACTTAGCGGTTGCGGTCTCTTTGAGAAGCTGCAATGCCTCAAGGGGTTCATAGAGACGGTCTTGAACTTTAGCTTGGGCTTCTTTAAAGCGACGGGATACTTTTGGCATGATTTCTCGCTTTGGGGTGATAACGAAGCAAAACCTCTCCCCCGCTAGGTGAACAAGTTAACGCAATTAAGAGTGACTCACCTGCCGATTAGTCAGCAACGGTGACGCCCATGTTACGAGCGGTGCCCTCAATGATGCGCATCGCGGCCTCAACATCATTGGCGTTGAGGTCGGGCATCTTGGTCTCAGCAATCTCCTGAAGCTGAGCCTTCGTAATCGAACCAACTTTGACGCTATTGGGTTGACCCGATCCTTTCTCAATGCCGATCGCCTTTTTGATCAACACCGAAGCAGGCGGCGTCTTGAGGATAAAGGTAAAGCTGCGGTCCTCATAGACCGAGATCTCCACCGGCACCACCAGGCCGACCTTATCAGAGGTTTTGGCGTTGTACTCTTTGCAAAACGCCATGATATTGACCCCATGCTGGCCCAAAGCAGGACCAATGGGAGGGGCCGGGTTGGCTTTCCCTGCGGGAATCGCCAGTTTAATCAGTGCAACAACCTTCTTTGCCATCGATTAGCTCTCTTTCTGTACCTGATTGAATTCCAACTCCACAGGGGTTTCACGCCCAAAGATTGATAAAAGCGCCTTGAGCTTACTGCGCTCGGGGCTGACCTCAATCACCTCGCCCTCAAAGTCTTTGAAAGGACCGGAGAGGACTGTAATGCGATCGCCCGCCTCCATATCCACCTTGACCACGGGCTTTTGCTCCTGCGCCCGCTTAAAGATGCGCTCTACCTCAGCTCGGCTGAGGGGCATCGGCTTGACGTGGCCGCGCCCGCGACCCGATGCACGGCGCTGCTCGGCACCCACAAAGTTAATCACGTGGGGGGTGTTTTTGATCACCTGCCAGGCGTCATCATCCATCACCATCCGGATCAGCACGTAGCCCGGAAACACCTTCTCATCAACGTTTTGATGGGTTCCATCCTTACGCACCCGCTTCACGGGGGTCTGCGGAATCTCAATCTGCAAAACGCGATCAGCCACATCCAGGGTTTGTAGGCGCTGCTCAAGGCTAGCTTTCACCTTTTTTTCGCACCCTGAAGCAACCTGCACGGCGTACCAGCGGGCAGACCCTTTAGTAACAGCTTCCTTACTGGGAGAAGAACTCTCAGCGCCAACCTCATCAGGGGTGTAGTCGTCTGTCATAACCACTTAAAACACCCTCCCCGAGACCCAGCCAAAGAACTGATCAATAAAGTAAATGATCGTTGCTGAAAGGCTGACCATCAGAATGACAGCGGCAGACTCACTGATAAGTTGCTGACGGGTTGGCCAAACCACCTTGGCTAATTCCTCTTGTGTCCCCTTAAGGAAGCGGGCTGCATCTAATCCGCCACCAGCGTCAGCACTGGCAACAGTTTCCTTTTGGGCTTCCTTGCTAGCTTCCTTCTTTACCACGGGTTCAGCCTTTGCATCACTTCAAATCAGGCACACAGTCACGTGACCTACCAATCAATTATGAAGGAGAATCCTTTGTCTCGTTCATTCTGGCTCGGGCAATCACCAAAGTTGCAATTACCCAAGCCAATAAAGAGCCTAATCAACGCCAGCCCATGAGCGCTAACCGTTGTGGGTTAACAATGGCTAACTCAGCGCACTCTTGAGGACTCGAACCCCGAACACCAGGTTTTGAAAACCTGAAAGGGCCCTTAAGCTGCAATAGTTTCGTCAATTGTTAATCCCGAATTACCCCAGCTTTATCCCAAACATGCCTGTTCACACCGAACAAAACGCACGGTCTTACACCGTATCATGCCTTCTCCTAGAAACACATAGTTTGGTTGGAGAAATTCTTGCTTCAGCTGCGTGTTGGTATAGCAGTCGCTAATCCAGTTAGGACAAGACTGCAAGCCACTTTGCTTCTTCGCAAAGCATCAGTAGAGATACTCTGCGTCTTAGGGGCTGTCATCAATTAAAACTAGAATCCTGGTGGTGTAGCGGTTTTAGTCCCTAGCAACATTACAGAAACGGGCACCATAATGCTTGCCTAGCAAGGCTTTCACCAGTAACTGATGACGCGCTACAAGCAAAGTGGCCAAGGCTTGAATGGCGGCTGAGCGTCTAATCTGAACCCAATGTTAGCGCTGATGGCGAGTCAACAAAGCTTCCACCAATGCCTGGGCTGTGGCCAGCCGACTCGGATCGTCCGACTGGGCCACCCACGCCGCCAGCTCATTCAGGGAGCCATTCACCAGATGGGCAAACCCCTCTGCATCAGACACCTCCAGTTGCCCCTCATCCACCGCGATCTGAATCGCCTGGTACAGCAAGCCAAAGCCGTACTGGTCGATCTGCACTAGGTCATCAGCCGCCAGGACGGCAGGCGCTTCGATGAACACCAGCCGCCGCAGTTCCTCTTGCTGAGCCGCCTCTAAAAAGGCTTTGCAGCCTATCAGCAACTGCTCCCAGTTGGTTTCGAGGGATTGGATTTGGGTGTGAATATGGGCGGTGATTTCGTCGTAGACCTCGGCGATCACCGCCCTGAAGACCCCTAGCTTGTCGCCAAATTGGTGGTATAGCGCCCCTCGAGTAATTCCCAATTCACTGATTATTTCCTCAGTACCGGTGGCGGCATATCCCTGAGCGGCAAACAATTGTCGAGCCCGATCCAGGATGGCGCGGCGGGTGCGGCGAGTTTGCTCAGCCTTGGTCAGCTTAGTGGGCATGGCAGCGATCGCCCCTTAAGCATTCAAGCAACCTAAAACATTCAGACAGTATGTATCTTGACATCGCAGAATAAGTCTCTATAGTGAGATACATACAGATTGTATCTTTCTTGAGGGCTGACCTCAAAGGAGTTCTGATGCTGGCTACGTTGCATGCCCGTAAAGCCACGATCGCCGATATCCCGTTTCTGGCCCGCATTGAGTACGAAGCTTCCCTGCCCCCGATGAATCAATGCTTTTGGGAAGATTTGTTGGAGGGCACTGGCACCACCGCCCTGGAATTCATCGAGGCGAAACTCAGGGCCGATGCCTCTAACTGGGGCGGTGTTGAAGACTTTATCGTGCTCGAAGAAGACGTTAAGCCCATGGCGGCAGCGGCGGGTTATGTGCCCAGCGAACAGGAGGATTACTGTCCACTGCGACTGTCGCGCCTAGAGGCCTTGGCTGAAATCCTGGGTTGGTCTGAGGCGACGATGGAGATGTTTCGAGATCGCTACCTGGAGCTTTGGGGCGGCGAATTGCGGCCCCCGTTCCTGGCACCTCAGGCGGACTGGATCATTGAGACGGTAGCGGTTTTGCCTGAAGGGCGGGGACGCGGTTTGGGCAAACGGCTGATCCACGCCTTGCTGGATGAGGGGCGAGCCCGCCAGCACAAATTTGCCGGAATCATGATCATCAATGGCAACGACGCGGCCCGTCACACCTACGAATCGGCAGGCTTCAAGCCCTACCTAACCTTCCACAGTGGCTATTTCTCTGAGCAGTTTGGGATGGAATTTCCCGGCTTCACCAAGTTTGGTCTACGCCTCAATTAGCGGAGGATTACCTATGGCATTTAAAACAGTGGTGGTGGCCGGAGCCAGTCGCGGCATTGGCTTGGCGGTGGCCGAGCATTGTGTGGAGCAATGTAGTCGACTGCTGGCGGTGTCTCGGACTCCGGCCCCGGTGGGGGAATGGCTTCAAGCAGACCTGTCTGACTTGGCGGGGGTGCAAACGGTGGCCGAGGCGGTGGGGGCAGAACCGCTCGATGCCTTGCTATACATGGGTGGCACCTGGGAAGAACATGCCTTTACCCGTGAGTATCGCTTTGAAGATTGCACCGATGAGGACATCACCCGCGTGATTGGGGTGAACTTGGTGGCCCCGATTCGGCTGGTGCAGGCGCTGCTGCCTGCGCTGCGTAAGTCCGACAATCCCAAAGTCATCTTCATGGGGTCCCTATCGGGGCGCGATAACTTTCCCGGTCGGGAGGTGGCCAACAGTGCCTCGAAGTTTGGCCTGCGCGGTGTTGTCCACGCTCTGCGGCAGGAGTTGAGGCCCCAGCGCATCGGCGTCACGGTGATTAACCCAGGCAATGTCGGCACGCCGGAAGTGCTGGAAGATCTGGCTAATGATGCGTTGGTGGGCGGTGAGGCGATACCGTTGTCTGATTTGTTGAGCGTGATTGATTGCGTGATGTCGTTGTCCCGAGCCACCTGCATCAAGGAAATTGATCTGCCCGCGATGCTGGGGGAAGGCGCGTGAGTGCAATCTGGGTTTACTGCCTAGCCAAGTACAAACTCGCTAAGGATGAGAAACAAAACTGCCTGGTATCAGAGCTTGTCGCCGGATCTGATTCTCAAGATCATGTCGAATCGCTATGTGAACTTGGCAGTGTTGGGTAGGGCTAGGCTAACGTTTGTTCACAAAAACGCGAGGGGATTTAGCTCCATAGCCCCGGGCAAAAGTTGACGCCCATACCCTAGAGAGTAACCCCTTGAAAAGGAACCCGAGCAATGGCTTCCCAACAGCAAACCGTCCACGCCGCTGCCTCTCCTGAATGTTGCCGAGCAATGGCGCGTAAGTACGGGTGGGAATTAGTACGAATCCGAAAGGCTAAAGGCGACGACAGCATTCTGCCCGTAGACTCTATCTTTAAGGGCAATGCAGATTTCCCGAACTATCAGGACAAAGACGATGGCTAACGCTGAAACCTGGATAGTGTTCAAGGCTGAAGACATGGACGCTCATGGATGGGAAGAAAGGTCGCTCATGCCTTCGGGGGATCTAACCGATATCCTGCACGAGGAATGGTGGAGCGACGGCAATGTGCCGAAAGTGGGCGATCGCGTCTTGGAAGCAAAGCAGGACGATGACGGCAGTACCTACTCTCGGGAAGGTGACTGGGTGGTCTCAAAGATTCAGCAGTTCTCTAGCTTTGACACCGAGAACAGAATTGTTATTTGCTATTGCGTCTATGAACCGATCATCTCAAAGTGGGAGGAGGTTGAGCGTGGACTACCCGTTTCAGAAATGATGGCCACACCCTAAACCGTTTTACGACGGCAGGCAATGAAGCCTAGACATGACGCAACAATGAGCTGTTATTGATTTAAGCGACAGCGTAATCCGTAATTTGTCGCCGCTCAATGGACTTGAAGCCGAGGACGATCTGTTGGGGTTCGATACCGAGAGCAATCAGCTCTGGAGCAATGCCGTCTTCGGTACCATCCTGCTGAATCCAGACTTTGCCGTTGATGATGTCGCAGTGGATTAAGGTGCCGTAGATGCGTCGCTGCCCTTGCCAACCGATTTCGGTAAAAAGGTATTGGTTATTGGCTTCGTCGAGGATGAGTTGCAAGTGGGTTTCGGGGTCTGTATCTAAGAAGTCGCGATAGTCTTGCAAGACCTGCAAAATAGCCTGTTTGAGGTTGGTGCTTAGGGTATCCATTGCACAATGCCCTCCTCATAAAAGTCTTTTGCGGGCATAGATTTTTCCCTATCCACACACTATCTCATCGCCTGCAGAGACGGGGCTGTAGAGAAGCGTTCCTGGCAGCAGGATAAGGGTGACGATCGTGAGCCCAAAATAATGAGCCTCTTACCTGATAAGGGATCAGCGCAACTTACGATTTGAGCCGCTGCTTCATCTCAACCGCCGCCAAGGCATAACCCCCATCACTGCCATCCACAAAATGTACCTGCCGACCACTGCGCTCAAACACCAGACAGGTCATCAACGCACTTTCAGAAATATGCAAGCCATGCACCAGCCGCCCAGCCCGGTACTGACGGTCTAGATAGCGGGCCAATCGCTTCGTTTTGGCTGGCGTGCTGGGAATCACCATCCGCAAAATGTCATCGAACTTGCGATGATCCGTGGCCTCCGCTGTGATATAGCGATACGCCCCCCAATCCACATCCAAGGCGCGAACGCCAAATCGCATCAGCAACAGACCAAGCAGGTTTTCGAGACGCATTTTCCAGAGATAGCGCAGGCGACTCCAGGCGGTGGGCGCGGCTGCTCTGGCCTTGGCCTCTAAAGCCAGATTGGATTGGCGAAACGACAGCCGTAAATTGGCTGGGAGGACAGGATTGAGCTGGGCATCGCGGCCATAGAGCTTTTCGAGTTGGGTAATCACCTCTCGATAAATCTGGTTGACCTGACTGTCGCTAGGGGCCGTGGCCAGCACCAACAGCGTCACCATCTCCCCTTGCAAGCTGGGGATATCTTGCCAGCGACATTCCAACCCAGAGAAATCGGCTTTGGGGATCAGATTAGCGGCGTCAAGTTGATAGATCTGTTGGGTGGCGACATTTTTGAGCAAATCGGTGGCGTAGGTGAGGCCGCCGCCGCGAAAAATCGCCTGGTCGTAATTGTCTGAAACCCGGAGTTTGGCGATCAGCAGGTCACGATCTGAGGTGACATGGGCGACGGGAATGATGCCCACCCGTAGCTCTAACTGGAAGTCGCGCTGGGCGATCGCTTGATTGGCCAGCAATGCTTGACGGGCCGCAGGCAGTAAATGCCCCGGAATCAACAAAGACGCCCCATCTCCCCCAAATACAAAGGGAATTTCTAGGGAGCCCGCGATATTCAACAGGCTCACAATCGCAGCCGCCCCGACAAAGTTGACCGCTTTGTAGCGCCCTTGGGCGATCGCTTCGGTGGAACCAACAATATCCGTAACGACGATGTACCAATCGTTAGGCACGGGTACAAAGTTAGACGAAACGGTGATGTCAATGAAGCGATCGATTATGGGGAGATCTGCGTAAAACCGTTCTGTTGTCATGCAAAAAGTTGTCTGGCCGAATCGAGTCACAGACAATTGAGGATGGAACACCCCAAGTTTTACAAAGACTTCGGTCTGCCCTCAGGACGCAGGGTTGAACTGGCGAGTCACTCAATGCGCGTTAACAACGTTTGAACACCAGTAAAGCAATGTCATCCTGCAATGGCTCAGCGCCAATGTGCTGCTGCAAGTCCGCCAAAATTGCCCGCCGAATCTCACCAGCACTGGCCTGGTAGTGAGTTTGAGTGATGGTGCAAAGGCGATCTAGGCCATACTGCTGCTTTTCAGCATTCATTGCTTCAGAGATGCCATCGGTATAGAGCACCATCACATCGCCCGACTGCAACTGCAGCTGTAGTGTCGCGGCAAAGGCGCTGATATCTGGCTCTAACCCGATCGGGAACCCCAGCTCAAAGGTATCTACCAGCTCTAGCGCCCCATCTTGGCGCACCAAAATCAGCGTCTCGTGCTGCCCAGCAATGGTCAGTTGCCCGTCCTGATAGGTGAGCAACACCAAGGTCATATTGTGGTGAGAGCCCATCCGACGGACATTGCCATAGACCGTTTGATTAACCCCCTTCAAGATATTGACTAGGTCAGTTTCCCCTTGGGCCACTAGGGTACGCACCGCCGTTTGCACCATCAGCATAATCATGCCGCTTTCAAGGTTATGGCCCGTAACATCCCCAATCCCGATATAGACAAAGTCGCCCCGACAGAGCACATCATAGTAGTCACCTCCCACCCGGTCGGCAGGGGTCATTAGACCGTCAATGTCGAGCCCAACAATCTCTTGCAGTTCCTCATCCTTGGGCAGCAGTAAGGTCTGGAGTCGGCGGGTGAGCTCAACCTCGGCCTGGGTGCGGGCCAATTGGGCATCCCGTTCTTTGAGAGTTGCTTCTGTACGCTGGCGCTCTTGAGTTTCACGCTGCAATTGGTGCAGGGTGATCTCTAGGGTTTGGGCCTTTTGAATCCATTGGGATACCTCAGCCATGAGCTGTACCACGACAGGGGCATTGGCGAACCCAGTCGTCTCAACCCCCAGCCAGGGTAGGGGAGGCAGTAAGTTTTTTGAATCAAAGACAACCTCAAACTGACCCGAGGGCAACACTTTGCCAATGCGACAGGGTTTGGCCACGTGATGGTTGGCTTCAAGGGTGATCGGCCCGCCAGGAGCCTCAAAGGTTTGACCATAGGCGGCCTGACGAACGCGATCACTCTCAAAAGAACCCGCTGCTTCGACCGCTTGTTTCCAGAGATAAAGCTGGGTATAGGCAGCTTCTATGGGGTCACTGGTGACCCGCTCTACCCCGTAGCGCTGCTGAAAATGTTGGACAAAGCGTTGATTGCTGGGGATATCCAAGCTCTGAAAGTAGCTCCAACTGGCGTAATGACCGACAATTGCAGGGCCAATGCGCTGCACCTCCGCTTCGGCCACACTCACCGCCATAATCGGAATCTGCTCTGGGCTGATGCCCGCGGCCTGATATTGACGATAGAACTGCAGGTTGCTGCTGCCGTTGAGGGTATTGAAAACTAGACTGGGCCGGGTGGCTTGAATTCGGTCAATAACCGCTTGGAAATCCTGGCTTTCCATAGAAACATAGTCTTCACCCACCACAGTCCCCCCTGCTAAGGACAGCTGGGCATGAATGAGCTTGTTGGCCGTGCGCGGAAAGCTGTAGTCAGAACCGAGTAAGTAGAAGCGCTGGCCACACCGGTCGAGCAGCCAGCGCACGGCCGGTTCCACCTGTTGGTTTAGACAAGAGCCGGTATAAAAAATATTGGGGCTGCATTCTAAGCCCTCATACTGCAACGGATACCACAGCAAACAGTTGTGGGCTTCCATCACGGGCAATACGGCTTTACGGCTGGCAGAGGTCCAGCAGCCAAACAGGGCCACGACCTGACCTTGAGTGATCAGCCCAGTTGCTTGTTCCGCAAAGGTGGCCGGAATTGAGGCCCCATTGGCCACAACGGGTTCGATCTGTTCCCCTAAGACGCCCCCAGTCTGATTAATTTCATCAATGGCCATCAGTGCGGCATCTTTTAAAGGCGCTTCACTGAGGGCCATTGATCCGGATAAAGAATGGAGAATGCCAACGCGCATAGGAGCCAATGTCCAGGAGGACCACCCATCTCCCTCTATTTTGCCTTGATGAAAGGGTTAAGTTGCCATAATGACTACCACTACATTGCTAGGTTTAGGTGCTGTTATCAATTAAAACTAGAATCCTTGTGGTGAAACGGTTGCAGCCCCTAACAATATTATAGAAACGGGCGCGGTAATGCTTACCCAGCAAGACTTTCACTCGTAATTGATGACGCGCCCTAAAAAACCTTTCCCTCTATCTCCGGGCATGAATACCAGATGAAAAACCCCCAGCATCTGCCAGGGGTTGTTTGGTGTGTGAGGAACGAGCGTCTTCGCTCATATGTATCTATCTTGATGGATTTACAGGGGTTCGGGGGTGATGTATCAAGGGCTACCCAGTGATGCGTTAGGCATACTCAGGTGAAAGCGATAGGGTTGAACAGTGATTTGGGTTCGAGCAAACCATGACGACCATCACCATTGATGATCAGGATTTTTACCAGGCTTAGGGACAATCAACGGCAAAACCCTTGCTGGGTCGGCATAACCACGCCCGTTCTGATGAATCAAGCTAGGGGCTATAACCGTCTTGCCGAAAGGGCTCTAGCTTTAAAGGTCCTAGTTTTAATCGATAACAGCCCCTAAGACTGCTGCTGATCAGATAAATGAGTTAGGGCCGTTGCGAGATCAGCCGTAAGGTCCTTGGCAGCCGCTTTGAGGCGATCGCTGCCTTGGTCCATATAGCTAGCCACCTCAAGGGGCTTGCCAATCGCCACATCCACATTACTCCGCCATCCCACCTTGACATCGCTATAGTGAAGACTGATGGGCAATATCTTGACCCCGAGGGCACGATGGATGGACTCAGCCTGGACCGCCAGGCGGGCTAGACCGGGCTTGAGACGATGGACCTGACCATCTTTAAAAATGCCCCCTTCCGGAAAAATCACCAGCATAGAGCCCTGTTCCAGCAGGTCAATGCCGTGGCGTAAGCTGGCGATGCTGGGCTCACGGACATTTACTGGGAAGCCCCCCAAGCGCCGGATAAACCAGCCTTGGATGCCTGTCACCTCATCCGCCGTCACCATATAGCGGAGATCGCGCCCCGTTAACGGACGCCCCACCAGCATGGGCAAAATGATCGAATCCCAACGAGCGCGGTGCGTCGGCGCTAAAATCACCGGCCCTTTCGTCGGCACATTCTCTAAACCCGATGCCGTAATTGACCCAAAGTAACCCGGCAGTACCAACCGCTGGCCGAGAAAGTAAACCAGAGGCGTCAACCAAGGTGAGCACCGAGAAGTCGGGGCTGAAGGGGCGACGGCAGAGAGGGAACTCGCAGAGAATTTAGGGGGGATCAACTTGGCAACCATCCTGATTTCGAATGCTCCTTAAGGTTGCATCAATGGGAAATAGGGTCAGTTACACAGTAGGAAACCAAGCTGGCATTCTGCCGTTGGGCAGGACAGTTAATGGGTTGTCCTGTTAGCACCCTACGGCTTTACCGATGCTTAGTATCGACTGATGCGTGCTATACGCGTTTCGTTGAGCACTATACAACATTGCCCCGAGGGGCTTTGCTCATGACAAGGTTCAGCCGCCTAGGCCAAGGGTTTAGCGCCTTTGGCGAAGCTCGGCAAACCACTGCCGCAACTGCCCTTGACAAGACTCCCTTAAGACGCCGGGTAAAACCGTTAAGCGGTGGTTTGAGGCGGCACTATCGGGGATGTTGATCATCGATCGCACTGCCCCAGTTTTGGGATCGTCAGCCCCGTAAACCAAAAGTTTGACCCGGCTGAGAACGATCGCCCCTGCGCACATTGGGCAAGGTTCAAGGGTGACGTAGAGAGAATAACCGGTGAGGTTCCAATTACCGAGGGCGCGCCCCGCCGCTCTTAGGGCTAATACTTCAGCATGGGCTGTCGGATCTTGATCCCGTTCGCGCCGATTGGCTCCCGTAGCGACCAGTTGGTTGTCAGGGCTGACCACCACCGCCCCAACTGGCACTTCCCCCTGCTCGCCCGCTGCGGCTGCGAGGGCAATTGCCTCGCTCATCCAGCGTTGGTGGCGCTGCAATTCGTCTGTTTCAATATCCATGTCATAGGCTGTTTGCAAAGTTCTTGGGACTTCCTTTAGAGTGCTCCAGCTAATGACTTGTCCCAACCACCTGTAAAGGATTGATTCGTCTGTCTAGACAACACCCATTCGGCATAACGAAAGCCGGAATGCTTTTTTAGATGGAATATTCTTAGCCACATGTCCGTTTCGTACCAGAGCGGGTAGCCATTTCAGGCTCAACTCCTTAGGGACACCTGAAATTGTTTCTCAAGGGCGGCCCGCACTTTTTGATGCACCGGTTCAACATCGTCATCGGTTAAGGTGCGATCGCTAGCGCGATAGACCAACCGAAACGCCAGGCTGCGTTGGCCATCGGGTACCGATTCGCCGCGATATTCATCAAACAGCGTCACCGAGGCCAGTAACTTGCCGCCGGTTTTGGCGATCACCTTTTGCAAGTCAGCGACGGATGTCTCGACCGAGGCAAAGAAAGCGAGGTCGCGATCGGAGGCCGGATAAGTGGAATAGGGGCTAAACCGCACCGCCTTTTGGCGACCCGAAGCCAGGCAGGTCATTAGGGCAGACCAGTTTAGTTGAAAGACATAGACATCCTCTGGCAAGTCCTTAGCTTGGCGCAATTGGGGATGGACTTGGCCAAAGGTCCCGAGCCGCAGTCGTCCCCGCACCCAAAGCGAAGCGGTCCGCCCTGGATGGAGCCGCGTGTCGGCGGCATCGGGACGGTAGTCAACGACCAAACCCAACCGCTGGAAAACTGTCTCTAAAATGCCCTTCGCCTCAAACCAAGATAAGGACTGAGGCCGCCCCCCTTGAACCCATTGACCTTGGCGGGCATCGCCACCAATCACGCCGCCAACCACATCTTCTTCATGGATACCGGCGTCATCTTGCCAAAACACCCGGCCCCGCTCAAAGCCATTCAAAGGACCGTTGCCCTTTTCTAAATTGAACAGGAATGCCTCTAGCAACCCGTCAATCAAATCGGTACGAAGCGCTGAATATTCGCTAAACAGGGGATTTGCCAGCACCACCTGTTGGGGAGACTCGGGCTTAGTCAGCGAATAGTGAATCAATTCAGTCAGCCCAGCCCCCCGCATCGTGGCTCGCAACCGTTGAGAAAGGGCGGCCTCAGGGGAAAGATAACCGCCTGTCGCCGCTTGGGGCAGAGTATTGGCAAAGTGGTTGTAGCCGTAGAGGCGAGCCACCTCTTCAATAAGGTCGATTTCCCGCTCTAAATCCTGATAGCGGTGGGGTGGAATTTCGATCTGCCAAGACTCATCTATTTCAGTCCCGGTGACTATACAGCCCAGAGCCGTCAAGATATCGCGGATGCGATCGCGGGGAATCAGCGACTCAGCGGAGCCTACTTCAGGGGCAAGATTCGTGACTGGTCCCAGCACATCATGCACCCGCTGAATCCGTAGTGATATTGTGCGGGTTGGGGTGATTTTACCAATTTCGGTGCGGTCAGTTACTTGACCGGTAAGTTGAGCCCCTGCCAACTCCACCATCAGCTGGATGGCTCGCTGGCAGGCCATCTCTAGCTCAGCCGGGTTCACCCCCCGCTCGTAGCGTGCCGATGCCTCCGTGCGCAGCCCCTGACTCCGGGCCGATCTGCGAATCGCCGCCGCATCAAAATAAGCCGCTTCCAGCATGACCGCAGTCGTACCGTCATGGACTTCCGTAGCCTCTCCCCCCATTACGCCCGCCAAGGCTACCGGTTGATCATTGACCGTAATCAACAGGGTTTCTTTGGTTAGCTCCCGTGCTTGACTGTCTAAGGTCGTTAGTTTTTCGTCAGACTGACCATGGCGCACCCCAATCGTCGGCGCATCCTCCGTAGCGGCGGCTTGCTGCAGGCGTTGGTAATCAAACCCATGCAGCGGCTGCCCCCACTCCAGCAGCACGTAGTTCGTGATGTCGACAACATTGTTGATAGGCCTTGTTCCCGCCGCCTGAAGCCGCTGTTGTAGCCACAAAGGGGAAGGGGCAATCTGCACCTGCTCCAAAACTGTGGCGATATAGATCGGACAAGCCTTAGGATCGCTCAAGGCCACAGCCACTTTTGCCGCATCAGCCATTGTTTTCAGGGCGGACAGCTCCGGCAACTTTAAGGGTGTACCGATGATCGCCGCGACCTCTCGGGCAATCCCCACCATACTGAGGGCATCGGCCCGATTCGCGGTAGAAGTCACATCCAAAACAACATCGTCTAAACCGAGCAAAGGGCGAGCATCTGCACCAACGATGAGATCAGACTGAGGGAAAATGTGAATCCCTTCAGAGTCCTTGGCAAGACCTAATTCAGCAAGGGAACAAATCATGCCTGCAGAGGCAACCCCTCGGACCGGGCGGGCCTTGATTTTTAGATCAACAATGGGCAGGTGCGACCCAACCGTTGCCACCGGCACGTGAATACCAGCTTTGACATTGGCTGCACCACACACAATCGTGGAGAGCTCTGCAGCCCCAATATCGACTTGGCAGACGCTGAGTTTATCGGCATCCGGATGAGGTTGGCGATCCACCACTTGACCCACCACGACCCCTGCAGCCCAAGTGCGGCGGTCCTCAATGTCTTCGACTTCAAAGCCAGCCATGGTGAGGGTATCAGCCAAAGCCTCCGGCGAAAGCTCAAAGGCGACCAGATCACGAAGCCAGTTTAAGGAAATGCGCATTGCGTCTTGCGAGGGAAAGTCTAATGTATCGGCAAAATTGAGGACAGCGTGTGCCCTTAGCCCTGTAGTAGTCTACTGGACAGGCTGTACTATCAGATAAATTTTCAGCTCGTTTTTAAAGCCAAAGCAAACTGCTTTTTTTAGGATGAATTTTCAGACCTAGTTCCTCATGACTGAGGCATCAAACCCCACGCTGAGAATGGGAATAATTGGGGTAGTGTGACGGTACCATCAAGATTTAGAAGTCCGTGCGGAAGTCTTAAGAAATCAATGGAATAAACGGTTAGCATGGAGGTATACAGAGGTGTTCGGCAACCTCTAGAGTTTTCTTCATCCTTCCTGCTAGGTCACGCGGGTCTCTATCGCACATCGTTCGCATGAGCTACTGCATCAACCTAGACTGCTCAAAACCTAAAAACCCCCCAAATGTAAATCGATGTCAGGCTTGCGGCGCTGATTTAATGCTGCGCGACCGCTATCGATCTATTAAAGCCCTGGGACGGGGCGGATTCGGCGCGACGTTTCTAGCCCGTGATCAGGCTTTGCCGGGCAATCCGCCCTGTGTGATCAAGCAACTCCGTCCCTCTGCAGATGCGCCTCATGTCTTGGATATGGCGCGGGATTTGTTTCAGCGGGAAGCTAAAATTCTGGGCAAAATTGGCAACCACCCTCAACTGCCCCGCCTGCTCGATTATTTCGAGACCAATCAGGAATTTTTCTTGGTCCAAGAGTTTATTAACGGCAAGACCTTACAGCAAGAGGTCCGGAGCGGTGGCCCCTTTAGTGAGGCTGGGGTCAAGCAATTTATGACCGAAATCTTGCCGTTGATTCAATACGTTCACACAAGTGAAGTCATCCACCGGGACATCAAACCCGCCAATATTATTCGCCGCGAAGAAGATAAGAAACTGGTTTTGATTGATTTTGGGGCGGTTAAAGATAAAGTCAACCCCACTAAGGCAAATAGTTCTGAGCAAACGGCCCTAACCGCCTATGCGATCGGCACACCGGGCTATGCGCCCCCCGAGCAAATGGCAATGCGCCCAGTTTATGCCAGCGATCTCTATGCCGTGGGCGTGACCTGTGTCTACTTATTAACCGGGAAATCCCCGAAGGAACTCGATTACGACCCCACCACGGGGGAAATGCTGTGGCGTGAATATGTCCATATCAGCGACCACTTTGCCGGGGTGTTGCAAAAGCTGCTGGAAATCTCGGTCCGTCACCGCTATCAAACCGTAGAGGACATTCTGCGAGATTTGAATTTAGAACCCTATATGGAAAGCTTGGCCCAGAATATGGCCTTTCCGACGGCAGCGCCGAATACGCCAGCGGGATCCAATAACAACAAGCCTCAGGATGATGACAATACAGCCTCTCCAACAGCGCGAATGGCTGCTGCCATTCGCGCCCGTCGAGAACGCGCCAGCGGCACCCGCACCGGCCCGCCCAGCCGCAGCGGTGGCTATAGCGCTGGCACCCGCTCTGGTGGTGGGCAATCCCGTGCAGATTTAACCACAGGGGGACGGGGGCGCAGTAGTGGAGGTCGCAAGGGGCCGAGCACGGTCAAGGACTTAAAGCTGGCTTACGTAAAGGGGCAACGAGATTTTTCAATGTGCAGTCTGCCTGGGGCGAATTTGCAAAAGCTGGTACTCACAGGGGCCAATTTCACCCAATCGAAGCTGCAGAAAGCCAACTTCCAAGGGTCTGAATTGGCCAATGCAAATTTTGGCCGGGCGGATTTGACCCAAGCTAATTTTCGGAATGCCAAGTTGGGTCGTGCCTATTTCAGCAATACCAACCTGCAAACAGCTGATTTGCGCGGCGCTGATTTGAGCTACGCTTCTTTGGCCAATGCAAATTTGCGAGGGGCAAATTTGTGCGGGGCGGACTTAACCGGAGCACGGGTCTCGAATGAACAGCTATCGATGGCAAAGACCAACTGGTCGACGATTTATCCTAACGGCAAGCGGGGGCTGATGCAGTAGCCCCCTGGTTTTTGGGGGCTAATCTTTGCGAGACGCGGTGCGCTCCCAACCGAATTGAACCAGTTGATCAACTAAATTCTCAAAGGACAAACCGGTGGCTTGCCAGAGCGTAGGGTACATGCTGGTCGCTGTGAATCCTGGCAAAGTATTGATTTCATTAATTAAAATCTCGCCGGTCGCTTCTACGTAGAAGAAATCCACCCGAGAAATGCCTGCAGCATCCACCGCTTGAAAGGCTTCAATCGCCCTGTCGCGGATTTGGCGGCTAACGGTTTCGGGGAGGTTGGCCGGGATGGTCAAGTCGGCTTGGCCCGCCGTGTACTTGGTTTCATAATCGTAGAAGTCGCTATTAAAGCTAATTTCTCCGACGACTGAGGCTTTGGGGACATCGTTACCCAGGACAGCGCATTCCACTTCCCGAGCGACAACACCTGCCTCCACAATGATGCGGCGATCGTAGCTGGCGGCACTATCTAAAGCGGCTTCTAATTCGGATCGCGATCGCACTTTGGCAATCCCCACCGATGAGCCCAGGTTGGCGGGCTTCACAAAGCAAGGGAAGCCCAATTCGGCTTCGATGCGATCGCACAATTTCGGAAAAATACAGGGGTTAGACCAGACTTCGGCTCGGGTCACGGGCAAATATTTGACTTGAGGGAGCCCAGCCTGGGTAAAGGCAATTTTCATGGCAATTTTGTCCATGCCCAGGGCCGAACCCAGTACCCCAGACCCGACGAAAGGAACTTGCATTAAGGTCAGCAGCCCTTGAATGGTGCCGTCCTCACCATTGGGTCCATGGAGGACCGGAAACCAAATATCGATTTGAGCCGCCTGCTCAGGGTCTGGCAACTTAGAAGGCGTTTGAGTTGCATCATCTGGCTCAGGCACATCCAAGGGCTGACCAGACCGTAAGACCGCCGCTGCGATTTCACCAAATTGCCAAACGCCATCCTTGCGAATGTAAACCGGAACAACGTGATACTTTTCGGCATTGGCCCCTTGGGTGAGCCCTTTAGCAATGGCTTGGGCGGACGAGATCGCCACCTCATGCTCTCCCGAACACCCCCCGAATAAAACCCCTACCCGTTGTTGTGCCATATGCTGTCCTCTTTGCCATTGGCCTAGGTCAGCCTATTCGTAGCATGTAGAGGACCGAAAAAATAGAGGGCCACCCAAAAGTCCCGGGCCGAAGAAAAACCCCGGGAGGTCTTGTCAATCTCCCAGGGTGCGACAATCAGGGTGCATCTACCTCCCCATTCTTCTGAACACGAGAATCCTATCCGGAAATTAGAAGGTCATGGATCAGGGCTGAAAAACCTTAGGAAGAGAGGGCATTCTAAAATCGAGGTTTTCATCTCTAGACGCAGAAACCCGTGCTAAAAGTCAAGCATTAGCCCCGTTTCTCACCCATTTCACCAAAATCACTTAGATATTTCTGGGATGGTTTTACTGATGCTGCATCCCGTTTGAGGTTCATGGTTGATTTCCAGCCAATGGGTGTTACGCCGCTAAACTCCATAGATTCGTGCTCGCCCCAAGCCCCTGAGTCCACCCCAGCATCTGCGGTGTCTCTGCTGTGTGCCCTGATCCAAACCGTGAGTCAGGCAACGGACTTCTCGCAAGCTTTAGATCAGCTGGTGCAGCAAGTCTGTCACCATACCCATTGGTTATTTGGTGAGGTTTGGCTACCCGCGTCCGATCAACAATCCATTCAGAACAGCGGCGTTTGGTGGTCTTGCGAACAACCCCTAGAAGCCTTTGCTCAAGCTAGCCAGGATGTGGCTTTTTTACCGGGGGAGGGGTTGCCAGGGCGAGTCTGGTCATCAGGCCAGTTGGAATGGATTCCGAATGTTGCCCAGGTGCCAAAGGAGCGATTCAGGCGATGTGATCTGGCCTTGGCAGCGGGGCTGGGAGCCGGGGTCGGCGTGCCCATTAAGCTCAATCAAGAGGTCGTGGCTGTACTGACCTTTTTTATGGCCGAGACTCGTAATGAAGATGAGGATCAAGTGGTCCTTGTCAGCGCGATCGCGGCTCAAATTGGGGCTATCGTCCGCCTGACCGAAACCGAAGCCACGCTGCGGGATCGAGAACGGTTTTTACGCTTGGTTTTAGACAACATTCCTCAACAGCTGTTTTGGAAAGATAACCATGGGGTGTATCTAGGCTGTAACCAGATTGTTGCCCACCATGCTGGGCTAGCGTCCCCAGATGAGATTGTTGGGCTCACAGATAGCGATATTGCCATTTACAGCGAAGCGGATGTGGCCTACTTTCAGGCTCGAGATCAGCTGGTGTTAGAGCAGGCTCAATCAGTCCTGCAAGTCATCCAGGCACAGCCCTATGCAGATGGCAGTCGGCACTGGATTAGTGCCAATAAACTCCCCATCCACGATGGCAAAGGGAAGGTGGTCGGAATTCTCGGCACCCTAGAAGACATCAGCGATCGCCTCGCCACCCGACAAGCGATTGCCCGCCGGGAGCATTACCTCACGGCTTTAGTCGAAGTGCAGCGGCAACTGATGACCCTGGATGACACCTGGGATCATCAGCGCTATTTACAGATTCTTGAGCCCCTAGGACGGGCCTCTACCGCCAGCCGCGTTTATATTTACGAGCTGGACAAGCTGGTTCGCACCCTTCACCAGCGGGCGGAATGGTCCGTGGAGGGCATTGCATCCACCTCGGGGAATGCGGCCATGGCCAGCCTTCCCATCCCTGGATCCTTTGCCGAATGGATGGGGACCTTGAGGCAGGGGGGGGTGATTAATCAAACCCTGCCGGAATTTCCCGCCGCTGCTCGATCAGTGCTGGAACCACCCCCGGCCCAGGTGAAATCCATTCTGCTGCTGCCCTTACAAGTCAAAGGTCAACTCTACGGCGTGATTGGATTTAGCGACTGTGTACAGTTGCGCACTTGGACCCCCTCAGAGGTCGCACTGCTACAAGTTGCCGCATCGGCCATTTCTCTGGCGATCGAGCGCCACCAAGTGGAACAGTCGTTACGTCAAGCTGAGCGTAAATATCGCGGCATTTTTGAAAACGCAGTAGAGGGGATTTTTCAAAGCACCCTAGATGGTGCATATTTAACAGCTAATCCGATGCTGGCGCGGCTCTATGGCTACGACTCTCCAGAAGCACTAGTCAAAGGGATTACCAACATTCGTGATCAGCTCTATGTGGAGGGCAGTTGTAGAGATCAATTTATTCAGCAGGTGCTGCATCATGGTGCCGTCCTGGGGTTTGAAGCAGAAGTCTATCGCCGTGATGGCACCAAAATCTGGATTTCAGAATCGGCACGACTTGTGCGCGATGATCAAGGTCAAGCCATTAGCTTTGAGGGCACCGTCGAGAATATTACCGCCCGTAAGCGGGCCGAATCGGCCCTCTATCGCCGCGATCGCCTACTGAATGGGGTTGCTCGAGCCAACCAGCATTTGCTCACGAATCCAGACTTAACCTCAGCGATCCCCACCATTCTAGAAATTTTAGGCGTCGCATCCCAAGCAGATCGGGCTTACCTCTATGAGCACCATCCCCATGACCCGACTGGGGTGACGGCCATGAGTATGCGTTACGAATGGACCCAACCTGGTATTTCCCCATCGATTCAGCAGCCCCACTGGCAAAATTTACCGTTTACGGCCTATGGCTTAGAACGCTGGTACCAGGCTTTTTTAAATGGGCTGACCATCCGAGGTGCGGTACAAGATTTTCCTGAATCTGAGCGACTGCTGCTGCGGCAAGATGACATTCAGGCAATTTTGATGGTGCCTATCTTCATCGACCAGGACCTATGGGGCTATATCGGCTATGACGCCTGCCACTCAGAGCAGCCCTGGAATCAGGGGGAAGAATCGATTTTGGTGGCGATCGCGGCCAGCATTGGCGGCAGCCTCAAGCGTCAACATACTGAGGGCCAAATTCGCCATCAGGCCTGTCACGATGCCTTAACGGGCTTGCCCAATCGGACCTGGTTCAATCAGCAGCTCCCCCGCGCCATTGAGCAGACTCAGGCAAACCAAACTCAGTTGGCTGTACTCTTTCTAGACTTGGATCGGTTCAAAACCATCAACGACACCCTGGGCCATGCCATCGGTGACCAAGTGCTGCAACAGGCCACCCAGCGACTCCAGCAGGTCTTAGGTCAGCAAGACTTGATTGCCCGCTGGGGCGGCGATGAGTTCACTCTGATCTTGCCTCAACTCAATGCATTGGCTGAGGTTGAGCAGCTTGCACAGCAGCTTGGAGCCGCCCTTAAGCCTCCGTTTCTGATCAACCACCACGAGCTGTATGTGACCAGTAGTATTGGCATTGCGCTCTATCCCCAAGACGGTGGCGATATGAGTGCCTTGCTTCAACATGCCGATACCGCAATGTATCGAGCCAAGAACGAGGGTCGAAACACCTACCGATTTTATTGTGCTCCCGAGACCCCAGTTCCTCAGCCTCTGACCCTTGAGACCCATCTACATCGGGCGATCAGAAATGACGAACTACGGCTTTGCTTTCAGCCCCAGATCAACGGGGTGACGGGGGAAATTACTCAAGCAGAGGCTCTACTCCGTTGGGAAACTGCCGCTCTAGGCTCTATTACTGCAGACCAATTTATCCCCCTTGCCGAAGAGATCGGGCTGATTGTGGAATTTGGGGATTGGGTTCTAGAGCAGGCCTGTGCCCAATTACAGGCGTGGCATCGTCTCGGTTTAACGCCTCTTCGTATGGCTGTGAATCTATCGGCACGGCAACTTCAGCACCCTGATCTGGTTCAACGCATTGACCAATTGCTCAAAACCTATCAACTTAGCCCCGACACTTTAGAGCTGGAAATCACTGAAACAGCAGCTCTGCTGGATATTGAGCCCTCTATCTCGATGCTAAATGAGTTACGGAAACTCGGCACGCGCATTGTGATGGATGATTTTGGGACAGGATATTCGTCCCTCAGCTATCTCAAACGTTTCCCGATTCATGGCCTCAAAATAGATCGCACCTTTGTGCAAGAGATTCCCCATAGTCCTGAAGATGTGGCGATGTTGCGGGCGATCGCTGCTTTGGGTCAGGAACTACAGCTCGACATTGTGGCAGAGGGGGTAGAAACCCCTGCTCAACGAGACTGCCTCGTCACCCTAGGCTGTACCCAGATGCAGGGCTATTGGTTTAGCCGTCCCCTCGACGGGGCGGCCATGACCCGTTTTCTCAAACACCATTGGCCCGCCTATGATGCCAGTCAGGCCAACCCTAAATAGGAACAAATACCATGGCAAAGACACTAAGGCGCTGGTTGTTGCTGGGAATCACGTTGGTGGGGCTGCTCGGTGGCCTAGTTTATGCACCGATTGCAGCGGCTGAATCCCCTGATAGCGCAGCTTTATTTGAACTACACTGCGCGGGCTGTCACCCCAATGGTAGTAATATCATCCGCCGAGGTAAATCTCTGCAGCCCAAAGCACTCAGGCGTCATGGGGTTGATTCTGTGGAGGCGATCGCAGCTTTAATTACCCAGGGCAAAGGCTTGATGTCTGCCTATGGAGATCGCTTAACCCCAGAAGAAATTCAGGCATTAGCGGACTATGTCTGGCAGCGCTCCCAAGTCCATTGGCACACCTGAATCTGGCCATGCCTCGGGCATACTTTACACCTCATTAAATCCTGATTTAGAGCGATGACAGGCGGGCATTCTAAGTTGAATTACCGATGGACCCGAGCCTATCCTATCTGGCGCGACTGATTGTCGATAATAGTGCTCAACCCCATAAAATTTGCTCTTTGCAGGCTAGCCGCTATGAACAGCACTTTTATTGAGACCGGCTGATGGTCGTTATCTCTCTGACCGAGAGTACAGCCCCTAGAAGTCTATGCCCTCCCAATGTGCAGCCTTACCCCCTACATGGATGAGCTAATCAACACCTTTGCCCGCCGATAGGGGCGTTACCTTAGTTAGCAACAATGGCGATACGTTCGAGTCTGGATCTGAGCTTGCGTAGCAGAGATTAGGATGATTTTTTAGGTGGAATACGCCAGGGCATGCAGGTTTTTGTAACCGGGGGGACTGGATTTGTTGGGGCGAATGTGGTGCGCCACCTATTACAGGAGGGGCATGATGTTCGCGCTTTAGTACGGCCTACGAGCTGTGTCGATAACTTGGCAGGGCTCGATGTGGAATATGCGCAGGGGGATCTAAATGATCCTGAACTCTGGCGAGCGATGCAGGGTTGCCAGGCGTTATTTCATGTGGCGGCCCATTATTCGCTCTGGCGAGTTGATCGCGAGCAGCTTTATCGCAGCAATGTTTTAGGAACCCGAAACTGTCTGGCTGCTGCACAGAGAGCGGGAATTGAGCGCACCGTCTATACCAGCTCGGTGGCCGCGATCGGCACTGGGTTTGATGGACAGTCCGTCAATGAAAGCCACCAATCACCGGTCGAAAAACTGATCGGTCACTATAAGAAGTCTAAATTCTGGGCAGAGCAGGAAGCTTTGAAGGCGGCCCAGGCTGGTCAAGATGTGGTGATTGTGAACCCAACTAGCCCGATTGGGGCCTGGGATATTAAGCCGACCCCGACCGGCGATATTATTCTGCGGTTTCTGCGGCGGCAGATGCCCTTTTATATGGACACTGGTCTTAATTTTGTCGATGTACAAGATGTCGCCCAGGGGCATTTACAGGCTTGGTATCGAGCACAATCGGGGCAGCGCTACATTCTCGGCCATCAGAATATGACCCTCAAAGCCCTGCTCGATCAGTTAGAGGGCTTGACCGGGTTGCCTGCTCCTCGCCAGGAAATTCCTGCCTGCATCCCGCTGGCGGTGGCCTGGATGGATGAGACTGTGCTGGCTCGTTTGGGCAAGTCTCCCTCAGTGCCTGTGGATGGGGTCAGGATGGCCCAGAAAAAGATGTATTTTGATGCGGCTAAGGCTGTGGAAGATTTGGGGCTACCCCAAACGCCGATTACAGTTGCTTTGGAGCGGGCGATCGCTTGGTTTCAGTCCCATGGCTATGTGCAGTGAGCAATGCTCGGCAACGGCCAGCTAAAACCGTGAGCCAGGCTGCTTTAAAAATGCCGCCTCGTCTACCGTACTCTCTCGTCCTAGGATGGCGTTGCGATGGGGAAAGCGATCATATTGAGCGATCACATCTCGATGGCGATAGGCATAGTCTAGGGTGGACTTGAACTCTGGACTATGGCGGGCTAACACCTCAAACAGCGCTACGGATCGGTGCTGATGGGCTAGATTCTCGCTGTGTTCTAAGGGTAGGTAGAAGAAAAGGCGTTCTACCGGCAAGACCTGTTGATCGTATTGGCGAGCCAAAGCGTGCTCCGAGATTTCTAGTGCCTGACTGTCCGTTGCAAAACTGCGGGGATCGCCGCGAAACAAATTTCGAGGAAATTGATCAAGCAGGACCACTAAGGCCAAGCAGCTCCGGGGTTGGTCCTGCCAGGGGTAGAGTTGTCCGGCTGCGGCCTGCTCGAAGATAGTCCAGAACTTTCGGCGAATGGTTTCGTCAAAATCAGAGTCTTTCTGAAACCAACAGCGCCGTTGGTGACCATATTCTCCTTTAGGGTCTTTTGGATCCCCAAACCAAAAATGCAGTACGGCTTCGACGGGGTCCATAGACGAAAGACTGGGTGCCATCGGTTACCAGCGCCTCAGGGGGGTTGCTGCAGCCTTAACGGGCAGCACAAGCAGCTATGTGGCTCGCTATGACCCCGGTTCTGTTTTGATCGTTCAAGGGGAGAAATCGCCAGACTAGGTTGTAGAAATCTGCTTCTACGCCAGTTCTCTTTCAATCAACACTGCAGCGATCGCCGCAAATAGGGTAATCCCAATCGCTAGCCAAGGGCTCTGACCTTGAGCCACCGCAAAAGACGTGATGATCCCAGCGCCTAACCCTGCAACGACCATGGAGCCTAGCCAATCTGTTTTTTGATTCTGGTACATTGCCTCTTTCTAGCCGCAGAATAGTAAAGTGGCACTAAGCTACCACTGTTATTGATGCGGCCCTGACGTCTACCCCGACTTCTCAATCAAGGTATAAAAAGTGACGCATTTCTTTACAGAGAGAGGCACACTTCTTTGGGCAGGGGAAGCGCAATCATGCTCCGCACAGCCAGCTCCCAAGCCAAAGGTTTGCCCTAATTCTCATCGGGTTGCTGGGCCGTCAAGGGTTGCGTATTGCCCGACTTGATCCAGCCTTCTTGCCCGGTTTCTGGCAGGCGGACGCTTAACCATTCGCCATCTTCGCTGGTCTCAAGCACCCAAACCATATCGTTGTAATCAATTCCTCCTAACTGCTGAAAGTCCCGTCCAGGGCCGGATCTCAGCACCAGCCCAATCGGCTGAACGACGACAGCATCATAGCTGTTGGGGGGGCGTTCTACAGAGGCCGAATCCGCTGGCGTTGATGCCAGAGTCGGTTCCGGGCTAGTCGCATTTTCTGTTTCGGATGCAGGCGGTTCAGTGCCCGTAGGTGATGCGACCGTTTCGTTACTAAAGACCGGTTTGCTGGGCAGTACGGACAACCGAGTCATAAAATAGCGAGCTGTCGCCACACCAGCTAGGGAAAACAAAAACAGGGCGAGGCAAACCCCCAGCACCAGTTTAGAAAACCCCACTAAACATCCTTTCATAGTGTCTTAGACTCGATATGCCATCCGGTTATAACACCGTTTCGCCAAAGCCAATGGGAATTTCTGGGGGGTCGTAACGGTTTAGGGTTCTGAATCAGGGTTGAGCCGCTGCTTGAGGCGATCGCCCAAGCCGTGGCTTCGAGAGGCGAGGCGAGCCCGTCCCGATGCCGCCCAGGCCTGCAGGGCTTCGACTTGGTCTTGGGCCGTGCGGGCCAAAGGAATCATTTGGCTAGCCGCTTCCAAGATATCGTCGGTGGTGAAATCGCGATTTTGGCTGAAGCCGATGTGCATGGCCTCAACTAGGGTCTGCTCAATTTCTGCCCCAGAGAAGTTAGGCGTCTCATAGGCTAAGCGCTGTAAATCATAAGCTTGGAGATTGTGGGCCCGCAGCCGCGTCAAGTGAACTGAGAAAATCGCCTGTCGCTCTTCCTGGGTGGGGAGTCCCACAAAGAAAATATCGTCAAACCGCCCCCGCCGCAGCATTTCTGGGGGAAGCGCCTGAATGTTATTGGCGGTTGCCACCACAAATACAGGGGAGGTTTTCTCTGCTAGCCAGGTAATAAAGGTGCCTAACACGCGACTGGTGGTGCCTGAGTCGCCCCGGCTATCCATCCCCGCAAAGGCCTTGTCAATCTCGTCAATCCAGAGCACGCAGGGGGCTAGGGCTTCGGCAATTTGAATCATTTGTCGGGTACGCGACTCTGACTCGCCGACCAATCCCGCAAATAAACGCCCCACATCTAGCCGTAGCAAAGGCAGGTGCCAATGATGGGCGATCGCCTTTGCCGTCAAAGACTTACCGGTGCCTTGAATGCCAACCAGGAGCAATCCCCGGGGGTGAGGCAGGCCGTACTGTCTGGCTTTATCCGAAAACGCGTTGCCTCGCCGCAATAGCCAATCCTTGAGATTATCGAGACCACCAATATCCGAAATCCGTTCTTTGGCCGGATAAAACTCTAAAATTTGCGTCTGACGAATGGTTTGACGCTTTTCTTCTAAGACCAGTTCAATGTCGCTGGCTTGAAACTGGCCGTGGGTCGCAATTCCTCGGGCGAGAATGCGACGAATGCGCTCAACCGAGAGTCCCTGGCAGGAGCGGGTTAACGCGTCTAATTCTCTCGCTTGCAAATTGGAGCCGCTTGCACTCAGTAGTCGTTCTAGTTCAGCGCGAATCGTGGCTTTATCGGGTAGGTCAAAGGTCAACACCGTCACAACTTCGCCAAGCTCCTCTGGCATCGTGATCTGAGGGGCCAGCACAATCAGGTTTTTGGGTTGTGATTTGAGCTGTCGGGCTAGCTGCCTGAGCTTACGAGATACGCCGATGTCATCCCAAAACTTTTGGAAATCCCTGAGTACAAAGACTGCCGAGGCGGCCTTGGGCAGCTTCTCAATATGTTCAAGCGCCTGTAAAGGGTTACGACGGGCAACACCAGCATCGGTGGGGTTGCCCTGGTAGCCGTCTACAAAGTCCCAATAGTAAATGCCTCGATTGCCAGCCTGCTTGGCACAATCCGCGATTGCTTGCTCGGCTCGCTCTTCCTCTTGAGTCGTGACATAAATAACCGGATACCGGGCTCGCAGGCAGAGCGTTAGTTCATCGGAAAAGCTCATAACGCCAACCTACTTTGGATAGAGGGCAAGTTTTAAGGCCAAACTAATGTGAAGGAACTGACTCATAGGGATCTTCTCTACCGCTAAACGTCAGGAAGTTGCTTTTGAAGGGCGGCTAAGGCAGCCCAGCGATGGTCAAGTGATTGTTCCTGAGGGGCTTCTACCGTAATGCCCTGGCAGCTATTGTCGCAAATTTGCCGTTGGGGTAAGGCCAAGCAGAGTTGCTCATAGAGCCAGGTGTCGGGCTCGAAATAACCCTGGGGCGATAGGGCTTCGACCAGATCTTCTGTACCCACTTCACGTTCTAAGGGTTCGAGCTCTGTTAGAGCCGGTTCTTCTAACCAGATCAACTCAGATGTGTCTAAGGAAAGGCGATGGTTATAGCACTGCAAGCAGCGATCGCAGGTCAGCGTCACAATCGTCTCAGCAGTCCCCTGGATTTCTAGATAAGTCCTACGGTGACTTACAGATAGCTCACCGCGAATGGGTACCAGAGTTTCTAGGTCTGGAAAATGGGTTTCAAAAGCAAGCGATCGAGTCTGATGCACTGCGTTAAGCAGATGGGGAATGTAAATCGCTTTCATCCGAATCCTCTCGACTCGCTTTTGGATGTCGAGCTAATGCCCAGCAAGCACATTAGCTTAAGACAGCTTACGGACCATCAGGTGGCGCTCTGGTTCCCGGCCCTGACTAAAGGTTTCTAGACCCTCATAGGCTTTCATGAGCTGGTGCATCTGCCGCCGCTCTGCCGAAGACAGACCCGCGATTTCGTAAGCCTCCTCAGTTTCTTCTACCTGTTTCGCGGCCTCAGCGGCCATCGCTTCCAACTCGGCATACCGTTTAGCTCGGTGCCCTGCCAATTCCAAGGTATAGGCTTGCTGCTCTTCAGAGGCTCGCCCTAAATTGAGGGTGGTATTGGCCAGATACTGCATGGCATCTAGGACACGGCCCTTTTCGCCCAGGAGACCTGAGACTTGATCAGGTTCCAGGGGGGCGTTATCAATGGTGAGCCAGCAGCTAGACCCTTCGTTATCTTCGACCGACTCAGCGCTGACTTGGGTTGATAGGCCTTGCAAAGACAGGAGCTTTTCAAGCCACTGCGTGCCGGTTTGTTGGTGTTGATCGCCCATGACTTAAGAGGTCTTTTCCTTTTTCTTCGTTCGACTGGGTTCAAAGGGTAGGGTCTTACGTCCGTCGCCGCTACTCTTGGCAGATTTAGCCTCCTCCGCATCCACAATCTTCTGAAGATTTTCGGGCAAGGGCTCTCGGGACAGGATAAACGTCTGCACCGTTTGGAAGACGTTGGCAATCACCATATACATCAGCACCCCAGCCGGCAAAGGGAAAAACAGGAACATCCCAGAGAAAATAATCGGGGTGAACTTGTTAATGGCATTTTGCTGAGGATTGTCGCCAGTGGCTTGTCCCTGACCGGTGAGGAGCTGGTTGACGTAAAGGCTAACCCCAAAGAACAGGATCATAATCAGGATATCCCAGTGGATGGTGCCATCATCCCCAGTGACGCCAATTCGGCCCAAAGCCTTGATAAACAAAAAGCCCTTATTGGCCGCGAGTCCTCTGACTTTGGCCTGTACGGTCACATCCCCAGGGGCGATCGCCGTGATATGGCCATTGGCATCCACATCCACCAGCTCTTGACCCTTCGTGACTTCCCAATAGGTTTCCAAGGGAGCAACGTCGTCAAAATCTTCACTGAGCTGGGCCAGGGTTCTGCCCTGTTCCGTTTGGAAGGCGACATCGGTTTCGTCGCCGACCGCCAATTTGTTGCCTGCGGGTAGTACCGCTGATACTGGGAAATGCTCTCCGTCCGTGATGTAAATGCTTTTAGGACCTGTCGAAAAGGCTTGAGGCTGGACCTGCTCAATCTTGTCCTGAGGCAGAATTTGAACGTTGATCGGGTAGGCAACGTCTGCAAACGGTGATCCCCTTAGGGTTGCAAATAGCGCAAACAGAATCGGCATTTGCAGCACGACTGGAAAGCAGCCCGCCAAAGGATTGCCAAAGTCTTTGTAGACCTTACCCATCTCTTCCTGAAGCTTGGCGGCGTCGTCTTTATAACGCTCCTGAACTTCTTTGACCCGCTTCTGCATGACCGGTTGAGCCACCTTCATGCGTCGCATGTTCCGAATAGAACCCGCGTTGAGGGGATATAGCGAAAATCGAATCACCAAGGTCAACGCCACAATTGCCAACCCATAGCTCGGCACAATCCCATAGAAAAAATCTAGGATTGGCAGCATGATGTTGTTGGTAATAAACCCGATCCCAAAATCCATGCGTGCTCTACCTCAACCAGCCTGTTATTTGCAAAATCAAACCCGACCCTACTGTATCTAAAAGCGTGGCGTCTTGGGACATTCCCCAGGTACGGGTAACCCCAGCCAATTCCCTTTTTCGACACTGCTAGAGGAAATTGGCTGGGGTCAAGGTACTCAACAGCTATTCAGCGCTGCCTTAAGCCGCAACCTTTGCAGATTTGGCACCAATCTTGTCGTTGATGTAATCGGCAACCTCGCGGAACTTCGGTAAGGAGCGAAACTCTAGGCGACTGCCATCATTGAGGGTGACGACCATATCGCCCCAGAGACCCAGCCCACGCGGCACAGTCACAATCTCTCGAATCTCGTTATAGATAATGTCGGAACGGGTGCGGCCCATCCAGCCTCCGGTGACGGAAATGCGACGGCTGGTAATGCGATACCGCAACCAAATTGCCCTGACAATGGCACCGACGGTGAGTGGAATGCACACGACAGTCAAGGCCAGCAATAGGTTTAAGACCAAATCCCCAATGTGAGGACCGCCCTCATAGTAAACGTCTTCGCGGATCCCCATTTAATACCTCAAGCTTGAGTAACAGCTTTTCTAATTGTTGCAAAAGTTGCTCATAATCGCATTCAACTGCGGGCGATCGCACCACAATTACCACGTCCAGGCTGTAGCCAACCCGTGGCAACAAAGATTGAATTGCCCCACAAATGCGCCGTTTCAAGCGATTCCGAATCACCGCTCGTTTACTGACCTTTTGACTAACCGTAATGCCAAAGCGACAGGGTAAGGGGACTTGCTCAGACGTTCTGGGACGAATACCCACAATCAGGCAACTGGAACTGGCCTGTTGACCCAACCGGCGAACCGCAACAAAATCACGATTTTGGGTCAGGCGGTGACGCTTAGGAAGGGCCAAAAGACTGAACTTGCCGAGTGTTAATCGTCAGAGTTGTCCCACCGAAAAGGGACAAAAAATCGAGCAGCGGCTAGACCGCTAAACGAGACCGTCCTTTGCGGCGACGGGTCGCGATCACCCGACGACCTGTGGCGGTGCGCATGCGCACCCGAAACCCGGATGTGCGCTTACGTTTGCGGGATGTACCCCCCATTGGACGTTGAGTCATTGCTTCCTCCAAAAAAAACGGAAGACCTCGTTAAAGGGGTCTACCTAAACAAAATTGCGTACCGGTGTGGACCTGGTAATGGGCGATACTGGACTCGAACCAGTGACATCCTGCTTGTAAGGCAGGCGCTCTACCAACTGAGCTAATCGCCCGTAGTGGATCCCTTTATACCGGTTCATCATCATAACCTATCGCCTCCGGAACATGAACCATTGACATTGACAAATCGGGGGCGCAGGTCATGCAGCCCGCCATGCAATTATTCGTAGCAGCTAACCCTTGAGAGAACTAATGAATCAGAGGTCTGACAAAACCCATGGTTGCTCCATCCCACTCTCCCGATGAGTCCTCACCTGAAGGGTTAAACCCTGAGGCGGGTGCAGAAAACGACTTAACGGCTCCAACATCATCTGATGCAAACGATTCGATGCCAGATTTAAAAGAATCTACCTCTGATGCTGTTAGCGCTCCCGGGAACGTCCCTACTGATGCCGTTGAAGATGAAGCGGACTGGGGTCTAAGGGATCTGGAACCTGCGGCGGCGGCTCAATTGGCCGTCCACAGTAAAGCAGATCAGACGAGACTGATAAAGCGACTTCAAGTCCTAGCTCAACCTGCTTTAAAACTGTGGCAGCGCCTGTTAAGAGGGGTGAGATTGCGTTTGCCTCAAGTTGCTGATCTCTCAGACGGGATACTGAGTGGCATTTTGATTGGGATTTTGGTGCTGCTGCTGGTGCTGATCAATAGTTTGGGCCATCCTTCTCCCACAGCAGCCATACCTGCATCACCCTCTACCGAGATCAACCCTTCAGAACCGACTGAGCCAGCGCCTGCCGAGCTGGACCCGGCTCCTTTAGAAATGAATCCTGACCTGGAGCGCATTGCCGATATTCAGGATCAACTGGCGGAGGTGGCTACCAGCTATGCGAGTGATTTGGTGGTGTCGGTACAGGCCAGCTTTGCTGAAGATCGACTCAGCGCTAATTTGAGTTCGGGCTGGTACCGCCTTTCGCGGAATCAACAGGATGATTTGGCTGCGGATTTATTGGGGCGATCGCAACTGCTAGAGTTTGCCACCTTAGAGTTGCGTGACCCAGATGGGATGAAGGTGGCCCGTAGCCCAGTCGTGGGCAGCGCGATGGTGATCTTGCAGCGACAGCCCCCCCCAGATGTGCCGGTACCCGAACGTCCCCGCTATAGCATCACGATCAATCGTTAGACCCTTTCCCTATGGCCAGGACTCAACCAATTCGCCCCGATATTGCCTTCATTCCGACTCCTGACGATGCGATCGCGGCGATGCTAGATCTGGCTCAAGTCAGGGCAGATGATGTGGTGTATGACCTGGGTTGTGGCGATGGCCGACTCTTGATCCAAGCGGCAAAGCTGGGGGCAAGGGGGGTAGGTATTGATATTGACCCGGTGCGGATTGCGGAAGCGCAGCGTTTGGTCTTTGAGGCTGGGGTCAGCGATCGCCTGCAGTTTGAACAAGGCAACCTCTATGAGAGTCACTTTGAGGCGGCAACGGTGGTGATGCTTTATCTGCTGCCCCATTTGAATGTGCGGCTGTTGCCCCGTTTGCGGTCCCAATTGCGCCCTGGTAGCCGGATTGTGTCTCACCAGTTTGATATGGAAGGCTGGGAGCCTGATCGTGTAGTCAAGCTGATCCCTTCAGAAGAGGACTCTACCCTTTATCTCTGGGTGGTGTAGCGTTCTTGAAACAACGCTAGTACCTCAAAGTTGCCCTTCACCATAAGCGACCAGCCGCTCAACGGTGAGCAGGCGGTTTTCCCAGGTTTGGAGGCGATAGTCGCGGCTGACGGTCTGGATATCCATACCTGTGCCCAAGCGCTGACGTAAATCCTGGAGTTGGGCCTGGACTGCGTCCACCTCTGATCGGGACGGATTGGTGCCTAAGGCCGCGATCGCCTGCCCCAGATTATTCGCATCAGCTACCCAGGCAGGCAGCAGATCGTCACTCATCCACAGTTGACCATTGGCCATCAGCCACCGCCACTCCTGTTGTAGCGCGGCGTAACGGCCTGCTGCGGCTCCAAACGGATCAGCCTGGGGAATGGGCACATCGGTCGCGCCTTGGGTTTGGGCCAGGGTCTCTCGCAAATCTTGAGTGAGGAGGTTGGCCGCAGCAAAGAGGGCGTAACCCGGCGCAGGTACATCTCGTAGAGCCTGGAGTTGGTCAATGGCTGCAGCTTCCGAGAGGTTAAGCAGGCGGATGCCGGGAATCACCAGGGTGGGACGATAGTCGTTTTCGATCACCCAGGGGTGAATCAACTCTTCAAAGCGATTGGTGTCTTGGGCGTAACTCATCAACACAATCCAATCCACTAGCCCTCGCTCGGCCCAGTCTCCCCAGTCCTGCTGGATTTTTTGCTGTCGCTCATGTTCCGGTTGGGCGAACACCGCTGTGGAAAGGACGAGTTCAGGGCGGGTGCGCTGGATCAACTGTCGGGTTTCGGCAACAAAACTGGTCACCTGCTGAATCCGGAAATCAGTCCATCGTTCCCATTGATCACGCTGCTGCTGCTGTGCTGTTCGTGGCTGCAGGAAATCGACCCGAGGGGATAGATTTAGCGGGTCTACCCCTGCAATGGCTTCAAACACTTCCCGCGCCACCCGACCATAGCCGTAAGTGCGATCGGCGGAGGGATCCTGGAAGGGATAGCGGATGTAATCCAAATGGATTCCGTCAACATCGTACTGGGTGATGATTTCATTCACGACCCTCAGCAAATAGGACCGGACCTGGGGGTGAGCCGGGTCAAAGAAGGGTTTCGTTTGCCCTCGGGGAATGCGATTGCCCCGATTGTCGTAAGCGGCCCAGTCGGGCTGGCCATTTAAGACCGGCCCTAAGTAGTCATTGGGAAGGTTTAGCAGGGCATTGTGCAGTTGATTGCCTGCGGCAAAAACCCACAGCCAGGCGTGGACCTCCATATCTCGCTCATGGGCCAGTTCCACCGCTGCTTCGAGCGGGTCCCAGCGGCGGGTGAGGGGATTTTGGGTGGGGGCAATGCGGCTGGGGTAAATCGGGTAACTGGCATTGACGGTTTCTAGAAAGACGGTGTTGATGCCGGCTGCACTGAGCTGATCAAAGATAGCTTCTAGCCGTTGCTCGGATCCGGCGCGGACGATGGTGCCCCGATCAAGCCATATAGCGCGGATTTCAGGCTGACCCTGGGGGCGATCTAGGGGGAAGTTTTGCCACAGATTTTGGCGCGTGGTGAGCCAGCGAGATCGGGCTTCACCGTAGGCTTGCTGTTCTATCAGTTGCGGCCACTCGTCGTACAGGTCTCTCGCCGATTGCAAGACTGGGTCGAGGGCAGCGGGCTGGGGGGCAACTTCGTTGGGGAGTTCTGATGGCAGGGCGATCGCCTCAGCGGCAATTAAGGCACTCTCAAAGCGCCCCATCAGATGCTCTAACTCCTGGCGCATGGCGATCGCCTGGTAGGAGCGAATGGGGGCATCACCGGGTTGAATATTCAGACCTGGAGGAGCAATCTGGTCGGCAGGATCATTAAAGTCAGTAGGTAATCCATTACCGCCACCCCTCGGCGCAACTAACCCATCGGCTTGGGCTAACTCAGTATCAATCGCGGGTTCAACGATGGTTTCTGCCGATAGCAGGGCTTCTGGGGGTAGTACCGTGGTTGCAGCTTGGGTCATTGATGCGAAAGGGAATACCAGAGCAACCGAACCCACGAGCCAACCTGTTGCGGAACCCATATGCTGAAACATTGCTAAACCGTAAACTGCACAATCGCCACAAGGCCAAAGCGCTCTGCCCAGAAACCCAGTGGCTGTCTGACCCTACATCCCTACAGGGGGTAATTCCCTGAGAAATGAAGGAAACGCTGCAAAAGATGAAATCTGCTTGGTGATACTACCACCTCGCTTTTGTCTAGCCCTGAGCTTGGCCTGAGAAATCTCGGCTGGATGCGAAAGCCCAAATCTGGCGCTATCGTAGGGAGCTGATGGCTTGAGTTGAGCCCATGCCCCAACCCCGCAATCTCCAGCTCTTTCGTCCCCCCCCAACCGCTTCCCGAGGGAGATCGCCCCAGACGGCCCTTTTACAGACGCTGGTGGAATTTTCACAACAACTGGATGGGTTGACGGTGCGAACGGTCAGGCGACGCATTCAACAACATCATCTACCCAGCGTGGCCGCAGAGATGGTGTTCAACGGTTTGCTGGCCCTAGTCGCCGGTAGCGTCTTTGGGGCAACGGCGATCGCTTGGCTTAGCACCCAACCCGCCCCTTGGTCTCTCTTAGCCCCTAGTGATTTGGCTCAGTTTTGGCAGCAATGGGGGCTGTTGCCCACGGGGGCTGAGGGCAGTCAAGCGCTGATTCTGCTGGGCTTAGGGTTTGTCTTAGGACTATGGGGGGCGATGGGGGGGCTCCGCGCGTTGATGCGTGCCCTAGATACCATCCATGGCAATCGGCCTAGCAGCTTTTGGGCAACCCAAAGGACTTCCTTAGGGTTGATTGTTTTGGGCTTGATGGGTGGGCAGGGGGTGATTGCGCTGCTGACGAGTCATCACCAATTCACGATGCGCTTACAGGGGCAAACCGCTACGGTATGGGTGCTGGCAACGCTAACCCTCTGGCAGCTCTTGGGGGGAGCCCTAGCGTTGATGCTGATGACGCTAATCTTTTCGGGGCTTTATCGCTGGGTGCCTCACCGCTGGCGACCCGGTACCCCTTGTTTGCCAGGTGCTGCCCTAGTGGCCCTTAGTTGGGGTGGGGTATCGCTGGGGCTATGGGGGATGTATCTACGGTTAGCATTTACGACGAAGGGCTATAGCCTGATGCTTGGTGGCTTACTT
>ERZ1740060.173-NODE-173-length-50386-cov-8.749975_pt1 | contig 50386 bp, 40 predicted proteins | sample MGYA00581743_ERZ1740060 | MGnify/ENA primary metagenome ERZ1740060 (study PRJEB43018, sample SAMN04849235) | marine metagenome | isolation source: floating plastic debris | place: Pacific Ocean | collected 2008-08-27 | study: EMG produced TPA metagenomics assembly... | reverse complement strand
CTGTCAAACTTGACGAGTCCCCCAGCAGAGCTGGGGGTTTACCCTTATTAATTAAAATGAATCAACCCATACGCCTTTAGCCCTGCCGTTGACCTATAGTCGGCAAGTTGGTGATCCATCTAAGTGGAGCGTTTTCATTTGAAAAATGCATCCTTTAACTTACGGTTAACTCAATATCGGTTAGCCTAATGCCCGCTATCGTAGGAGCCTCTTCCATGCGCACGGCCACGCTGCACGCCTTTAACTGGAAATACCAGGATATTATCGACAGCCTTCCAGCTATCCGTGAAGCTGGATACGGGGCAATTTTAATCCCCCCACCGCTGTACTCAGACCCAGACGGCGATGCCTGGTGGCAGCGTTATCAGCCCAAAGATTATCGGGTGCTTTTGTCTCATCTGGGCGGTAAGCCGGAGCTTGAAGCATTGATCGCTGCTTGCCATGGCGGTAGCCCTGCCATCCGAGTCTATGCCGACTTGGTGATCAACCACATGGCCAATGAATCTCGCCCAGATCGGCTGAACTTTCCGGGAGAGGCGGAGATGGAGCGTTATCGTCAAAATCCCGAAAAGTTTGAGGAGAACCGCTTGTATGGGGACCTGAGTGAGGGTTTATTTTCACCCTGGGACTTTAACCAGGCGGGCGAGATTGAGGGGCATGAATGGGGCGATCGCATCGCTGTGCAGTATCAGAATCTATCTGGTCTGCCCGATCTCAAAGAAAATGACTGGGTGCTGGAGCAGCAGCATAAGGCGGTTACAGCTCTGATGGATATGGGGTTTGATGGCTTCCGTGTGGATGCGATCAAGCACATTACCGAGCGCATGATCGATAACTTGGCGGATCGGCCTGATGCCAGGAAAAAGTTCTGGTTCGGGGAAGTGCTCACCGGCAGCGACCATGATGAGCGGGTCTTTCTCCATCCCTTTTTGCAGGAATCTTGGATTGCGGCCTACGACTTTCCGCTGTTTACCACCATTCGCGAAGCTTTTGGCTTTGGCGGGTCACTCAAACTGCTGGTTGATCCGGGGGCTTACGGCAATGCCCTACCCTGGCACCGGGCTGTGACCTTTGTGGTTACCCACGACATTCCCCATAACGATGGGTTCCGCTACAACATCCTCAACCCTCAAGATGAACATTTAGCCTATGCCTACGTGTTGGGCCGTGATGGTGGCGTTCCGTTGATTTACTCCGACCACAAAGAATCTGAGCAGGATGGAGATCGCTGGCTTGATGCCTATAAGCGCCCTGACATTGCCGCCATGATTCAATTTCATAACGCCGTCCATGGCGGAGAAATGGTGATGCTCTACGAAAGCGATATGCTCTTGATCTTCCGTCGGGGCGATCGCGGCATTGTCGCCATCAATAAAGGCAGCTCAAGTCAGTGGGCGGAGTTCAGCACCTGGGGCCTCAAAAATCCGGGCACCTATAAAGACCTGATCCACGGATATGAAATGACCCTATCGGGCGATCGATTCACCCTATTCGTGCCACCTCGTACCGCCCAAATGTGGTTGTCCTAGACTAAAACCCCTTGAAGTTGTTTCGCTACCTTGTCAGCCTTGAGCATGTGATAGGTGATTAGCAACTGCGTTAGAGCCAACGGGTAACTCTGCAAGGTTTCTCCCGTCGTGCCAATCAGTTTGCCGATGTCCTGGTTGCCCTCCAGACTGCAAAACTGCCCCAGATAAGGAATTTCACTACAGAGGATGCGCTCTAGCTCCTGCACCTGCTCCGCCGTCGCGCCGCCATCTACTTCCAATACATCCACGGGCTTACCCATGTCGCGATCCAGCACGAGACGAATGGAGCTGCCCAAGTGATTACCGGTGTCGTCCAAAATATGGGTGAAGTCCGGGTGGGGAATGGTGGGGCGCAGCACCAGCCGCACGTCTAACAGCAGGCTTTCTTGATCGGGATCCCGCTCTGGGGGATAGAAGCTGACGATCACATCGGCCCATTGGCGCTGGGGTCGAATGAACGCCTCTGAGTCCGGTTCCCGCTGTCTCAGTTGGTCTAGCACCTGGGCCTCGTCATAGCCCCGCTTACGGGTATCGCGCTTGATTTTCCAGTTAGCCCTTAGCTTCTCTGGGGGGGCCAAGTAAGTCATCACGTCGTAGCAACTGCGGGCCGCAGCGGTGGAATAGCCCAGCAAGCCCTCAACGATCACAAATTTTTTCGGCTGGATGTATTCCGGTGCGTCGAAGCCGCCAGTGGAGTGATTGTAGATCGGCTTCAGGATGGACTTGCCTTCCCGCAGCAACTGCAAATGCTGCTCGATGATGTCCAGGTAGTTGCAGTCGGGGTGGAGGGCCGAGATTCCCATCTCTTTGCGCTGCTGGCGATCGTAGCGGTGATAGTCATCGGTGCAGATGGCGGTGACTTGGTCTTCCCCTAGAATCTGGGCAATCCCTCGGGTGAGAGTGGTTTTTCCGGCGGCGCTGTCGCCCACAATGCCGAGAATGATGGGACGGCTGGACATGGCGTTCTCCTGGGTATAGCGACCGACAGACTATTTCGATTCTAGGGGCTTGTCAGCAATTAAAACCGGGATCCTTGTGGTGCAGCAGTTTCAGCCCCTAATAATATTATGGAAATGGGCGCGGTAATGCTTGCCCAGCAAGGCTTTCAACCGTAATTGATGACGCGTCCTAGCTATCACAGAGCTTGGCATTGTGGCAGTCACAATTGTGGCCCAAGGCATCAGCATTGAGTCAATTCCAGTTGAGGCCTTATTTATAGCGCTGGCCACTTTGCTTAATTTACCTCGGATCGTTCTGACCTTTAGCGCATCAGCAAAGTGGGTCGCAGTCTTGTCCTAACCGGACTGGCGACTGCTATAGAAGACATCATGGAGTTCCAATGCTGAGCAAACTCTCGAAAGCAGCCGTTCTGGTCGGCATGGGCATTAATGGCGCTTTTTACCTGGCCTGGTTTTTATCCTCGGGTCCAGATCGCCTCGGCTACTAGTATCTGACCTATTTCTTGGTTTTTCCTTACTTATTCATCTTCGGGCTACTTGCTCTGGCTGCCCACGAAACCCTGAAGCTATCTAAATGGGTCGGCGGCACCGTGTTGATATACGTCGGTGGCTTGACGGCATTGTTGATGGGTTCTGGGCTGGGGCTTTTACCCTTTCTAGATTGGCTCCCCCAAGGCAGCTTTGAGGTTTTTCATGGGGTGGCTTGGGGGGCGGCGATCGCGAGTTTATGCATTGCCATGGGCCGACGCTAGAACTCGACTAGGGCCTATAGACAATGAGCGATGAACCCTTGTCAGGTGGGCATGGCCATACCTGTTCTAAATAAATTAGGGGAATGAATTCGGGGGCTGTAACCGCTGATCTCAGAAAATCTGATTTTGATTATCCAAAGCCCCCAGTAAGCATCACAGTAAAATTGTGATCCGTCTCTACAGGAGATTACGAACCGTTGCTTAAACTGGGAATAACGATTTGGCCTCTTTAGGGAATCCACTGCCTGTCGAGTTTCCAAATTTTTCGTACCGGCGGAGCATCACGGTTTAGGCCGCTAGAGATAACGAGCAGGAATACTGCTTTACATGAGGTTAACGGAATGGAACCCAGTTTGTAGGCTTGGGGTCTATGGCTTAGTTAACTTGTTAAAGCCGAAACAGCACTCCATAGCTGCGATTCGATTACGTCACTAACAGACAGGGGTTCCCATGGCTGCACCAAGGACTGAACTTGCGATTGTACTCGGGCTGATTAGCGCCAGCAGTACAGTCCTGTTCCCAGCGTCGGCGGTGCTGGCCCAAATCACCCCCGATGCCACCTTGGGAGCCGAAAGCTCAGTCGTCACCCCCGATACTTTGGTGAACGGAGCCCAGGCGGATCTGATTGAAGGTGGTGCCCTACGCGGGGCCAATGTCTTTCACAGCTTTCAAGACTTTAACGTTAATGACGGCCAGCGGGTTTACTTTGCTAACCCCACGGGGATTGAGAATATTCTTTCTCGGGTTACCGGCAGCAACGTCTCAAATATCTTCGGCACCCTCGGGGTGGATGGTGCAGCCAATCTATTTTTGCTCAACCCCAATGGGGTGGTGTTTGGTCCCAATGCTCAGCTCGACGTATCAGGAGCCTTCTCCGTCACCACCGCCGAGCGCTACTCCTTTTTAGACGGTACAGACTTTAGCGCTACCAATCCCGGCCAAGCCCCCCTCGTTACCGTCAGCATCACTCCAGGGGTGCAATTTAACGGCGCACCTCAAGGTGATATTACGAATCAGGGCAATTTAGCAGTTGGGGCCGAGCAAACCCTGGCTCTGCATGGCGATACGGTTACCAATAGCGGTGACTTGACTGCAGAAGGCGGCACCGTTCTCGTTTTAGGCAACCAGGTGGCTCTGACGGGTCAAGCCACGGTAGAGGTCTCCAGTGCTACGGGCGGCGGTGATGTCTACATTGGGGGCGATTACAAAGGACAGGGCGATCTGCCCACGGCACAACAGGCTGTTGTCGAGGCTGGTGTAACCATTAACGCTGATGCCGTAGAGACGGGTGATGGCGGTACCGTAATTGTCTGGGCTGATGACACGACACAGTTTGCAGGCAGCATTTCAGCCCGTGGTGGCTCTTTGTCTGGTAACGGCGGCTTTGTGGAAACGTCGGGTGCTCAAACTCTGAACGTTGCACCGACGGCTACGGTGACAACCGCTGCCGCTAATGGTGAATGGGGAACCTGGCTGCTTGACCCAGCGGATCTACAAGTCATTGGCACTGGGACTGGAACCATTGATGCAACGGGTGACAATGACCCAGCAGCAACGACAATTAGCGCTGGCACGATCGTGACAGCGTTGAATAGCACTGCTGTTACGTTGTTGGCTACGAACTCCATAACTGTCGATGAAGCTATTGATTCTAGCGGCAATGCAAACGCTAATAATCTGACGCTACAGGCTACTACCCTAAACCTAAATCAGGACATCTCCACTAATGGTGGCCAAGTCTACGATGGCAGTGTTGCTTTAGGTGCAGATGTCACGCTCACAGGCGATGCCGTTACATTCAACAACACAGTTAATGGTAATCAGTCTCTAACTGTTGATATTACTAACTCAGGAACTGCAACCTTTAATGGAGTTGTTGGGGGAGGGCCTGCCCTGACTAATCTCAACGTAACGGGCACCAACGCAACGACAAATATCAATGCGGCAGTAACTGCAACGGCCCTGAGTCTGGCTACCACCACTACGAACTTCAACGGTGGCGCGGTAACGGGCAATGTGACCGGTGGCACCATTGACAATACCTATGCCTTCAATGGCGGCACCATCACTGGCACCTTGAACGGCAATGGTGGCACCAACACGATTCAGGGTGCAAATGTTGCCAATACCTTTACCGTTACAGGTGCTAACATCGGCACTGCAACCGGTATTTCTGGCCCCTTTAGCAATATTCAAAACCTAACCGGTGGCAGTGATGGGGATACCTTTAGCCTCAACGGCGGTACCCTCACTGGAGCAGTAACCGGTGGTGGCGGAACCGATACCCTCGAACAAGCAGGTGCCGTTGCTACTACCTTCACGGTTACTGGTGCTAACACGGGTACGGCAACAGGGGTAAGCGGTGGATTCAGTGGTGTTGAAAACCTAACCGGTGGTGCCCTTGACGACTCTATTGACTTTGCCAACGATAGCGCCAGCATTAGTGGCACGATTGATGGCGGTGCAGGAACCGACACCCTTGACTACAGCGCTACAACCGTTAACCAAACCTTCTCTGTTGCGAGCCTTTCCAACATTGAGTCAGCCGTTGGCGGCAGTGGCACCGATACCGTTCAGGGGACAACGGGAGCGGATAGCTTTACGGTTACTGGCAACAATGCCGGAAGTTTGAGTGGTATTAGCTTTAGCGCGATCGAAGCTTTTGATGGCTTAGGTGACACCGACACAGTGACCGGTACCAGTGGCGCTGATAACTTTGCGCTTACGGGCAGCGGTGCAGGCACGATAGACGGGATTACGGCTTCGAATATTGAGGTCTTTGATGGTGCAGGGGGTAGCGATACCGTTACTGGTACCACTAGTGCCGATAACTTCACCGTGACGGGTACTGGTGCAGGCACCGTCAGTAATGTTACCGTCTCAAACATCGAGGTCTTTGATGGCTCTGGTGGTAGCGACACGATTACTGGCATCACAGGAACTGCCAATACCTTCACCATCAACAATGTAGATGCAGGCACGATTTCCAGCATTGCCTTTACGGCTGTTGAGAACCTGACTGGTGGAACCGTTAATGACGCCTTTAATTTTGCGAATAACAGTGCAAATATTAGCGGCACGATTGATGGCGGCACCGGGACCGATACCATTGATTACAGCGCCACGACCGTTAACCAAACCATTAGCCTTGGCAACCTCACCGGCATTGAGGTCGTAACTGGTGGTACGGGTACCGATACGATTCAAGGGACTGCTGGCGCTGAGACTTTTACCTTATCGACCACAGCAAATGCAGGCAGTGTCGGCGGTGTTAGCTTTACTGCTATTGAGGTTCTTGACGGTGCAGGGGGTACTGACACAGTCACCGGTAGCAGCAATAACGAAACGTTCCAAATTACGAGTGGTACCGGAGCCACAGTTAGCGGTACGACGCTTCAAAACGTAGAGGTTTTAGAAGGTGCTGACGGTAATGACACCTTTGCCTTCGACGATGGCGTCAGCTTTGGTGGCACCATTCGGGGTGGGACTACCGCAACCGATACTGGCACCGACACCCTTAACTACAACGCCTTCACTTCTGACCCAAATGTCAACTTAGCTACTCTTGCACCAGAAGGGATTGAAGCCGTTTCTGGCAGTACCCAAACAGGGGTCACAAGTACCTTGACCGCAGCGAATACCGCTAATACCTGGGCTGTTAACGGCCCGGATAGCGGCACGATTAACACCACCCTCAGTTTTAGCAACTTCACCAACTTAGTTGGGGGCACCAATACCGATGACTTTACTATCACGGGAAGCGCCACTAGCATCAGCGGTGGCAACGGCGTAGATACCTTCAACCTCAGCGGTGGCAGCGTCACAACTTTGAACGGCGGGGCCGGAGGAGATACCTTCACCCTAACCAGCGGTAGTGCCACTACGGTTAATGGTGATGGGGGTGCCGATATCTTCACCGTTAACGGGGCAACCGTTGGTACTCTAAATGGCGGTGGAGCAGGCGACACCTTTAACCTGACCAGCGGCACTGTTAGTACGAGCGTCAATGGGGATGGCGGCAATGATGAATTCAACTTGGGCTCAGCCTCTGTTGCCGCCGTTGATGGTGGAGGGAACACCGACACGATTAATGGCACCATCGGTAACGACACCTTCCAAGTCAGCGGTGCTGAAACGGGTACCGTTACTCAAACGAATGGCTTAGCCACCACCACAGGTTTCCAAGACATTGAGAATCTGGCCGGGGGCCTGGGCAACGATACGTTTGCCTTCAACGATGGCGTGACCACCGCAGCGATCACGATTGATGGGGGTGGACCTGGGGATATCGACACCCTCGACTTCTCCGCCTATACCGTTGATCCCGATGTGAATTTGTCAATTGTGGGAGCTGGGATTGAGTCTGTTCAAGGTAGCGCAATAGTTGACAGTACTCTGACCGCGACCAATATCGCGAATACTTGGGTCGTCAATGGTGCGAATAGCGGCAGCATTAACGGTGCAACCAGCTTTAGTAACTTCACTAACTTAGTGGGCGGCAGCAGTACCGACGATTTCACCATTACCGGGAGTGCGACCAGTATCAGCGGCGGCGGTGGCGTTGACACGTTCACGGTCAGTGGGGGCACCGTTACGACATTGAATGGTGACGCCGGCAATGATCAATTCACATTCAACAGCGGTTCAGTTGCTACCGCAAATGGCGGTGCAGGGCAGGATACCTTTACGCTCAATGGCGGCAACGTCACCACGATCGTTGGGGGCGAAGGGGCCACCGATAATGACACCCTGCAAGGGACAACCGGTAATGATAGCGTCACCCTCACGGGTACAGAAGCCGGAACCGTTAATGGCACCACAGCCTTTAGTGAGATTGAGAATTTTGCTGGCAACGGCGGTGATACCACCCTGGTAGGCACCCCCGGTGACGATACCCTAACCCTGCAAACTGCGGGAACCGCTGTATCGCTACAAGGCGTGGCCTTTGATGCCATTGCCAGCTTTGATGGGGCAGATGGCAATGACACCATTGTGGGCACGGGTGGCAACGACGTTTTTCAAGTTTCTGGTACTGGTGCAGGGCAGATAAGCCAAATTAACGGCGTTGCGCTAGCCACGGCTCTGGGCTTCCAGGATGTTGAAAATCTAGATGGCGCTGCGGGCAATGATAGGTTTGCATTCAACAACGGGGTGAGCTCAACCGCAGTGAATATTGATGGCGGTAATGGCACTGCGGATACCCTTGATTTCTCGGCCTACACCAGCAACTTCAGCGTCGATTTGTCCGCCATTGCCACAGGTATTGAAGTCGTCAATGGCAGTACAACTAGTGCTGTCAGCACGCTGCTAGGCTTTAATGCTGCAACGACTTGGACTGTGACCGGCAACAATAGTGGCACGGTAACCTCAGGCGGAAACACCCTCACGTTTAGCGACTTCAATACCCTTACTGGTAATGGGGCGGTTGACACCTTTAATCTCAATGCCGGTGGCAGCGTCACGACGCTCAACGGCGGCGATGATGCTGATCAGTTCAACTTTAACGGCGGCAGTGCCACCAGTGCCAATGGCGGTTTAGGCGATGATGTCTTTGTTTTGGATGGCGTCACCGTTGCAACTAACTTGAGTGGCGGGGCCGGTAATGACGAATTCCAACTCAGAAACAGTGCCACCTCAACCGGTGCCCTCAATGGTGGGGCTGATGCTGACACATTGGATTACAGCAATTACAACGCTGATGTTGCAGTCAATTTGGCCACAGGCACAGCTACCGGTACGAGTGGCGCCAGCAACTTAGAAGCCTATTTCGGCGACGGTGGCCAAACCAACACCCTGACAGGAGCCAATGCAACTAACACTTGGACCCTAACAGGGGTAAACACCGGGACGGTTGGCACCGTAAGTTTCCAAGATTTCCAAAATTTGGTGGGTGGAACCGGCAATGACACCGTGGCCTGGAACGGGGGCAGTATCTCAGGGGGCAGCCTTGACGGGGGAAGTGGCATCTTGGTGCTGCAAAGCGATGGTCTCGTTGATTTTACTGGGGCCAACGCTGGAATTGCCGACATTACCGGCACCGGTTCACTGATCCTGCAACCGATTACACCTGGTACCGATGCTCAATTCAACGGCTCAGGAGCGGGTCTGAATGTCAATACGGCTCTGGTGAACGAGCTTTCCCCTGCCTTTACCGACATTACGATTGGCAATGGTGATACTGGGGATGTAACCCTCGGTGCCGGCACCTTAACCTTCCAGTCTCCAACTACAATTCAAGGGGCATCAATCGCAGATACAGCTACCGCTGGCAGCACCATTATTTCTGCCAGTGGGCAACAAGTCACCTTGAATGCGTTTGGCGCAGGGGGCGCAGCCGGCACTGGATTTATCAATGTCGAAGGGGTTGATACGTCCTCTACGACAGGGGATGGCGGGAGTGTCAGTTTCACCGCTGATTTAGGAGACATTACTGTCGGGGCCATTGATGCCTCTTCCAGTACGGGTACCGGAGGCTCTGTCGTCTTAGCGGCTGCTCAGGGTGGCATTACCCTGAATGGCGATATTAATACCAGTGGCAATGACGGTGGGGGACAAATTAGCGTTCAAGCGCTGAATGATATTACTGCCGCCGGAGTTACGATTGGGGCTCAAACCCAGGGAACCGACTTAACCGGACAAATTATCGCCTTGCAAGTGCAAATTGCACAACAGACCTCCTTAAGAGACCTGTTTAGCTTCCTCTGCTCAGCTTTTGGCATTGGTTGTAGTACCGTCAATTCTTTGACAGCCAGTATTAACAGTTTGCAAAGTCAAATTACGGCGCTTCAGAATGGGACGTTAATTCCTGGCAGTGTTGACATTACCAGCACCTCTGGCAGCATCGATCTCACCAACGTGACCCTATCCACCTCCTCTCAAGGAACGGGTGATATTGACGGCGGCGCGATCTCCCTAGGTGCCGGTCAAAACATTAACCTTACAGGCACGACTGTTTCAGCCAGTACTGAGTCAACCCTCGGAGACGGCGGTGCGGTGACGCTGCAGGCTGGCAATACACTGAACGTTCTGGCAAACTCCAGCATTGAGACCAGCACAACGGGGGCCGCCACGGGCCGAGGCGGGAACATCACGGGTCGTTCTGGCGGGGCTACGAATATTACAGATTCCGTCATCTCTGCGAGTTCGCTATCAACAGCGCCGACAGTGGCGGGGGATATTACCTTGTCGGTTGGTAGCTTGAATTTAGACAATGGTCAGATTATTGCTGAGACCAGCAGCAATAGCCCTACAGGCACCGGGTTCGTCACCGTTAGTGGGACTATCGGACTGAACGTAACAGGCGGCAATATCAGGCTGACCGGGTCTGGGGGCAGTACGTTGTTCATGAGCAACGACAGTTTGATTTCGGCTCGGGCGATTCAAACTGGGGCGGCTGCACCCGGCATTTTGACGAACAGCAATTCGGCAGTATCGGGGGGCAATATTTTCGTTAGTGGCTTTGGGACCGTACAGGCGACTGGGGCCGGAGCTGCCGGCAACGATATTGTCACCAACGCGAATACAACCAATACTGGGGGGGTGATTGATATCACGCCGTCGGTATTGGTGGGCTTCGATATCAACACCAGCGGCGATGACTATAACGTCTTACGCACGAATAATCTGAACGACATTGCCAGTAACGGGACTGTTGCAACATTCAACTTAACCATTGGCAATGAGACCTCGGATAACGCGATCGCCTTTATCAACGCTGCTGATTTAGTCGGCAACTCCTGCGCACCGGCCACTGCAACCAGTTCCTTCACCGTGGGTGGACGGGGGGGAACACCGGTCAACCCGTTAGCGCCGCTCTCGCCTTTGGTGGGAGAAGATAGCTGGATTTTCTTAGAAGAGGCTTCCCCGGCAGAGTCTTTCTTTAACACCGAAACCGCAGTGGCCACAAGCTTACCGATTGAACCAGGCGAATGCTATTTTCAATGGCGACATGCGGCCCTTTAAACCCCTAGCAAAGGATTCCGACTGCTCTCATCGAAATACTTTGGACCGTTCTTGGGTGGTAAGCGTTTCAACTGCCTGTATGAAGTACGGGCGCTACTGTGCGTAGACCCTCTCAACTCGACAAAGCTATTTGAGTCACATCTGTTTTCGATCAAGCGGTGACCGTCAATGGTCGTTCAGAAGCACTGGCTAGGGCGTGTGGACAATTAATAACGAAACCCTGACTGGGTGGGCATGACCACGCCCGCTTTACTGAATCAGGCTAGGGGATGTAACTCTCTGATATCAGGAAGTCTGACCTTGATTGTCCACACCTCCTAGTTCGTGTGTTCTGTGGACTGGCTTATGCGATCCATCCTCACAAGTAGTGTGGAAAACCTGAGAACCGAAAAATCACCTAAATATGACAAAACTGTGACATTTTTATCCAGATGCCATATTGATTTTTCCTGGCTTGCAGGATAATTGGCACAGTTCCCAGCCAGTATCCCTCGCACTATTAAGACTCAATGAGCAACAATCCCGATTCGGCTTCTCCTGGGCCGACTAACCTGGCTGCCCTCCAGGCCTCACGACTGCGGGAAATAGGCGCTTATTTACGGCAAGTTCGCCTAGACCAAAATCAAGTCATTGAGGCGATCGCCCAAGAAACCTTTATACAGGTCTATCAACTTAGAGCCATTGAGGCAGGTGACTTGAGCGCACTGCCCCAGGCAATTTACGTACAGGGATTCATTAAAAAATTTGCGATCGCCCTCGGGCTAAATGGTAAAGAAATTGCAGCGGGGTTTCCAACGGAGCGATCTAGCAAGTAGCCAATATAACCTGGCAGTGCGGCTAAGCTTACAGCCAACAACGTTCAGAAATTCGTCCTAACGCACCAATCGTCGCGCTGCCCCTTACATTTTCTTGCACAGGCATTTCAAAGCCTAAAAAGTAGAATCATCGATCCATTGCTTCTACTGCATCAGCTGAACGTGGGCAGCTTTGTATTCCTGATCAGAAAATTCGCCTTAGAGGCTGTTTGAAAAGGGGTTAATCCAGTCTTGAATGATACGGGAGCTCGTCCGGAAGATGGCTCAAGCGCTGATGATATAGTTGCCTGCCCTGGGTAAGCCATATCGCTAAACGCAATCCAGATAACTTTTCAAACAGCCTCTTAACGAGATGTGGACCATGGCTGGGTTGCGGGCCAATAACGCCAAAGGCAGAACAGACAGAGCAACCCCAAGCCGATTTCAATAGCATCTGAACCAACTAAAGACAGAGCCGGGAGGCCATCAATGGCCATACCCGCCAGTCGAGAAAAACCATAGGACAGGTACAGCAAAGTCGCTAGGAGGGTAGCTGTGAAGGTGAGTTGCGAAACAAAAGCCCCTGTGACGATCAGCAAACCATAGACGAATAGGGCACCCGCTGGGGCGCGGATCTCACTGAGTAAGCTGGCATTGTTCCCTAGATCAATGTGGTTGGTGGCATAGAAGGCCGCAGGCGATGACAAAATCAAAGCCCCAATCACAGCGGCAATGCCCCCTGCCACACACAGAACAACTCGTAGAAATTTGGATGGTTGCATAGTTTGGTTCCTCCACAATCGTGCCCATACTGCGCGAATCGTCAAAGCCTGAAAAGTAGAATCATCAACAAGATCGACGCCAAGCCAGCAAAAGGCGTTCTGACCAAATTCCAGCGATTCCAACCGGGTTCAAACTCCATACGAGCCGCCCTCAGAGCCGCTGCATCCATGGCATCCACATTCAGAGTTTGGAGTTTATTATTCAGCGGTACGTTAATCGTAAAGGTCGATAATTGGACCCCTAGGATGTAGACCAGAGGCACTGAGAGCAAGAGCAAACGCTGAGCACCAGCCAGTTGTCCAAGACCCAATCCCGCTGCTGCGAGCGATGCCACCACAGACCCCGCCCAGACCGCAACAAACAGCGGCTGGTTATTCTGGATTACACCGTCAATTACCTGAAACGCGCGGATAAATTCGCGGTCATTCAAGGTTTTGATACCGGGCATCACGACGGTAGCAAAGGCAAACAAAAAGCCCGCCACGAGAGAACAGAGCAAGGTGGCCAAAATCAGCACAATTTGAAAGGTCGCTGCGGTTGTCATGGTTCAAGTTCCTTAAAACGTCAGCAGTTAGAAGTAGCGAAGTATCGATCTGCAAGGTGAACGCGGGAATCTGCCAGAGCAAGGGCCAGCCGATTCCCGCTGTCCATCCGCAAGCAATTTAGTAAGACAAGCTGGGGGACTGATAAATCGAGGCGCGATCGCCCAGTTGCTTCAAAATGAAGTCCGCCACATCTGCCCGAGAAATCTGTAGTTTCGTGGTCCGGTCTGTGGCGGGGAAGCTGTGGCGATATTGCCCGGTGCGTGGTCCGTCGATAAATGCACTAGGCCGAATGATGGTCCAATCTAAGCTGCTGTTTTTCACCAGAGCCTCTTGGCGCTCATGATCGGCAAACACTTTCCGCAGCAGAAAGCCAAACATGATGTATTTCCAGTAGAAATCTAAGTTGCCCCAGCTATCGCCCGTCCCCAGGGTCGATTGGCAAATCAACCGACGTACCCCCACCTTTTCCATTGCTTGGATGATTTGCTGGGTGCCTTCAGAGCGAACTGTACCGGTGAGCTGCTTCCCCGAACCCAGCACGCAAACCACTGCATCCTGTCCTTGCACCGCCTGCTCCACGGCCAGGGCATCCATCACGTCTCCTTGCAAAAAGGTGAGGTTAGGGTGCTGGATGTCGAGTTTGGCGAGGTTGCGGGCAAAGGCGGTAACGGTGTGCCCCTGTTCTAAAGCCTGCTCTACCACCTGACGGCCAACGGTGCCGGTTGCGCCAAAAATCACGAGTCTCATTGGGTTTTGCTCCTAAGCAATGACAGTTTCAGCTTAGGGAGACCCTTGAGATGGGGCTGTCAAATTCTGAGGACACTATCACGATCTTGCGATCGCTTTTTTCAAGGCAAAACACCTTTTACAATGACAACAACTTCAAGCCCTGACCAATCGCGCTTGCCATATTCACTGGGTTAGCCCTGTGCCAGAACCGGCCCCCCTGCCAGAGCCCATATCCTCCCGTTCGCCTTCCTCCTTGTCAGACGAAGGCAATATGCACATTGAGCATTTGCAGAGCCCGTCAGGGGAAGGGCCGTATTACTGCGAGAGTGGTCACACCCTATTCATGAATCTGACCCCTCGCCCCATTCACTATGTGCAAGTGCAGGATGGCAAAACCCATACGGGGCTGTACCAAAAGGGCGAACTCCTGATCACCCCAGCCGATATGCCGTTGTTTGTGCGGTGGGAGGGGGAGGAAAATTGCCTGCAGATCCAGCTTACGGATGCCTTTCTAAAACGGATTGCGGCAGAGACCTTTAAGGGCAGCGATCGCCTACAGCTCATTCCCGCCTTTCAGCAACGGAATGGGCAGGTGGAAGCGATCGCCCAGCTGATCATGACGGAATTCCAGCAGAATTCCACTGGCAATCAGCTCTATGTGGACTCCCTGGCCAATATTTTGGCGGTGAATCTGCTGCGGCAATTTGCCACTAGCCAGCGGCAGTTACCCCGATACGAAGGGGGTTTACCCCAACGGCAACTGATGCAGGTTTTAGACTACATTGATGCCCATTTGGATCAAGAGATTAAGCTGGCCCACTTAGCTGAGCTGCTAGGCATGAGCCAGTTTCATTTCAGCCACCTCTTTAAACAGTCTATGGGCATTTCGCCGTATCAATATTTGCTGCAGCAGCGGGTGGAGCGGGCGAAGCAATTATTGAAGCGAACGAATCAGCCAATTGTGGAGATTGCTCTGGACTGTGGGTTTAACAGTCACAGTCATTTGAGCAAGCAGTTTCGACAATTGACGGGTGTGACGCCCAAAGCGTTTCGAGCAGGCTAGATATGATTTTGGTCTGGTAGCTTGACGTTAAAAATGAGCGGCAGCAATCATTATTTATGCCGCAAAAGTGTTGATGCCGTCTGCCGCAGTAGCGTTGTTGTGCTGCACTACGCTGTCACTATTTCAGGTTTTAAAGGTGATGCTGGCTCAAAATACAACACCATGATTTGCTCAGGTCGTAACCCAATGGATTCAAATGTTCGTCCATCACGATCACTGAATTCGACTTCAAACGCTGTATTATTTGCCAAAGTCTCAACCACAGTACCAACTTGTCCGCGCCATAAGTTGTAGTCTGGCAAATCGACAGTTAATGCTACGACGTCTAGTAATTTGATAGGGTACTCTACCATTTTCTTGTCTCCAGGAACTACAACGGATAACAGGTTGTTAATCTTGGGATTTTTGCGCCATGTTCGATGATCCATCCACTCCGAAGGGTTCCACTTCTATTTTGCCATGTAAGTGAAAAGTCCAAAGTATAACGTTGTCCAAATATATCCTGTCTTCCCAAACGAACTTCATGGGTTTTGACAACTTCTAGCAAAGCTCTCTGCAATTCCTCGGCATGTTCAGCAGTCATACCTAAAATTGACAAAAATAAACGAGCCTTATGCTTCCCATCATCATGCTCTGGATTAAGACAATAGTCGCGCAATTTTCGGATATCAACCACCGCATTTTCCGCATGTGGCAGTAAATTCATGTGGCTATTTTTCCTTTCTTGGATACCACGTTTAACTTTTAACAGGGCAGCTAGAACATCAATATTGGGATTAGGAACAACCTCCTCACTACCTTCAGGGCAGTCATATATTACGTAAGTCCATACTCCTGGATTACCTGCTTCTGCGCTTGTGCCCTCATAAAAAGTAATTGTGCTATCTTCTTCGCACTCATAATAGGCTGAATAGATATCTTCCCAGTCCAGATTGGAAGTCCTTCGTACATCTTGAACAACATCTAGTACACCATTAACATGACTGGTTTGACTTGTAACTTGCACCAGTCGTTGTCCGCTCCATATGTAGTTATGTATTTCAAGAGACATTAGAAATTGTATTTTCGTACTGAGCTGTGATGTCAGTCCCTAATTGGTCAATAACATCTCCATCAAACGAATCAGCGGCACAACTATATATTCAGCGTCAGATCTGACATATAAGAGCCATGATCGCAAATCTTGTAAGTCAGATTTGGTCGATAAAACCTTTATTTCAGAACTTATACTCAATTTTGACGTATTAACTCCGAAGTGGAAGGGAGTTATACGTCAGTTTTGGCAGATAAGAACCAGCCTAGAGGCATTGTCGACGCATATTATGATCAAGCCCAAGGTGCCAGAGCAGAATGTCTTTATAAAACTAGAACTCATAATGAGAGTTGTATGCTCAGAACTTTAACTGGCCTTCAGCAACCAAATATTTTCTTTCGCAGTACATCTTCCTTTCAACCCACCTGGCACATCTGCACTTTCCAATTGCTTTAGGTCATAAACTCCGCCATAGTATTGAGCTACATTTTCACTGCTGATAGAAAAAGGTGGGCCATTCATCAGGCTTTGGTCATACTCATAAGTCACCAGAAGCTGTGGCGCTTGCTTTGCAATCTCCATCAAATGCGGTGCATAGCGGCTGCGCACCTCTGCGGGCAACGCCACCAAAGCCGCCCGGTCATAAATCGCATCGACCGGTCCTAATATCTCGCCTGAAACCCTGAAAATATCTCCAACAAAAATATCGATATTTTCTGCACTGTAGCGCTTCACCCCACCTACAGCAGCGATTTCAGGCTCCACCCCTAGCTCCGCAAATAATTGCTCGATCGCCATCTCAACTAACTCAGCCCCAACCACGCGATACCCCTGAGAAAGCAACCAGGCAATATCCAGCGTCTTGCCACATAGCGGCAAAAAGATCCGACTGCCTCTCCCTAGTGAAAGCTTCTCGAAATATTGGACCAATGCTGGGTTGGCTTCGCTGCGGTGGAACGCAATCTCATTTTTGGTCCACTTCTGTTGCCAAAAATTAGGATCCATCGGCGGGCAAGTCCTCGATTGATTGAATAGCGATTTGATCTGGCCTCGACCCGTGGGTCGGGTTCAGGGCGCTGCGGGTCCAAAAATAGCTGACTCTAGGGCCGTGACGGCTGTGTTGAGATCATCATTGACGATCTGCTGATCGAATTCAGCGATCGCCGCCAACTCGGCCTGAGCCCGTTTAAGACGCCGCTCAATGGTTGCCTCATCATCCTGACCCCGCTCACGTAATCGCTGCTCCAGGGTTTCAGGGCTAGGGGGTGCAATAAAAATGCGGTGGGCCTGGGGAAAGGTCTGGGCCACTTGCCGTGCCCCCTCTAGCTCAATTTCAAGAATTACCGTGCAGCCTGCTTGGATCTGGGCCTCAACAGGCTTGCGGGGGGTGCCATAGTAGTTGCCCGCATATTCCGCCCATTCCAGCAGATCACCCTCGGCCGCCATGGCTTCAAATGCAGTGCGATCTAAGAAATAATAATGCTGCCCATCCACCTCTCCAGGGCGGGGTTGGCGGGTTGTGGCTGAGATCGATAGGTACAGGTCGGGATGCTGCAGCCGCAGCCGTTTTAGGAGCGTGCCTTTGCCGACACCGCTGGGTCCTGTCAAGACAATAAGCTTGCCCGACGAGTGTGATTCAGGATGCGTGGGCACAACTTCGGTCGGGGTTTCCATAGCACGTTCCTGCGCCCGCTAAGCCGGGGCCTGATCAAATAAAACGGTGGTCATGTAACGATCGGCCCAATCATCCCCAAAGGCCTTTCCAAGCACTCGACGGGTTTTGTCATTTTGCTGCTGTTGGGTACAGTAATGCTCTTGGCCCGCCAAAATTTCGTCCCGACATTCGGGAGTGGGTTCCATCGCGATCGCCTGCTGGCAATGGAGATTTAAATAGCCGCTAACTTGCTGTAAGAAACTAGCCTCTTCCGCTTCAGAGGTGGGCCGCACAAACAGGCACGCCTCCGAAAAAATATCGCCCCAATTGGGGATTTCGCGGTATTGGCTAAAGGTTACGGGAGGCAAGGCCGCCAGCCCCTTTTGATAGGCCCTAGATAGAGTGCGATCGCGGCTGGTGGGAGATAGGTCAACAATGGCGGCACTGATTTGACCCCGTCCACAGACTAGGTCACAGCCAAACATGGGCAGCGCATAGTCTGGATGGGGGAACATCACGCAGTGCAAAATATCTAACATCTGCCCCACGCGGGCCAGTTCTAAGTGAAGCTTGCGAAACTGGGGCGTCTGGTAGCAGGCATTTTCAATCACGAGGCGCTCTCCTTCCAGGCGACCCTCGATGTAGCCCAAATCATCGGGCAAATGGTACGGGGCGAGGTCTAAGTGCTGCTGCCAAACTGCTTCAATTAGGTCCGCCAACTGGCGAATCATGGGGTGCTGTTGGTCCCGAAACGAAGCAGAGGAGGAGGCAGCCATAGTTATCAGTCAGTCAGCCATGCAGGTTGCAAGTGAGAGGAGCCACTCCAGCCAAATGTAGGGGTCCTCGATCCCTAATTAGGCAACTCAACCTCGCTGTAAAGCGGAGATAGGCCCGTTTGGGTGAACTTATAGCATATCAGGCTGCTCTACAATGACTGACACTCAAGGGTTAAGGGCTAATCGCGATCTCAGTCAGCAACCTGTAAATAGCCCAGCGCAATCCATTCAACTGGAACCCGTTTAAGGATTTGCGGCTGGTTGCAAGAGGCCAAAGTAGGCCAAGACTAAGGGAGTTGAGCCGGTATTGCCCACCTCGTGGGTTTCTCCAGGAGCCACCGCAATGCAGACTCCAGGGTTCAGGGCATGGGCTTCTCCATCAATGGTGATCGTGCCTTGGCCCGATTCCACAAAAAAGACCTCATGCATATCGGTGTGATGATGGGCTGCCGCCACCTGACCAGACTCAAATCGGACTTGAGCAAACTGCGTCAGATGGGGGAGATCCCCTGACTGCAACATGACTTGCTTGCGGATAGCCCCATTGTGGGACACGCCCTGATCAGGAATCGTTTCTAGGGAGATATATTTCACGGATTCGAGGTGCCCTCACTCAGACCTGTTAACTCAACGGTTGGCTCAAAGAACGATCTCCGTTCTACAGTGATCGCACCCATTCTCGCAGTTCCCGATCAGCGCCCATCTCGCTGACACGTGCCGTCGCCAAAAACTCATAGAGCTTTGTCTTGGGCACCTGAGGAAAGGTCGGACTCCTATCAACCGCTTTATAGGCACCTTCTTGAAGGCGATAAATTCGCCAAGTTTCACCGTTATAGCGCCAAAACTCTGGCACCCCCATCAACCCATAGAGCTGCAATTTATCAATATCGGTGTGGGTAATATCCACCTCCACGACCAAATCTGGCGGTGGGTCCGTCTCCAAATCAACCGTGCGTCCAGCCACTAAAGCTTGATTTTGAATGTAATAGGCCGCGTCAGGTTCACCAGAACGATTCAAGCCCTCTCGATCCAAGGTCGTAGAGCCCATCGTCTTGATATCCATGCCTAATTCGGACGCCAAGATGTAGATGAAACGCCCAATCAACCAAGCCGAAAACTCATGAATCTCCAGTGGCATGGTGATTTCTAGCGTTCCTTCACAGTACGTTAGACGGGTATTGCGATCAGGGCTCAGCGACTGACGCACGGCTAGATAGCCCAGCCAAGTGAGCGATCGCAGCACCACCCGTTGTTCACCAACGGGTTGCGGCACCGGTTGTCTAACCAAAGGAGCTGCACTAACCATAACGGAGTGTCATTCCCAGAACTAACACCATCTTAAGCCGCAGATATCTGAGCCCACTGGCCCCAGTTTCTGGCTAAAGAATCAGCCCGTTGCGAGTTATCGATCTTGCAACCAAATCTTAATGGCGGGAGTGGTGCGGCTAGCGGTGACAATCTGCCCCGTCGATGAGAGCACGAGGTGATCGACCGGCATGCCAAAACCGGAGAGTACTTTCTGGGCTGTCCCAGATTCCAAGTCCCAAACATGGATCGTTTCATCTGCACCACTACTGCTGAGGGTCTGGCCGTCGCGGCTAAAGACCACATCATTCACGTAGCTGCTGTGCCCTTCCAAGGTATGAATCAGCTTGCCCGTATCAATCTGCCAATGGCGAACGGTGCCATCGGCGCTGGCACTAAACAGGAATCGTCCATCGGGACTTAACACCAGGGCATTCACAAAGCTTTCGTGACCTTGGAAGGTGCGCACCAGCTTGCCACTATCGATATTCCAAACCTTGATGTCGCGATCGGTGCCGCCACTGAGGATGTATTGGCCATCTGAAGTCACCACTAGGGTATTGACCGCCCCCTGATGGGCCGTGAGCGATCGCAGCCCCTGCCCGGTGCTGGCGTTCCAAATATGGATGGTGCCGTCCGCCCCCCCACTGACAAGCCGTTGGCCATCGGGGGTGCGCCCCAGGGTGTTGACTGCACCGCTGTGGGCGAGGGGCTGTTGCCATAGGGGCTCGGTCTGCGCGATCGCCCAGCCTTGAATCGTGCCATCGGCATTGCCGCTGTAGAGCTGGGTCTCGTCAGGGCTGAGCAGCACCGTATTCACAAAACTGCTTTGCTCATCCCAACTGCGCAGCACCGCCCCATTGGTCAAATCCCAGAGGCGAATGGTTTTATCGGCGCTGGCGCTGAGTAACCGCTGGCCGTCGGCAAACAGCACCAGGTCATTAATAGAGCTGCGGTGATCGGGCAAGGTCCTCTGGAGCTGCACCTGCAGTGCTGGCGGTGCAGGTGGGCGGGTTTGGGCTGGCGTCAGAATGGCGGGAACCGTGCGCAAGGCGATCGCCCCACCGCCAACCGCTACTAAACTCAGCAGTACAGCCGCAGCCCACTGCCAACGGGGGCGCTTCGTTTTGAATAAACTCGGCCCTAGCGGGGTTGAGGGGGGTGTCGGCGATGCCGGGGAATCCCAAGAGGCAACCATCCCCGGCTGTAGGGCTGTGGTTAACCCTGGCATCTCGGTGGGAGCGATGGGAGGCAAGGTAGTTTCAGGAAGGTCGGTGGTGACGTTCCCCACGGGCTGATGGCTCGGTTGGGTAAGCAGCGTTTGGATGCGATCCAAAATCACCTGAGCAGTTTTGGGGCGATCCACCACCCGTGGCTCAATCATGCTGTCAAGCAGATCCGCCAGTCCTGGAGACACTTGGGGGGCATGGGAGCGCCATTCAAACCGATTTTCAAAGGGGTCGTAAAGGGCCGTATCGGAGGGGGACTTGCCTGTCAGCAGGTAGATTAGGGTCCGGCCTAAAGCATAAAAGTCTGATTGGGGCACCGCTTGGCCCTGCTCTTGCTCAGGAGGCGTATACCCCGCTGAGCTAATCGCGGTGACGCCGCTGCCCTGCATGTGGCCCAGATAGGTTTGGGTCATTTCCCGCGCTGCCCCAAAGTCCACCAGGGTGAGCTGGCCACTGGTGCGAATCATTACGTTGTCGGGTTTGATATCGCGGTGAAAGTAATTGCTGTGATGAATCTGCTGCAAAATTCCGGCTAACTGCTGCAGCCAGCCAATCGCCTGCTCCTCATGGATGGGATGGTTGCCCTGTTGCTGCATCCATTGCTTCAGATTGAGGCCGTCAATCTTTTCCATGACGATGCAGTGCAGCGGTTCTGCGGCATCTGGTGGCGTCAGGGTGAAGTAGCCCTCATCAGAAACGTAGGGAACGCCGGGGTGACGCAGTTGGCTGAGTACCGTGGCTTCCTGTTTGAACAGGCTCAAGACCTTATCAATGCGGGCGCGATCGCGGCGGAGCACCTTCAGGATTTTGGGCAGGTTGCGCTCATAGGCTTCGTACACCACCCCAAAGCCGGTTTGGTTGCTCAACACCCGCATGACGCGGTAGCGGCCCTGCAAAATTAGCGTTGTGCCACAGGCTTGGCACTGATTGGCTTCACTATTACCGGCATGGTCGGGCCGGGGGCAGTCGGGATTAATGCACAGACTCATCAGCCACCCTGAAAAACAGCCTTGATCCCTTAAGGTTCAACCAACTGAAGCCTAGGGAGAACAAGGGGATAAGCAAAAGACTTACTGGATGATCATGCCTGCTGTTGCATGAACCTTCAAGGGTTAACCTACGAGTCAGGTTGGTTGACGTCTCTGAAGAATTCTGAAAAATAGCTAATCACTCACGGTGACGGTTACAAGCTGATCGCCTCGCACGGTCGGATCACCTAAATGCGGAACGCCTATTCCAGAGATACGAAGTACCGCATTATTTGGAGTATTTGGGGGAAGATCCACCTTCACCTTACCGTCGAGGGTCTCAATAATCAGAGCACAGCCTGATTTAGACTGATCGGCAGTAACAGTTACCGTCGAGAGAATATCCACTTCATTTCGTTGGAAATGGGGGTGGTTTTCAACAAACAGATAAACGTATAGGTCACCCGGAGGTGAACGATGCCGACCGACATCTCCCTCTCCTGAAACCCTCAACCGACTTCCTGACTCAATACCAGCGGGAATGATTGTTTTTAACTTGATTGTTTTTGACTCGCAGCCGCTACCGCCACAGGTTCGACAAGCATACTCACTATTTCCTAATGGGTTTCCGATGCCAGAGCAGGCTGAACAGTATTCAAAATGTGTGATCTCATAGGTTTTAGGACAACCGAAAACCGCTTCTAAGAAGGATAGTGTGAGATCTATTCGGAGATCATCGCCGCGCTGTCCAGTGGACTGCAAAAAGTCAAATAGCTTCTGACCACTGGATATCCATCTCAAAGGATATTGCTTTTGCCTGAGCGTATTGACACAAGTCTGTAATTCTAGAAGCGTTGGCTGCAGGGAATTCAATCGTTCCTGCAACTGCTTTTTTCTGAGAAACCGCTGTCTGGCTAGCATGACTATTACCCACATAGGTAATAGTGGCCCTAGCGTCATTGGTAGCCCAACCCAAAACGACCACTGTGGCACTGGCTCATCAGCATGTAGGAACATCAGCACAACGCCAGCAATCCCAAGAGCTAATAAAGTTAAAATCTCTACATCAACCATGCTTCTTTCCGTTGCCAGAGGAGCAAGCAACCAAAAAGGCTCTTCAATCAGTGACGCTCGAATCTTTTTGGCCTGGGGAGATTCTGGATTTTTCCACAAAATCTCCATGGCGTCGAACCGCTCTCGATAATGCTCTCGCACATTGGGGAAGGTCTCCTGGGTTAGTACCGGTAAATCCGCATTTATATCGGCAGACAAACGCTGGGAAATCGAGCGATACCGCTCTACGTTCATAGGTATACGGACTGAACACTTTTGGCAATCGCCCACATGTTCAGCTAATTTGCCTGAACGCGGATCTGTCGGAAGCACACCAAACGTCAGCCAAGGGGTAAATCTGAGTTTAAAAAGAGCAAAAGGTCTGACGGTTCCACAAATAGGGCAAAAGTCTGCCACATAGCCCAACTTTCTAAAAACGCGCTTGTGTAGCCACTGCATGTACATGTAGCGTCATCTCACTCAATGCTGACCCCACCCACCTTTTGGGCTTTTCGCCGCGCCGCAATCGGGGCTTGGGTGATTTGGCGATCGCGCTCCCGATGGGTTTGGAAATAGTTCTGCCAATCTTGAGGGGCATCCATGGTGTTACCGCCATGCTGGGTGAGACGCTGGCGCACTTGGCAGAGCACGGGCGTATTCACACAGGCCCCCGAGATGATCACCTGTCCCTTGGTGAGGGCGGGCAGTTCCTTCAGCAATTCGCGACCGGCGGCCTCCACCCCGTACTTGAGGCTCTCTTGATCGACCGGATTCACAATCCGCATCAGGAACTGGCTCATACATTGGGAAAGCACATCCGAGTCGAGCTTACCCGGTCGCTGGGTAATCAGCCCCACCCCCATGCCAAACTTGCGCCCCTCGCTGAGGATGGTGCGCAAAATTTGCTTGCAGCGAGAGGGCTCGTGACCCGGCGCAAACCGGTGAGCCTCTTCCATCAAAATAAAAACCGGATAGGGCAAATAGGTCTCATCTCCGACCGCCACCTTTTCCTTAGCGGTATCCAACCGGGCGTGGTAGCTCTGGCGCAGTAGCGCAGCACAGATCACCTGCTGCTCTTCCTGGGTGATTTCATTCATTTGTAGGACGGTGACCTGACCCGGCTCCAGCAGATCCTTGGGGGCTAGGTGTTCCATCCGATCAAAATAGGGTGAATTATTCAGCTTTTCTAGCTTCCATTCCAGGGCTGGGGCTGAGGTGCCGGTTTTCTCGTTGCCCTCGTCATCTAAGCTGGTGTCCGCCTCATACACGGCCCGAATCAGGTCATTCACGTCCCAGCGGTAGTCGCCTTTGCGGTGGCGCTTCAGAATGGAGAACCCTTTATTCAAGATGGCCTGCTGGCGATCGCTCATCTCTGGCAAAAGAGAGCGCAAGTCCGCATATTCCAAAGACGACATGCGAATGCGAATGTCCTCAGGGCTGAGAATTTTGACCTGGGGCGTATAGCCATCTGCCCCCACAAACTTGGGATGGCCGCGCATCTCCGCCAAGGTGCCATATTCCCCATGGGGGTCAAAAATCAGCACAGCGGCGCGATTGTGGGGAGCCAAAAGTTCTTCTAGCAAAACCCCAGCCGTGTAGGACTTCCCGGAACCGGTCCCCGCCAAGATCGCCATGTGGGTGCTGACCAGCTCCTTTACATCTAGGGCCACCGGCACCGCATTCCCCGGACGCAGCAGCAGCGACCCCACATGGGCCGCCCCCACCTCCCCCGGCTGTTTTTTATTTACGACCCGACGCAGGGTCTGGTCATCAACCCGATACACCTTGGCCCCCGGCTCAGCGCTGATGCGGGGGTTAATAAACCCCAGGGCAGGATGGAAGTGACCAATAATGGTCACCGTAACTTCGTAAATCTCGGGGTTGGGGTAGGCGAACCCCACTAAGGCCGCGATCGCTTCTGGATTAATGGCGGTGTCGGCAAAGAGGCGATCGGGCAAGTGATCAATCAACCGCAGTGCCGCAATCTTTCCGAGGATATCTAGGGTTTCGTCCCCTTGGGTGGCGGTGTAAGAGACAAACTCACCAATCTTGACCTGATCACGATTCGCCGTAATAAAGAGATATTCATTACCGGTTTCGCCCGGACCTTTAACCGTGCCCATAACCTGCAGAGCCGTTGCAGAAGTTGTCGTCGCGGCCATAGTCCCATCCAGATGTCAAAACCAGCATTACGGTCGCTCCACCCCGTGAATTTCAGCACGTACCCTCCTGCCTACATCTCATAAACCAGGGGATTTGCGGAATCCGTCTTCCCAAGAGGGTGGGTAAGCTAAACCCATAAGCACCCCCACAGTATAGTGAGGGCTAGCGTGGTTGAGTTGTTTTTATAGTGCCTTTGTATTGGCGGTGATTTTTTTGCCCCATTTGATCAGTTCAGATCACCAAAATCTGGATTTAGATCAGGTAGTATAAATACTCAATAGAAGAGTTCAGTTTGTATAGCGGGCAGGAGTCAGGCGCTAAGCCATGATGCATCCCTTTAGAACAGACCGAAATACGGGCGAGTCTACCGTGCTCCCATCTGTGGATATCAGCACTGAGGTGCTGGAAGGTCGCAGTCGCCGCATTAAGGCCACTATTGCCGTACCGGGTTCCCTAGAGCAGGTATGGCAACTATTGACCGATTATGACCGCCTCTCCGATTTCATTCCTAACCTGACCCTCAGCCGCCGTATCCCCCATCCTGAGCAGGGAATCCGGTTAGAGCAGATTGGCTCCCAATGCTTCCTCAACATCAAGTTCTGTGCCCGCGTGGTGCTAGACATGGCGGAACAGTTTCCCCACCGGCTCGATTTCAACATGGTAGAGGGCGACTTTAGGGACTTCTACGGATGCTGGAGCCTCGAAACCCTAGAGTCTCCTGAAGGACCGCAGATTTACCTCGGGTATGAACTCACCCTGCATCCGCCCCGATCCGTGCCCGTCCAGCTAATTGAGCGCCACCTACGACGGGACTTGACCCAGAACTTACAGGCGATTTGCCAACAAGCCACGGTGGCTTTTGCTCCTGCTTAAGGCCACATCAAACCAAACAAAAAGCTGCGGCAATGCCGCAGCTTTTTGTTTGTTCAGGTTCAGCTTATCAGGCTGAAATCAAGCTATTCTTCAACGTCACCATCGTCGCTGGCAGAAATGTCGTCACCACTGTCTTCAACGACGTAATCACTCCCTTCCTGCTCAGCCTGCTTCGCCTCGGCCTGCTTCCGTAACTGCTCTCGATACTTTTCAGCCATTTCCTCAGCCCGGTTGAAGACCTCATCGGGGTTCTTCACCATGTCACCCGGCTCGGGTTCGAGCTGCTTGGTGGAGAGAGAAATCCGGCCCCGCTCAGCATCCAAGTCGATGATCATCACCTTGATTTCGTCGTTCACATTGAAGACGCTGTGGGGCGTATCGATGTGATCGTGGGAAATTTCGGAAATGTGCAGCAGGCCGCTAACACCACCAATATCGATGAAGGCACCGTAGGGCTTGAGTCCGCGCACCGTACCCAGGACCACCTCGCCGACCTGTAGGCCGTTCATCTTGCGCTCGACTAAAGCACGGCGATGACTGAGGACAAGGCGGTTGCGCTCTTCGTCGACTTCCAAAAACTTCAGGGGCAGATCTTCGCCTACCAAGTCTTCCTTGGGTTTGCGGGTACTGATGTGAGAGCCAGGGATAAAGCCCCGCAGCCCTTCAATACGGACCAGAGCACCGCCTCGGTTAGTAGCAAATACCCCAGAACGGACGGTGGCGTCTTCTTGCTGGAGTTGACGCACCCGCTCCCAGGCCCGCATGTACTCAATGCGGCGAATCGAAAGGGTGAGCTGACCATCTTCGTTTTCATCGGTGAGGATGAAAAATTCGCGGGTCTCGTTGGACTGGAGTACCTCATCCGGGCTTTCTACCCGGTTGATGGACATTTCCTGAATCGGAATATAGGCAGCCGTCTTAGCACCAATGTCAATCAGCGCCCCCCTCGGTTCGAGACTAAAGACAGTCCCTGCAACGGTATCACCGGGATTGAAGTGATAATCGTACTTATCTAGAAGGGCTTCAAAGTCTGCGTGAGTAAACCCAATACTCGCTGTATCTTGTTCCTTTTCTAACTGATTGACCATGCTAGTGTTTACCTAAGTTGTCTCCGTAATGGTGGGCAAATTCCGATATGTATTCGGAGCCAACCGCGCTGGCAATGAGTCCTAATGTCATGGAAACATTCAGGAGACATGCTGATTTAAGCACGGGAAACCCCTGCCAAGACTATAAGTATACTCCATAAGCTTAGGGGTGACGGCTCTGGTTTCCTATGGTAGTTCAGGTGTTTTGCCCTGAATCGCACGCGTTATTGGTCTAAGTTTCCGTCCTATTTGGGACGGCAGCGGGAGTGAGGGGCTGAATCGAGTCAACCTGGCCCCATTGGCAAATTGCTTTACTCAGATGGCTTGTCCAGCTCACGCCATTCTTGAATCCTGAGTTGGGCAGCGGCGTAGGCTTCGGTGCGGGCGGGAACTTGCTGAGCCAGTTGAATCGCTAGGCTGCGATCGCGGTTCGCTTCTGCTTCAGCCTGGGCCAAGATCTCCCAACTCCATTGATTGGCGGCGCTCTGGGCTTCCGACCAGCGATCGCTGCTCTCAGGTACGTCCAGCGCGAGCGCTATGGCCTGGTTGAGGGCTGCCGCCGTGCCGGTTTGGGCCAGATCATAAGCCTGCTGTAAGCCCTGGCGGCTCTGGGTTTGGCGCACCTGACCTTCCCAACCGGCGATTAAGTTCTGGGCATCGCTATGTAAAGCTTGCCCAGCGGGAATCTGTCGAGCGGTGGCGATCGCGGCGGCGATATTGCCACTATTGGCCAACTGTCGCGCTTGGTCCAAGATCGGGCCATTGTCCATTCGCTGTAGCGTCCAGCGCCAGTCGGCAATCAAGTCTTGGGCTTCGTCGTAGAGGGCGCTGCTGCTATCCACATTGCCTGCGGTATTAATAGCTGCACTCAGGCCAGCGCGATCGCCGCCGCGTGCTAAAGCTCGGGCTTGATCCAAGATGGGTCCATCTTCTATTCGTGAGATTTCTCGCTGCCATTGGCGAATTTGGTCTTGGGCTTCTCCCCAGCGAGGGCTGTCAGCGCTAATGGTGCGGGCCTCTGCAATGGCCGCCCGCAAATCATGCACCGTACCCGCCGCTGCGATCCGCCTTGCCCAATCGAGTTGAGCCAGCCCTTGAATGTCTTGTCGCCATTGCTGCATCAGTGCCTGAGCGCGACTATATAGGGGGCGATCTCGACCAATGCTCTGTAACCGCACAATCGCCGCCTCATAGGCGGCTGCCGAGTCTGACCACGTTAGCTCATAGGCTTCCGCCAAGGTATGGAAGTCGGCCACCTCTGCGGCCAGGTTGGCCTCTGGCGGAATCTTGCCCAAAATTTCGAGGGCGCGATCGCTGTCAGCCCGGTCTAAGGCTAATTCCGCCAAAACTAATAATTCTTGGCCAATCTCTTTAAGTAAAAGTTGCGAATCACCGTATAGGGGACTCTCTGTCGAGATACTCTGCGCCAGCTCTAAAGCTTCCAGCACATCGGCGCTCGCGCCTCGTCTGAGCAAACGTCGGGCTTGTCCTAGGGTATTGAGGTCTTGACGGGTGGCACTGATCAGCCCCGTTAACTCTTCGTACTTGACTGTAGCCCAGTAGTCATTGCCCACTGTTCGCAACCGAATGGCTTCTGAGAAAGCCTCGCGAAAATCAGAGTCTTCTAAATGGCCCTCGGCCCGCTCAAAAATATCGGTAGCCTCTTGCCAAATCTGCTCCCAGGCTTGGACGCGATCGGACACCACTGCAGCCACGGCGGTTGAGGTTGGAATGCGTTGGGCCATCTGAATGGCCTGGTTCAAATCGCCTTCATGGAAGGTGCGCTCGGCAATATTGAGGATCTGCTCGGCCCATGCCTCGATCATCCCATTCATCTCAACCCGCATCGGATGATCTTCGGGCAGAGCATCCACGAGGGCGATCGCCGCCAAGAGGCTGTCCACATCCCCTTGATCGGCGTAGGCTTCAGCACATTGCAACCGGGTCGCTGCCGAAGCCGTCGGCCAGAAAATGGCCCGACAATTGGGCAAGTTTGGAATCCGGAATAAGCTAATTGCAGAAGCTCCGGCAATGCCGCCAAAAAGCACTACGGTAACGACGGACCAGATCTTCCAGCTCCTGGCAACGCGAGACCATACCGGAGGGTTAGGGGGCAAATCTGGCCCAACTGGGTCGAGATGAAGCTGGTTCTGCAAGGCTGCCACCTCTGTAGCCGTTTTTGCCGCTACTGGAGATGAGTAAACCGGCTGAGGACGAGATCTCTTCGCCGACCGTGAGTCTGGCCGCTGGGGTCGAGGGCGCTGACCCCGCTTTGGCGGCGGCACGGCTCTTGTCGCTGGCCGGGGCGGCTGCCCACTGGCGACAACTCTACGGGCGTGACGGGAACTGCTCATACATCACCCTACATAAACGGCAACAAGCCATAATGCCGAATCCCAGAACCAGCGTTTTAACCTAGTGGCGATTTAGCCTAAATCCAAGTTTGATGACGCTAGATATAGATGATGACTCATCCATAGGAATGTCCTGAAAGTATACTGACCTGCCCTGAAAACGCAATATTTAACCTGGCATTAGATGATTTCATCGCCCAAATCACGCTCTGGGTGTCTTGTTTTGGGCTCAGCGAATTTTCAGGGAAAGCTTATGGAATCCTCTGGAGTCCTACCCGGAAGGGGTTTGGCAACTTCAGTAGGATGGAATGGAGTTCTAGGGAATCTTCAATCGCCATGGCTAGCATTCTGCAGTCCTCAGTGGGCCTATTGCGATCGCGCCTCTCCAGACGCATCGTCGGCTGGGTGTTTTTGAGCCTGGTTGTGATTGAAGGCATCATCTTTGTGCCCTCTTACCACCGCCGCCGTCAAGAGAAACTCAGGGATTTAGAAGAACTCTCCCAAGAAGTGTTGTTCACCATCAAAAACAACGCCATGGATGGCATGGCAGCCAGCAGTTTGGTGGACTCGATTGAGGCCATGCTCAAACCGGGTTCGGTGATTGCCGGGGTTGCTCTGTATGAGGCAGATGGCAGCTTGGTCGATTATTTCGGCGAAATTCCTACGGCATCTTGGGAGTCGGTCGCTTCAGGTGAACTGGTTCGTCAAACCACCCAGGGCGGTCGTCGCTACGATGTGGCCTGGCCCAGCGATCGCTTTCAACAGCAGTACATCTTGATGGTGCGCCACGACGCTACGTCAGTGCAACAGGAGATGCGGCTTTACATTTTAGGTATCACTGGCCTAGTGATTATCATCGCCATCTTCGTCACCCTGGTCACGGTAATCGTCCTAGAGCGGTTACTGATTGTGCCGGTGCTGCACCTGCGAGATGACCTCCGCAAGGCGGGAGAAGCGGTCAGCCAAGATCAGCCGCCTAACTTTTACACCCGCTCTCTGCAGCGCAATGATGAGCTGGGAGAGGTGGCCAATGCCTTTTGCGACATGTACGCGCAAATTCACCAGGAGATTAGCGATCGCAAAGCCGCTGAAACCGCCCTCAAAGCTGAACAAGAGAAGTCTGAAAAGCTGCTGCTCAATATTTTGCCCATGACCATTGCCGAGCAGCTCAAAGCCGAAACAGGGGCGATCGCCTCCCGGTTCGAAGCCGCCACAATTTTATTTGCCGACATTGTCGACTTTACCGGGCTCTCCGCTGAGATGCCCCCCAGCGAACTCGTCCAAATCCTCAACAAAATTTTCTCTACCTTTGACTGCATTGCCGACGGCATGGGCCTGGAAAAAATTAAAACCATTGGTGATGCCTACATGGTGGTAGGAGGACTGCCCCAACGCCGCCCCGACCATGCCGAGGCGATTTTGGCCTTGGCCATTCGTATGCAGCAAGAAATCCAGAACTTTCATCGGGCCGATGGCACCCCCTTTCACCTGCGCATCGGCATCAACACTGGCCCTGTCGTTGCCGGGGTGATCGGCATCAAAAAGTTTAGCTACGACCTATGGGGAGACGCGGTCAACATCGCCAGTCGCATGGAATCCCACGGTGTTGCCGATCGCATCCACATCAGCGCCAGTACCTACCAACATCTCAAAGATCGCTATCCCTTTGAAGATCGCGGCTGCATCAGTATTAAGGGGCGAGGCGAGATGCGCACCTATCTTTATGCTGGGGATGCCTCCGACTTGAATGCGCCGTCCTATGCAACCGATTTAGATCCTAATATCTCCATTACCAGTTATTTAGGTTGATGAGGGTGTTTGAAAGGTCCTCAGGACTTCATTGAGCAATATGGATGTCGCTTAGGTTGTGTTGATGCAGCAGGTGACAGGTACGAGCCCAAGGCCTTAGCTTAGGAATATGTCCCAAAGTAGAGCATTCAAATGCCTCGGCAGTTAGCGAGGCTTGGGTCGAGCGCTGAGGGTGCCTGTTAATCCTGCTGATTATGCTTGATAATTCTGCTTCTTCAACCGCTTCGCCATCAAAACCCACCCGTGTTTTTTTCAGTACTGATAAGGGGGCCGTCTCGCCAGCGGAGCTAAACCAACTGTTTCGGAAGGCAGGGCTCCCTGCTCAGCCAGTCGATAAGTTGGCGATCGCGCTCCAACATTCTCTGCTTTGCCTTGCTGCCTGGACCTTTGGCGAAAAGAAGCTGGCAGGATTTGTGCGGGCAACAGGGGATGGCGTATTTAATGCCACCCTCTGGGACTTGGTAGTTGACCCGAATGTGACCCATCCTGACGCGACGAAAACCCTCTTGATGAACCGCCTCAAGCGGGAAATGAACCGAATCGTACCCAACTGCACCATTTCGATGATGGCGAACCCTCAGGATCATCACCTGCTGCGGCTTGTGAATTTTGCCGAAGACAAAACGGGTATTAAAGCAATGGCCCTGGGAAGCGCTATGCATCCAGCGCCAAGATAGCTTCTGTCCCTTGATTTCAGGGCATGGGCTATCCTGCTCCCGCTGACGCGTTCACCCCTTAACGGTCTCTTTCAAACGTCCAGCCCGAAAGACGCTGGGTAACTGAAGCTTGTTGAAGCTGAAGATTTCAGAATTTGGGCGATCAGGATTGTTTTTCCGGTGTGACATAGAGCCAAGCCATGCCCAACAAGTAAATACCGAAGAGCGCCAAAGCAATATAGAGCCGTCGCCGCATTTGAGCCGGATTCTCATTCGTCATCAACAGATACAAATAGTCTGGTTCAATTTGAAAGTCGGCGCGGGCTTGTAGCCAAGCGACGCTGTACCCCATGCCTTCAATATGGAGCATCGGATTAACCAATGGACCAGGTTCATGGGCTTTGGGCTCAAATGGATAGAGGATACCAGTCCAGGTGCTCTGGTTCTGGGTTTGACTTCCATCCACCAGCACTGCAACCGGTTCCGTCGGGGTCCAATCGTTGCTGACCAAAGGGGTATAGACAATCTCAACGGGCCGAGGATTGGGATTCTGCTTGGTGTGACTGGGGCGATAAACATCACGAATGGTGAGCTGCGATCGCAACTGCCCCGACACAGTGACATAGCTGGGCAACGCGGGGCGTTCTTTCCCCAACCCTCCTAGGGAAAGGGTTTGGGGCGTATCAGGGAGAGAAAGCCCAACTCGAAAGAAGGGCACGCAGTGGATCATTAGCGCCGTCAGCACAAAGATCTGGAGAATATTGGCGAAAACGATGTCGAAAATCGCATCGCTCCCGTTTAAAGGCCGAGCCGAAACTTTAGCGGCAACCCCCAAGGCGATGAACCCCGCTAAGAGCCCCCAGCCGTAGCCCCACAAACCTGAGTGGTAGGGCCATATCGCCACGCAAATCCACAGCAAGACCCAGAGGGAAATCAGCACAAAGGCAGCAGCGTGAAGCCATTTTGAAATCGGTTGGGGCGATCGCATCTAAGACAGCAACGACGATAACGTCACCATACGCTGACGGCGGCCCGATTCTAAACGCTCTGCTATTCCTCACTAAGGCTGTGCCGTGCCGTTAACCAGTAGGATCAAGAAAACCGCTGGGGTGTGGCCATGGTGGGAAAACCGATTCGTTCCTTCCTCGAAGCCCTGCCAGGGCGGTTTTCTCAAGGGCAAACCCCTGATCCTACAGACGACATAACTGAACTGCCCCCCGCCCTCCGACATCAACTCAGCGAAAAGATCAAGCAGCTCCCGATTCCCCAAGACTATCTAGCCGCTGTTCATGAGGCCCTCAAAGAAGCCCTCAATGCTTGGCAAATCAGTCCCGACACGTCCAACAACAGCCTGGTGGTGTTGAGTTCACCGGTCGAAGCGATCGCCCCGATTCTCAAAGCCAGCTTTCAGGACGACTTGCCCGACTATGAGGTGCGACAGTTTCTGGGGGGCTATCAACGGCCTCCGGATCCGCTCACCATTCTGGACCATCTACGGCGGGAACTCGAACCCGAGCAAACCGCGGATAAAAAGGCTGAAGCCGAAAAAGACAAACGCCCAACGGTGATGGTGATTCCCAGCCTAGAGCCCTGCTTTTTGCGCTGCATTCAGGGGTGGGAAGGCATCGAATATTTGCAAGCCCTGGCCTCCCAAGACGTGTCTCGCTTTTGGGTGTTTGGCTGTAATCACTGGGCCTGGGCCTTTTTAGAGAAAGTCTGCCAGGTGAATGCCTACCTGGAGCAGGTGATCTGTTTGCCTGAGCTAACGGCAGAGGTCCTGCAAACTTGGCTGGATCCCGTCTTGGCAGAACCGTTGCCGGATTCGCCCAATCTCAAATTCCCGGAAGATCAGGGCAATTGGGAGAGTCTGGCTAATCTGGCGGGTGAGACGAGCACCCTAGCGGCACAGCTTTGGCTGCAGTCCCTGCGGCTGCAGTCGAGTGATCTGAATGAAGATGGAGCAATTACAGCAGAGGCAACGGTTGAGCTGCAATTTGCTAAACCCGCTTTCCCCAGCCTGATGTCCCTAGAGGCCCTGGATCGATATATCCTCCATGCCCTATTAATCCACCGGGAAATGACCCGATCGCACCTGGCCCTGAGTTTGGGCGAGGCGGAGCGACGAATTAGATCGCGAGTACAGGTGCTACAGCGAGAGGGAATCATCATCCAATGGGGACGGCGATTGACGGTGCATCCCGCCCATTACCATCGACTCTGCAGTGAGTTGGCCAACAACAACTTCTTGATTGGGAAAACATGACCATGGCGATGCTGCTATCCCTGTTTCCCCTGGGCCAACCGGCGATTCCCTCTGAAGAAACGATCGAGAGTCTGTTTAAGGACCTTACCCTCGGAGTCGCGATTCATGCGGCTTTGGCCCTGTTGATTACGTATGGGCTATTGCTTGCCATTCGCAGTTTCGCCAACGCCATCTCTGAAAAAGTACCGCGTCGGTTTCGACTGCAGATCAAGCAGTCGGTGCCTTTTTGGCGAGGGCTTTTATTGACCTTTGCGCTCAGCTATCTGCTGGGGCTTTTACTCAACTTGACCGGCAGCAATTTATTTGCCCTGACTGGCACCATTGCTGTGGCCCTGGGTTTTGCCTTTAAAGACTATGTCAGCGCCATTATGGCGGGGGTGGTGAGTTTATTTGAGGGGCCGTTTCGCATGGGCGATCGCATCCAAATTGGTGACCACTATGGCGAAGTGGTGGACTACGGCTTTCGGACGTTGCGGTTGCGGACCCCAGACGACAATACCGTCGCCATTCCCCACAGCGTGATTTGGAGCGATCCGATCTCAAATGCCAACAGCGGACAGCTAGAAGCCCAGGTGGTGACCCACTTTTACTTTTCCCACGAGGCAGATATCTCCCAGGCGGTGAATATCCTGTATCAGGCGGCCTACAGCAGCCGCTACACCCAACTGAAGCTGCCGGTCGTGGTGGTGGTTTCAGAAGATCCTTGGGCCACTCATCTCAAGCTCAAGTCTTATCCCATCGATGCTCGCGATGAGTTTGTCTATCAAACGGATTTGGTGCTGCGGATCAAACAAGCCTGTGCCCGTCACCGTCTGCCCTACCCACGTGGACCCATCCTGGAGGAAGAGTGATGTGAATCCCCGGTTTACGTTCCTTGCCTCGGTGAAGCCCAGAAGGATAAGCTCATAGCCACCTTCAGTCCGGAGCGAAATAGGAAACGTGGCGATCGCAGAGCAGCGCATATCAGTCGGGTCCCTAGAGTGGTTTTATCGAGAAGCCTTACCCCTGTCAGGTCAGTCCGATCAGCCGACAGTAGTGCTGTTGCACGGGTTAGTCTCCCAGGGCTATAGCTGGCGTGGGGTACTGCCCACCCTGGCTGAGCAAGGACTGAGGGCGATCGCCCCGGATTGGATTGGCCATGGCTTTTCCACTCGGGCCGAACCCCAAGACTTTGCCTACACACCGGAAGCTTTTGTGGAAGCTCTCGGGGATTTTATCGATGCTCTGGAACTGGAGCAGATCCATCTGGTGGTGCAGGGATTTTTGGGCAGTCACGGATTGCTCTACGCCCTGGCTAACCCTGAACGCATCGCCCGTTTGGTGATTATCAATGCACCCCTCTCCCCCGCCGCCAAGCTGCCCTGGAAGATCCGCAAAATGGCGCTGCCCCTGGCGGGTGAGGTGATGACGCAAGATCCACTCCTGGTGGATCGCACCCTCGAAGGGGGCGGTCCCTATCAAGTGGATGACGAGGATCTAGACATTTACCGTCGCCCCTTTTTGCAAGAATCTGTGTCGGGTCGAGCCCTACTAGCCACGATGCGTAAATTACAGTTGGCTAAAACCACCGCCGATATTGAAGCGGGGCTCAAGACCTGGCAGCAGCCGACCCTATTGCTGTGGGGCATTGCCGATCCTTGGTTGCCGGTTGCTTTAGCAGAGGACTGGGTCAAAGCCCTGCCGAATGGAACCCTGACATCCTTGGAAGAAGTCGGGCACTACGCCCAGGAAGATTGGGCTGAGAAGGTCGCTACCGCGATCGCCCCTTTTCTGCGGCAAACCGTCGCCCCTTAAGTCAGCGAAATCGACCCTAGGGAATTTTCTCCCCTGGGTCTATGGGTGCTTCGAGGGGACACGGTAGAGTAAAGGAACTCAGCTCTGTGACTTTAGGTCTAGGGGTTGTAAGTCGTGGGGGGAGGACTATGCAACGGCTCAAGCAATTTTGGCGGTTCAAATCTTGGCATCCATGGGGACGCAACCTGCTGCTCGCGGGGCTAGCGGGCTTGTCGTTTACGACCCTAACTTGGGCCACGGCCTTTGCCCAAAGCAATGGCGGCACCATAACTCTCAAAGCCGATGTGCAAGAGGCCAATGCCCTGACGGGGGTAATTACCGCGCGGGGTAATGTCCAGGTTGAGTACCCCTCGCGAGATATTTTCGCCACCTCCGCCCAGGCCCAGTATTTCAGCCAAGAGCGGCGCATCATCCTCAGTGGCAATGTGGTGGTCAACCAAGAGGGCAACCGCATTGAGGCCGAAACCATTACCTACCTAATCGACGAAGGCCGGTTTGTGGCTCTACCCCAACCCAATCGCCAGGTGCAATCTATTTATCTCGTCCCCGAATCCGTTGAACCGACCGCGGACGGCCCTAGCAACCCCAACATCCAGTCCGATAACCCCTTGCCCGATCCCGATGGATCGCTCCAAATTTCTCCAATCACCCCTGCCGACAACCCCTAGGGCCGTGAAGCCCCTCTGATATACAATTTGGGCTGGAAGGAAATTCCTCCCGCTGCTCTATGTGCTTCTTGGGGTCCCTCGAAACTTGAAGATCGTCTTAGAGAACGTCCAGAAAACCTATGGCAAGCGCCAGGTCGTCAGCCAGGTTAGTTTGGCCGTTGCCCAAGGGGAAGTCGTGGGCCTTTTAGGACCCAATGGCGCGGGCAAAACCACCACTTTTTATATGGCTACCGGCCTAGAGCAGCCGGATCGGGGCCGGGTTTGCCTAGACCAAATCGACATTACCGAATTGCCCATGCATCAGCGGGCCAGGTTGGGGATTGGTTACTTGGCCCAAGAAGCCAGTATTTTTCGCCAGTTGACGGTGCGCGATAACTTATTGCTGGTGATGCAGCAGACTAAGGTGCCGCCGGAAGAGCACGAGGATCGCTTGCATCATTTGCTGAAAGAATTTCGTCTAGAAACCGTGGCCAATACCCTGGGGGTCCAGGTTTCAGGGGGGGAGCGCCGCCGCACCGAGTTGGCCCGAGCCCTGGCGACTGGGGTGGATGGCCCCAAGTTTTTATTTCTAGATGAGCCCTTTGCTGGGGTAGACCCGATCGCCGTTGCCGAGATTCAAGCCATAGTGGCTCGACTGCGCGATCGCAACATGGGCATTTTGATTACCGACCACAACGTCCGCGAGACCCTCCAAATCATCGATCGCGCCTATATCATGAGCGAAGGGCAAATTTTAGCCTCGGGTTCTGCCACGGATCTCTATAGCAATCCCCTGGTGCGCCAGCACTACTTGGGTGAAGGCTTTAAACCTTGAGGGTCCAAGCCTTGCGCCGCCTTTTCGTTAATGTGTTGTGACGGTTTTCCCTGACCATGGCCACCACCCTTCCGCCGCAGTCGCCCCAATCGAGTGGATTCTCGGCTCTGAGAACCACGATCATGGATCGCTACATTGCCCGAGAGCTGACCTTTCCCTTTCTGTTTGGCGTCGGGGCGTTTTCCTCCATTGGCATCTCCGTGGGGGCTTTATTTGAACTGATCCGCCAAGTCACCAATGCGGGGCTGTCCATCAACCTAGCCTTACAGATTTTTGTGCTCAAACTGCCAGAGTTTGTGGTGTTGGCCTTCCCCATGTCTACGCTGTTGGCCACGATGATGACCTACAGCCGCCTGTCCAGCGACAGTGAGCTGATTGCCCTGCGGGGCTGTGGGGTGAGTGTCCGGCGGATTATTGCCCCAGCGGTGGTGTTGAGCCTTTTCGTGACCGGACTCACCTTTACGTTTAACGAGCTGATTACCCCAGCCGCTAATTATCGAGCTTCCGTCACCCTAGAGGCCGCCTTGAATTCAGAGCGGCCCCCCTTTCAAGAACGCAACATTCTGTACCAAGAGTTCCAGCCCGCTGCCGATGACGCCAGTGCCCAGGAACTGAAGCGGCTCTTTTACGCCCGTCGCTTTGATGGGGAGACCATGTATGGCCTAACCATTTTGGATTTTTCCCAGGAGGGGTTGGGGCAAGTGGTGAGCGCTGATTCTGCCACGTGGGATTTTGGTAAAAACACCTGGGACTTCTATGACGGCACCATTTATGCGGTCTCCCCAGATGGCTCCTTTCGCCACATTGTTAAATTCGACAATCAGCAACTCCAGATCCCTCGGGTACCACTGGATTTAGCCAGTCGCACCAAAAAAGATACGGAGATGAATATTGCTGAGGCCACCCGCCATCTGGAGACCGTGGTCCGCAAAGGGGGCGACGAGCGCACCATTCGCACCTGGGAGACCCGAATTCTGCAAAAGTACGCCCTGCCCTTTGTCTGTGTGGTGTTCGGCTTGGTCGGAGCCTCCCTTGGTGTCCGTCCCCAACGCACCAGTCGCGCCACCAGTTTTGGGCTTAGCGTGGTGATTATCTTTGGGTACTACCTGTTTTCGTTTATTTGCAATGCCATGGGAGAGGTGGGGTTCTTTTCACCGTTTTTGGCAGCTTGGCTCCCCACCATCATTGGAGTTGGGGTCGGCCTGTCCTTGATGCAGAAAGCGTCTCGCTAACCTCGATATATTCATTCAGATGGAATATAGGTGGGGGCGACGTTTTCAGGGCGATACCCGGCTGAAATACAGCGATCCAACGCATCGGCAGTGGTGAATTCAGCAATCAGTCCCACGGCTAATACACATTCGGAGTAGCGAACGGGCAAGAGGCTGCGGTGACAGTGATCTAGCACCGATAGGGATTCTGGCAAGTCTGCCACGGTCAAATTGGTGTGGATGCTGGTGACGCAGGTGGCCACCTCGGGGGGGCGGCGATCGCGGCTACAAGCCGATAGGGCATCCCTAGGGGCAATGTTTGTTTCAGCCATCACGCCCGTAACGCAGCCCGAGACTTCCTGGGGGCGATAGGCCAATGCACAGGCCGAAGCGACGGTTTCGCGATCTAGATCTAGGGTCAGCAAATCCCCCACACAGGTGTCATAGTCAGTGGCTTGAGCCGGTTCGATCCCAATGGGGCCCACCATTAACCCTGCCGCCACAAACGGTAGCGTTGGCCACCAGCGCATGTTCAGGGACCTCAGAGAATGAATCATGGCAAATTGTTAATCCCTAGAATGACTTGAAAACAAAATAATTACGATTCAAAACAGGCCATAAATCAATCTTGCCCAACCTTTCAGCCCCCCTGAATCGTTATAAACAGACCCAATCTGACTTTTAGTGGCTACTAAGGGGAAGTGAATCTTCTACAGTTATATAAGTAACTTTAACGTTATTTTCAACCTTACTTTCGTAAACCTGAGGGTATTCCACTATGCACCTGAGTGAGCTGACCCACCCCAATCAGTTACACGATCTGTCAATACATCAACTGGAGCAGATTGCCCGTCAAATCCGCGAGAAGCACCTCGAAACCATCGCGGCCAGCGGCGGCCATCTGGGGCCAGGCTTAGGGGTGGTGGAGTTGACCCTGGCCCTCTATCAAACCCTTGATTTAGACCACGACAAGGTGGTTTGGGATGTGGGTCACCAAGCCTATCCCCACAAGTTGCTAACGGGGCGGTACCACGACTTCCACACCCTGCGCCAGAAAGATGGGGTGGCGGGCTATTTGAAGCGCAGTGAAAACCGCTTTGACCATTTCGGCGCAGGTCACGCCTCTACCAGTATCTCTGCTGCGCTGGGCATGGCGATCGCCCGCGATCGCAAGGGAGAAGACTACAAGGTTGCCGCCATCATTGGTGATGGGGCTTTGACGGGGGGTATGGCCCTGGAGGCCATTAACCATGCTGGCCATCTGCCCGACACCAACCTGCTGGTGGTGCTTAACGACAACGAAATGTCGATTTCGCCCAACGTGGGCGCGATTCCCCGCTACCTCAACAAAATGCGGTTAAGTCCCCCGATGCAGTTCTTAACCGACAACCTAGAAGAGCAGTTCCGTCAAATTCCTTTTGTGGGTGATTCCCTCTCCCCTGAGCTGAACCGGGTGAAAGAAGGGATGAAGCGATTGGCCGTGCCCAAAGTCGGGGCTGTGTTCGAGGAATTGGGCTTCACCTACATGGGACCTGTGGACGGCCATAACCTGGATGAACTCCTCGCGACCTTTAAGGAAGCCCACAATATCACCGGTCCGGTGCTGGTCCATGTGGCCACTGTCAAAGGCAAAGGCTACGAAATCGCCGAGAAGGATCAAGTCGGTTACCATGCCCAGTCTCCCTTTGACTTAGCCACTGGCAAGGCCAAGCCCTCAAAGACCCCCAAGCCCCCCAAATATGCCAAGGTCTTCGGTAATACCCTGACCAAAATTGCTGAGGACAATCCCAATGTGGTAGGGATTACCGCTGCCATGGCTACCGGCACCGGGCTAGACATTCTCTGCAAAAAATTGCCCGATCAGTACATTGACGTGGGCATTGCCGAGCAGCACGCCGTCACCCTAGCCGCCGGTATGGCCACCCAAGGATTGCGTCCTGTAGCTGCGATCTATTCCACCTTCCTGCAGCGGGCCTTTGACCAGATCATTCACGATGTTTGCATTCAAAAGCTACCGGTCTTCTTCTGCCTAGATCGGGCTGGAATTGTGGGGGCAGATGGCCCCACCCACCAGGGCATGTACGACATTGCCTATTTGCGCTGCATCCCCAACATGGTGGTGATGGCCCCTAAAGATGAGGCCGAACTGCAGCGGATGATTGTCACCGGTATTGAATACACCGATGGCCCGATTTCCGTTCGTTATCCCCGAGGCAATGGGGTCGGCGCACCGCTAATGGAAGAGGGCTGGGAGTCTTTGCCCATTGGTAAAGCAGAGGTGCTCCGCAACGGTGATGACGTGCTGATTTTGGGCTACGGTTCCATGGTGTACCCCGCCATGCAAACCGCCGAAATCCTGAGTGAGCATGGGGTAGAAGCGACGGTGGTAAATGCCCGCTTTGCCAAGCCTTTAGATGAGGAGCTGATTTTGCCCTTGGCCCAGCGTCTGGGTCGGGTGGTGACCCTGGAAGAAGGATGCACCATCGGCGGCTTTGGCTCTGGGATTGCTGAAGCATTGCTGGATGCACAGATAATGGTGCCCGTGCTGCGCCTCGGCGTTCCAGATGTTCTGGTTGATCATGCCACCCCTGATCAGTCCAAAATCGCCCTTGGCCTCACGCCTGCTCAAATGACTGAAACCATCTTGGCGAAGTTTAATCTGGCTCAAGCGATGCCGGTCAGCATGCCTCAGATTTAAATGCGTGTTTGGGCCAGCGCTTGGGCTGGCCCTGGTCGGGCTCAAGAATGCTGCGGCTAATCCATGCCTTGAGAATGGATTGTTGCCAGCCTCGCCCCTGTCGTCTTACCGTGCGCATTCACGACCCAAACCGCATCTCCCTTTCGGGGGGTTTGGGGGAGTTAGGCCCCCATATCAGGGGGTTTGGGGGCCAGCCCCCGATTCCGATATTGGCTCTTCTGGGGGACAAGCAACTTGCAAACCCCTTTTCTGAAAAGCGATAGAACGACTTTTTCGTAAAGAATAGCCCTTTGGGAGAGGGGTTTGGGGTGAGGGCATAGGCCAGATGAATCAAGTATGTTAACGCCATAAAAAAAGGGTCGATGAGGACGGGAACAATTTGGGCATTCAAGGTTTAGTCCCGGCCTAAATTCGAGTTTCCATGGCGGATTCAGGTAGGGTAATGCTTGTAACCTTGCCTGCCGTTATCCCTGGGACCAACGCCCATGACTGAAGTTGCCGTCGATACCCACGTTTACCCCGTCATCTGGCAGCAAGGCAAAGTGCTGCTGATTGACCAACGGAAGCTCCCCCGTGAGTATGCGGTAGTGGCGATCAGTCGTTATGAAGATATGCTCACGGCCATTGCCGATCGCATTGTGCGTGGCGGTCCGGCCCTGGCCCTGGCCGTAGCCTACGGCCTTTGTCTGGCGGCTTTCGGCATCAGTACAGAAGATCGCGATGCCTTTTTAGAACGGCTGGAGGCAATTGCAGAACAGTTCAAGGCGTCCCGCCCCGATAAAGCCAATCTACTTTGGTCTGTGGACCACATGGTAAAAGTCGCCCAAACGACCCAAGGCACCGTTGAGCAACTCAGGACGCAACTCCTAACCACGGCCCAAGCCCTACAGCAAGAGGACTGGGATATTTGCCGAGCGATCGGTCGCCATGGGTTAGCCGCTTTGCCCGCTGCCCCCGAGAAGCTTACCCTCTATACCCACTGCAACCATGGGGCCTTGGCCACCTCCGGCTACGGCACTTCCCTAGGGATTGTGCGTACCGCTTGGCAAGAGGAGCGCCTAGAGCAAATATTGGCTGGAGAAACCCGTCCCTGGCTCCAGGGTTCTCGCTTAACCGCTTGGGAATGTGTTCAGGAAGGGATTCCCGTTACCGTCGTCACCGACAGCATGGCCGCCCATTTCATGCAGCAGCGGCGTATCCATGCGGTGGTAGTCGGGGCCGATCGCATCGCCGCCAACGGCGATACCCTCAACAAAATTGGTACCTACCCCTTGGCTCTGGCCGCTAAGGCCGAAGGGGTGCCCTTTTTAGTGGCGGCCCCATTATCGACCATTGATTTTGCCATGGAAAATGGTCAGGGCATGGCGATCGCCCAGGGCAATACCAGCGATGTGTGCCAACTGGGCGACACCCCGATTTGCCCACCTGGCGTGGGGGCTTATCATCCCTTGGCGGAGCTAACTCCAGCTCATTTGATTACGGCGATCGTTACGGAGAAAGGGGCGATCGCCCCCAATGACTTAGCCAACCATGCCCCCTAGGATTGGGTGCCACAGCGAGGTCCCGACTCCAAAGAGCTGCTGAAGATTAGCGACTACGGTATCAAGCTGGGATAAGGTCATCGGACCAAAGCCCTTTCTCCGTTAGCCAGTCTTGATTAAAGAGCCGGGATTGGTAGCGGGCACCGCTATCGCAGAGCACCGTCACAATGGTGTGCCCCGGCCCCATCTCCTTGGCTAGCTTGACTGCGGCCCCCACATTGATGCCCACAGACCCGCCCATAAACAGACCGTCCTTGTGAAGCAGTTGGTAGACCACTCGCAGCGCCTCGGGGTCATCTACCTGAACGGCATCATCAATGGGCGCGCCCTCCATATTGGCCGTGATGCGGCTGTTACCGATGCCCTCTGTAATCGAGTTACCCTCAGGCTTGATTTCACCGGTTTTGGCATAGCTGTATAGACCACTGCCCATGGGGTCGGCAAGCACGCATTTCAAATCGGGGTTCTTTTCCTTTAAAAAGAGTGCTGTCCCGGCGTAGGTGCCACCGGTCCCCGTCGCGGCCACCCAGGCATCCACGGTGCCCTCGGTTTGCGCCCAGATCTCGGGACCCGTGGTTTCATAGTGGGCGCGGCGGTTGGCCAAGTTATCAAATTGGTTGGCCCAGATGGCATTTTCCATCTCTTCGGCCAGACGCCCTGAGAGCTTGACGTAATTATTGGGGTTTTTGTAAGGCACAGCATGGACGGGGCGCACCTCCGCACCCAGGGTCCGCAGCAGGTCCATTTTTTCTTGGGATTGGGTCTCAGGGATAACGATCAAGCACTTATACCCCTTGGCATTGCAGATATGGGCCAAGCCGATGCCCGTATTGCCAGCGGTGCCCTCAACCACGGTTCCCCCTGGCCACAGCGCGCCCTGTTCTTCAGCTGCTTTGATAATGTACAAAGCGGCACGATCTTTGACGGAGCCACCGGGATTCAGAAATTCAGCTTTGCCGAGGATTTCACAGCCGGTTTCTTCGCTGAAACTATGAAGTCGAATCAACGGCGTATTGCCAACTGTGCTCGCAAAGCCTTGTTTAATGTCCATCCTGAATCCCTATCATTCCGCTTCCATCGGTCCTTCCCTATCCTAAAGGCTGACGTGCTAGCCGCTGTACCTCAACAGGGATACCCGAGCTATAGTTGGCCATTAAAAAGCCGGGGTCATGCCCCGGCTTCTCAGGTTTGCCCCATTTCGCTTCAACAGCCGTCTACCCCGCAGAACTGGTGGGCGTACAAGACCTCCGCATCGCAGATGTAAACGATGCCTGAGTAATCTTCGAAAAATTCGGCTGCAACTTTATCCGAAATTGCCTGCGCCATCTCCCGTGTGTCGGTAAGCACCTCGAACTTAATGTTTGACTCAGTGTCACCGACATTGGGTTGTCCTGATGAGCGCACGTTGCGACTGCCTTTGCCGCCGGTTTCTAACACGGTATAGCCAGTTGCCCCGGCTGCATCAATTATTTTGCCAATCTTTTTCATCAGCAACTTTTCCGTGATGATGACAAGCTTTTTGGCTGGTTTAGCCATGGGGGTTACCTCCTAGATAGTGTGTGTTACTTAACGTATGTGGTCATCAAACTGGGTAACTGTGTTTCTCGACGGCTCAGAAATCATCGTTGAGACGAGCAACAGAAACATCTCTCGCAATTGCATCACCATGAAGCTAAACAGGCCAATGCACAACGAAATCACAATTCAGTCCTGCACCAGTTCCAGTAAGCGAACGATGTGGGCTCCACTAAACCAATTGCCCCACCGAGGAGAAGTATCTGACGACAAGGATTCCATGGTCTTAAAGGTAAAGGGTTAAGAGGAAAGGCAGCCTAGATGCGGCATTGCTGGGTCGGTCTGCCGGACCACAGGAGTACCGGCAGACTGCAAACCCTTCTAGCATTAACCTCCCCCCATGGTTGCCTGGGCGAGCCCAATGAAGAACGGAATGCATATAGCCAAGGCAACCGGTGTGCCGACGGCTGTGGACGAGCCGATGTAAGCAGAGGGGTTGGCCTTGGGAATACCCGCACGTAATGTGGGCGGCCCAGAGATGTCTGAACTGGAGGCCGCAATGACGGATAGAAGTACAACACCGCCAGGGCTGAATCCCGTAACAATGTGGGCAACATAGCCGAGACCGAAGCCAAGGAACCCGTGGAGTATGGGTGCCAACACCGCATAGAGGGCATACCACTGGCCCACCTTGCGCAATTCGCCCAGTCTTGACCAAGCTTCCATACCCATGACCAGCATCAGGATCGAAAGCAGACCACGGAATGGGGGATCATAGAAGCCCTCATAGACCCGCGTGGGATCAGTCAGAATACCTAGCGCCAGACCGAGTAGTAGAGCCGAAAGGGCAGAACCCTGCAGACTTTCTTGGATGATGGGCCAGATCTTCACCCGATTGTTTTCAGGGGCGCTTGGCTTGGTGAGAACTGCGGCACCGCCACCCTGGTCGCCGTAATAGGCTTCTTTGCTGATAGCCTCTTGATTTCTGAGGTACTTCTCGCGCTTCTGTTTGCCTGCATAAATGCTTGCCAAGACAATTGCCGTTACCAGGGCTGGGATATCCATAAAGGGATAGAGGGCAGCGGACCACTGCTCGTATTGCAGTCCTTCTGATTCCAGCAGCGTTATGCCAGCGGCGAGGGTCGAGCCACTTACAGCACCAAACAAGCCCCCGGTCGCAATACCGTCCAAGGGTTTGACTCCTGGTAGCCGAGCCAACGTGTAGCGGGCAATGAACACAACTGAGATACCGATGACCGCCGCGAATAGGGCGGGCAATAGCATCTCCGCCAGATTGGCATCGCGGATAGCAACGCCGCCGCTCAAGCCGACTTTGATGAGCAGCATGAAGACGATGAACTTATAGACCGCATCGGGAATCGTCAGCCGACTACCGAGAGCGGCTACGACCATGCCCCCGATCAAAAAGCCCAGCGTTGGGGACTGCAACTTCCCCAAAAAGAGCGTAAAAAACTCGGATAAAAAATCCACCAATACCTCCTTTCACCCCCTCAACAAGGGGTGATCATTGTGATAAGTGAGCTTCAAAAAGTTGAAAAAGTCAGGGTGAAGCACTTCAACCCCACAGCACAGGTGCTACGCAAAAAACTATCGACAGACTGTCCAGAGGTGGCCGTTCTCCGAACCGAGTATGGAGGGTTGTTACCCGTTGCCGGCTTCAACCTTTCATAGTCTTTTGTCTATGGACAATAGATTTTTCATATTGTTAAGTCTATATCTAAAGCGCCCTGAAAAATCACTGTCGAACTCAGATTTCGAACACGATGTCAAATCCAACCCATAAGAAAATCTTTTTGGTTTAGATGCTTAAGATATTTGGGGCTAATGAAGGTTGAGATCGTAGACTTCATGGTTCATCAAAGAAATCGGGTGCGACTTGAGAGTCGCACCCGATTTCTTTGATGAATTTGGTTTGGCGCTATTCCATCTGCAGAGGGGCGTTCTCTGCTGGTGGATTTATTGACGGGGGTGGAGTTGGTGCTGTGCGACTAAAGCCGATCGCGGCGATTAAAAAGCCCGCTACGCAGCCCAGAAAGAAGGTCCAGCCGTGGGAGGGCTCTAGCAGGCAAATCAGGCGGCGATCGCGATCGTAGACTTGGACCCGCCAGCCTTCATCTACACCCTTCAGATCTGTTACGTCCTTCGAGCCATTCGTTTTTTTCACAATTCTGCTTCCCAAAAGCGCGCGACATTAAAAACGGCATGATTGCCGTCTAACCTGCAACGTGGATTGCGAACACCTGTGCGGGAAAAACTGAGCCTTTTTCTGCAATGGAACCCAGTCTGTAATCAGTTTATCGTTCTTAACAACAACTGCCTACTCACTCTGAAGCATCGCGATCGCCAAAGTTTGAAGCATGGGCGATGCTCTCTCCTCACCACCGGATCAGGGGAATGGCCAGCGGTTCTAGCTTTCGTGTATGGGCGCTCTTAAAACTTGGCTGTGCTGCGTTATGGCAATAGCTGATGGGCAAACACCAGAGGACACAGCCAGAGCACTCCCCAGATCAAGCTGCCGTAAAGTCGAGCCGGGTAGGCCACCCAAATTACGAACCCAATTTGTAAAAGTCCGACGGCGATCAAGTTCCGCACGGCTAAGCGACCGGGCCTGTAGGGTATTCACGTGACTAAACCCACGGTCAGATTGCGTAGCACTCGGGAAAAGGGCATGGTAGGGTCATGATTCTGATTTCAAGATACCGATGGACACCCTGAAAACTCTGCTGAATGTGGGCCTCACCATCCTGCAGTGGCTGTTGTCGCTGATCACCGGTGGCGTCATTCTAATCAGCTTTGTAGGGGGTGCCTGGACGGCATTTCTGGTGGCCCTGGTAGCCTTTTTGGTGGTCTTTCCACCCATCCAGCGGCGCTGGATTGAACCTAAGCTCCCGTTTCTGCAGCCGAAGGCCATCAAAGTTGCTGCCGCTTTTATTCTGTTGATTGCCACCCTATTTGTTACCCCTACCCCCACGTTAGCAAAGGTCTGTGAGGCCCCTGAGGCAGACAAATGTAACGAACATCGAGACAGTTTGAACGTTGACCAAGTCGATACGGCCTATGTGGTGGTGGCCTTATCGGGTCGCGAAAAAGGAGAGGACGCTACCCTTGAGCTGAACTACACAGCGAATGAGGCCAGTGTTGTTTACACCAATACCCAAAAGCTGGAAGCAGAGGGTCAAGACTCAGTACAGTTTGAGCTGTTGCTCAATGAGCTACCCATCGGGGACTATGAGGTTGCGATCGCAATTGGAGAGACCACTGTCACCCAAGATTTTGAACTTACCGGCAACCCACCCCAGCTCAATGACCTGGCGCTCTGTGGCACTTCGGGCGGCACCTTAGACGGGGCGCGTTGTGAGTCAAACTATAGCCTCTATTTAGAAGGGGCCTTTGACAAGCTGCACCTAACTGCAGGGCCTGAATATATCCGCAGTGAAATTCCCCTCGAAGTCAGCGTCAACTACATCCCTGAACCCGGCCAAGCGGAACTGCTTGACACTGTAGAAGGCACGATTCGCCCAGATGATACCGATCTAAAAATCGATATTCCGCTGTCCTCTTTTGAAATTGGCGCTTACGAAATCACCCTCTCATCGCCTAACCCAGCCTTTTCGACCCAAACGGAAACGATAACGGTTTGGCATGACACCGATGCCATTGACGCCCGAGCAGAAGGAACGTTGTCGGACTCAAGCACACCCTTGACCGGTTTCAAGCTTTGTGAGCAGCAGCTCACTGAAGAAGAGCTGGCTCAGCTTGAGGCGGATGCGGGCGATGATGAAGCCACCGACATTGACAATAGCGATCGCTGTGCCACCGATGACAGCACCTTTCCTGCTGGGGTTCAGACCTTGGCCGCTGACATCGATATTGGCAGCGATTTTGCCCGACCTGAAGACGATACGGTGGATCTCACCTTTGTCTGGCGCTATCTCGAAGGCCCCAGTGGCGGCATCCAAGAACTCAACGTCAAGACCTATCCCATCGAGCCGGACTTGGGCACCTTTGTCTACAGCTTGACCGGCCCTGACAGCGGTTACCCCGCTGGAACCTACGATGTCACCGTCTTTTTAGAGACCAATACGGCTCGTCCCATCCGCCGTGAATTTGTGGTTGAATAGTTCGCTTTGCTGACCCATGCTAGGAACCGCATCCTAAAAAATAGGCCGCTACAATAAACCAGACCCAATCATTGCCATCCTGATGCAGTGATTGGGTCTTTAGACGAAGGCCTTGCTGCGATGCCTTATCCGGCTCTCGTCTATTCATATCCTTAGATATCTCTTGGTACGCTTGCCCATGATCTGGCCGTTTAAGTCCCGTTTTCGCAAATCTATTGCCCGCATCGAAGTCACTGGCGCGATCGCCGGTCCGACCCGTAAACAAGTCCTTGAGGCGATCGAGGAAGTTGTTGAAAAAAAGTTTCCCGTCCTACTCCTCCGCATCGATAGCCCTGGGGGCACAGTCGGCGACTCTCAAGAAATTTACAGTGCCCTGAAGCGGCTACAGGACAAAATCCCGATTGTGGCCAGTTTTGGAAATATCTCTGCCTCAGGTGGGGTGTACATCGGCATGGGGGCTCAGCATATTGTCGCGAACCCCGGCACCATCACCGGTAGCATCGGCGTGATTCTGCGGGGCAATAACCTAGAGCGATTGCTGGATAAAGTCGGTGTTTCCTTCAAAGTGATCAAGTCTGGCCCCTACAAAGATATTTTGGCCTTTGATCGAGAACTGACCGAGCCAGAGCAAGGCATCCTACAAGAGATGATTGATGTCAGCTACGGTCAATTTGTTAAAACCGTCGCCCAGGCCCGTCAACTGGCAGAAGAGACCGTTCGGGGCTTTGCCGATGGTCGTATCTTTACCGGTGAGCAAGCCCTAGCCATGGGCGTTGTTGATCGCCTCGGCACCGAAGAAGATGCCCGTCGCTGGGCTGCCGAGTTAGCTGACTTAGATCCAGACAAAGCCGAATGTCATACCCTTAAGACCAAACAACCCGCCTGGAAGCGACTCTTGGGCGGCAGTCAGGACCAGCTTAGTCAGACGCTACCGCCAAGGTTTATCAGTGCCCTGGGGGCAACAACGGACTGGCTCGAATTTGAAGTCACCACCAGTGGCATGCCCCTCTGGCTCTATCGTCCTTGAAAAATCGCTTACTGGGCATTGGAGGACTGGCTGTTACGATTGAGGCGGATAAAATACCCTATCCATTTTTAGGGGCTGTCATCAATTAAAACCAGGATCCTGGTGGTGTAACGGTTTCAGCCCCTAGCGATATTATAGAAGCGCGGTCAACTTGCCCAGCAAGGCTTTCACCAGTAACTGATGACGCGCCCTAAATCGGGTTTAACCAGATGCTTTATACCTCATGGAGGATGTCAGTGTGGAGTGGCGCGTTCAGGCAATTCGCGGAGCAACAACCGTCTCAGAAAATACTGCAGCAGCCATTACAGAAGCGGTAATCGAACTGCTTGATGTCCTGGAAACCCGTAACCCCATCAGTCCTGAGCATTTGATTAGTGTCACTTTCTCAGTAACCCGTGATCTAGATGCCCTCTTTCCAGCCGCCGTTGCTCGCAGACGACCTGGCTGGGATGCTGTCCCGCTCTTAGATGTGCAGCAAATGCACGTTTCGGGCAGTCTACCTCGCTGCATCCGGTTGATGGTCCATGCGCAGCTCCCGGTTTTACACGGCACAGTCAGTCACGTTTACTTACGGGAAGCCAGTGCGCTGCGCCCTGATTTAAAATTCTCACCCGTGCCTTTAGGCCGTGAATAAGG
>ERZ1740060.172-NODE-172-length-50479-cov-5.357409_pt1 | contig 50479 bp, 53 predicted proteins | sample MGYA00581743_ERZ1740060 | MGnify/ENA primary metagenome ERZ1740060 (study PRJEB43018, sample SAMN04849235) | marine metagenome | isolation source: floating plastic debris | place: Pacific Ocean | collected 2008-08-27 | study: EMG produced TPA metagenomics assembly... | reverse complement strand
GACGGCGCATCCGATGGGACCACTGGAGCTGGCCGACTTCATCGGTCTGGATACATGTCTGGCGATCATGAACGTGCTTCATGACGGGCTGGCAGACACCAAATACCGCCCCTGCCCTCTTCTCACCAAGTATGTTGAGGCCGGCTGGCTGGGACGCAAGAGCGGTCGCGGGTTTTATGATTATCGCGGTGAAACGCCTGTTCCGACGCGCTGAGGCGACGGCTTGGCGCCGGGTTAGTGGTCTTTGTTCGCGAGACTCAGTGTATGATCACGCAGCCAGGCCATAAAACCCCGCGGATCGCTTTCCAGCATCGTCATTTTCTCCGGCGTGATCGGTGCTCCTACGACCGGCAGTTGCGGTTTGTTGCAACTCTTCACGACTTCATGCAGCAAAAGACTCTGCCGCAGCGTAGGCGAGACCCGATTGGCCATCTGGTAGACCCGAGAATTTGCGCCAGGAAAGTAAATCGGCACAATCTGCGCCGAAGATCGGCGGATCATCTGCGCGGTAAAGACAGCCCATTCGCGTTCGATCACGGGACCAAACATAGTATCGCTCGATGCAACGACCCCGGACGGAAACACGCTGATAACCCCGCCCTCTTTCAGATGCGCCATCGCCTTGGCCCGCATTTCAACCGACTTTCGCTGCGCGTCAGGCTCGTGAGGGAACGGAACCGAAATCATGTAGGACGCCGCAACCTCATCAATCCCGGTCAATAAAGCCCGGGTCAGGATCTTGTAATCCGTCCGTCGGCGACCGATCAGATCGGCGAGGATCATCCCGTCAACCAGACCATGCGGATGATTGGCCACAACAACAACCGGACCGGTCCGGGGGATAAGATCGATCTGAGCCTGCGGAGTTAAGAGATCAATGCCCATCGTGTCGAGCGCGGCGCGCCAGAAAGCCTGACCCGAGGGCGCGCCCTTCTTTTCGAACTCACGGATCATCCGCAATATCTTGATCTTGCCGGATACCCATTCGATCGCCCGGATCGTCAGCGCGGTCGCCGAGCTGTCGAAGGTATTGGCATAGGTGAGGCTGCGCCGATCGTACTTTGCGGGAACCACAGGTGTCATGTCCTGCTGCGCAGGACCTGCCGTGTTAAGTCTTTTGCGAACCTGCTCCACCAAAGAGTCTGATCCCATATCGTCGCGCCGGATGCGCCTACATATCCTCGCCGAAGCGATCTTCCACAAGTCTGGTCAGCGCTTCAGCCAACGGTTGGGCCTCGGGGCCCCAGACTCGCACGTCAATAGTCTTTCCTTTGGACGCTGCCAACATCAATAGGCCCATGATGCTGTCTCCCCCCGAATTTTGTCCATCGTGGCTGATTTCAGCGCTGGCATCGAAACCTTCCACCACTTCCACGAGTTTGGCAGCTGCACGCGCATGCAGGCCCTTTTCGTTCACAATTTCCAGGTGACATGTGATCTCGTCGTTCATCGCGGGGGAATTCCTTGGGTTTCTGTTCCGTCAGTCCGGCTGGACCTCGTGGCTGTCAATGTACTTTCGACCGGCCTCCAGGGCGACGCGCACGGCGTCTGACAGAGATAAATGACGACTTGAGGCGAGTTTCAGCAACATTGGGAGGTTGGCGCCATAAAGAATGCGGCGTTTGGGTGGTCGACACGCTTTCAGCGACAGATTGGACGGAGAGGCGCCGAAGATATCGGTCACGATCAGTACGCCATCCCCGGTATCTACCGCGTCAGCCGCAATGCAAATCTCGTTCTGCTTTGAGTCGCGATCATAGTCGCCCTCTATTGCGATCGCCACCACACCGGCTTGAGGGCCGAGCACATGCTCTATGGCCTTCAGATACCCATTGGCCAACCCACCATGTGCCACAATCACAATACCAATCACGAAAGCTTGCCCTTTTCTTGCAGGCCCGTTCCGACAAGGCCGCGCCGTTCCAGCTCGCGATGCCTTATAGACACCTGCCAGTCGCGCTCTGCAAGGGGGAGCGCGACAGTTTCGACCATGCAAACGCTGCGGTGCTGCCCACCGGTACAGCCAAACCCGATCGACAGATAGGCTTTGCCCTCTGCGCGATAGGCTGGCAGCAGTTCAAGAACCAGATCTGTGACCCGAGTTACGAAATCGTCAAAGAGGCCGTCGGCGCGAATGTACTGAACGACATCGGCGTGTCTGCCATCGAGATCGCGCAGGGTTTTCTCCCAGTAGGGATTTTTCAGAAACCGGCAGTCAAAGACCATGTCGAGACCACGCGGCAGTCCGCGTTTGTAGCTGAAAGAGTGAAGAGAAACGGCGAGCCTGCGATGAGTACGAAGATCAAACCATCGCGTAAGTTCGGCGCGCAGATCGTGCGGGGACATCGCAGAGGTATCAATGAGCACATCGGCGCGCGCTCGGATCGGTCCCAGCAAATCAAGTTCTCGTTCTATCCCGATTTCTGGCGTCTCTGCCGGGGCGAGAGGATGCCGTCGCCGTGTCGCGGAGTACCGTCGCACCAATTCCTCCGCGCTTGCATCGAGATAAAGCACATGCATCGGGATCTTTTTTTCCATGCCATGCTTCTCGATCAGGTCGATTAGGCCGAACGTCGAAAAGTCCCGGTTGCGCGCATCCACTCCAAGCGCGAGCGGTCGCGCGGGGTGCTGTTCCTCCAGAAGGCGGGGCAACAGCGAAAGAGGCAGGTTATCGATGGTTTCGTAACCCATATCCTCCAGGCTTTGTATCGCGGTCGTGCGCCCTGCACCGGACGGGCCGGTCACAAGGATCAGACTGGCCAATGCGTCATGGTCTGGCATGATGTCAGGCCTCCTATTCGAGCCGCTCGCCCTGGAGATACAATGCAAGTGCGGCCGGAAAATAGGGCGCGGTCGATTTTCTGATGATCGGGATGGACAGACCAAGCAGAGTTTCGAACCGCGGGACAGGCAGGCGGTCCGTTTCTTCTTGTGCCATATCGACAATCAGGGATAAGGGCGCCGATGCCGCATTTGGCACCTTCAGGATACCGACATACCTGGCTTCAATCTTGTTGTTCAATGTCGTCGGGGCCGTGGCGAGCAGACGCGCGCCCTGTCGCGTCAACTGCGTCCGGTCGTCGGACACAAGCGATGCGCCCAGCGCGATCAGTTGCAGCGCAAGACCTGACTTCCCGCTTGCGGACGGACCGCGAAACAACGCGGCTCGTCCGGCGAGGACAACCGTCGTCGCATGAAGGACGAGAGGCTCGTGGTTATCTTCCTTGCTTGGTGTCGGGCTCATCTCTGCGCCCATATCCGTCAGACCGGCAGGCCGACAACGAAACGCGCGCCCAAGGGATCTGAGGTGATATCGGCATCCGTCGGGCGAATGTTCTCAGCCCAGATCACACCGTCATGCGCTTCGACAATCTGCTTGGAGATTGACAGACCCAGTCCGGAATTGTTCCCGAAATCGCTGGCATCCCGCTGCGAATAGAAACGCTGGAAAATCTTGGTCAGAGCCTGTTCCGGAATGCCGGGGCCAGTGTCCTCGACCACGACCACAACACGATTTTCACGCCGCCGGGTCCAGACCCGGATTGCATCGCCATCCTCGCAAAAGGAAATGGCGTTCGTGATCAGATTGACAAAAACCTGCGCCAGTCGCCCTTCCAGACCGGTCAGAAGGATTGGATCGCGCGGAAAGTCAGAAATAAACTCCACGCCTTTCTTCTCCGCCTCTTCGCCGAGGTAGTCAGACAGGTTTTGGAGCATAACAATCAAATCGAAAGGCTGTTGATCTTCCTTGACGAGCTCGCTGTCGAGCCTTGAAGCATTGGAGATATCGCTGACGAGACGGTCCAGACGTCGCACGTCGTGTTCGATCACGTTGAGCAGTTTCTCACGTTGGTCGTCACGTTTGGCGACCCGCAGAGTACCCACCGCCGAACGAAGGCTTGCGAGCGGGTTCTTTATCTCATGTGCGACATCTGCGGCGAATTGCTCGTTGCCTTCAATCCGGTGATAGAGGGCCGTGACCATGCCGCGGAATGCGCCCTACAATCTCCCGATTTCGTCCGGGCGCGCTGTCAGATCAGGAATACGAATACGACCATTTTTGCCCGTGTTCCGGTTGCCGCGATTGCCGCCGACCTCCGCCGCCGCCGCAAGTTCGGCCAGCGGGTTTGCAATGGTAGATGCCAGAATGAGGCTCAACCCCACGGAAACCAGCGTTGCGACAAGGAACATCTGCAGCACACGCTCGCGTTCGATGCGGGACAGCTTGTCGATTTCTCCCGAGGCGTTGGCCAAAGCCACGACACCAATCGGTTCGCCGTTATGTATAATGGGCGTGGCCACAGTGAATACGGTCACACCGCTGGTTTCGCCACGATTGGTCTTTGTCTCACCCTGCACTGCGTCGTCAATCAGGACACGCGCCTGATCCTCAAGGCTCAATGGGTTATCTGAGCCCATGACCCCCTATTATGGCGCAGACAAGGTGTCCCAAAAGCGGTTCAGGGCATCCGTTATAACTGTCGGGCTGCTTTCGGCGACGCGGTTGCCAACAAGCACGACTGTACCTTGGGATCGCCCCACCAACTCGCTCTGTGCGTTGAAAACGAAGACCTCGTTTCCTTGTTGCACATCCAAATCAGCCAACGTCCTCTCTACCGTCGCAGGATCGACAACCACAGGATCGCCAGTGTTTCCCGCTGCGACCTGCGCTTCGAAGACATCCGCAATCAATTCGACATCCGCATGCAGACTGTCGGCGCGCTGTTGTGCCAGGCCATCTCTGGACGCGCTCAGGTAAAGAATACCCGCCACCAGAACATTCAGCGCAATCAGGTTGAATGTGATGATCTTACGGGTAAGAGACGCGCCGCCGCCGCGCGAAATGTATCCTCGTCGTGCCCGCCGGATACGGACCTCTTCTTCAACAACATTGTCGGGCGCGACGAAGTCATCGCCGAGCACAACACCATCGTCGTCGTGCGGGTGTTCGCGAAGATGATAACCTTCGGCGAGGGTCATGGCTGTGCGCGTTTACTCTTCGTTGTATCGGTAACCAATACCATAAAGAGTCTCGATCGCCGAAAACTCTGAATCCGCCATACGAAGCTTCTTGCGCAAGCGCTTTATATGGCTGTCAATTGTGCGATCATCGACGTAGACCTGATCGTCATATGCCACATCCATCAGCTGGTCCCGGCTTTTGACGAAACCTGGCCTCAGCGCCAAAGCCTGAAGCAACAGGAACTCCGTCACCGTTAGCGACACATCCTGGCCTTTCCAGCTGACCGCGTGGCGCAGAGGGTCCATGCGCAGATCGCCGCGCTCAATTACTTTCGCGTCTTCGGTGTCCGCGACCACATTGCCTTCCACGGCATCCTGCCGACGCAGCAAGGCGCGAATGCGCTCAACCAGCAGACGCTGAGAAAAGGGTTTCTTGACATAATCGTCCGCGCCCATGCGAAGGCCGAGAACTTCGTCTATCTCATCATCCTTGGATGTCAGAAAAATCACAGGCATCGACGATTTCTGACGCAGCCTTTGAAGCAGGTCCATACCGTCCATACGAGGCATCTTGATGTCCAGCACCGCCATGTCGGGCAGTTTCTTGCTGAAAGCGTCGAACGCTTGCTGACCGTCATTGTATGTATCAACCTCGAAGCCCTCCGCTTCGAGAGTCATAGAAACCGATGTCAGGATATTCCTGTCATCGTCCACAAGGGCGATTTTTGACATAGTGTGTTCCTTGTCCTGCTCGTTTCGCCTGTTTTTTCGCAAGTATGCGCGTTTCAGGCAGTCACAATCAATCCAAAAGTGCGAATCACCAGCTTGTTGCGGCTGAGATGACACGAAAAATTCTTAGGAATGACTAAATTGACTCACTGCGGCAAAATTATGGTTTCCGAGCGTCTGAGCGAAAAAAACAAGGGCAAAGGTCATATTAGGACGCGACTTTTAAGATGCTTTCAGGTGGTTGCGCTAACATGTTCAAGCTGGCTGTTCACTTCTCAAATCGTCGTGTTAAGACCCCGCTGGACGCGTGGTATACAACCCCATACCGAGTTTCTGTTCTGAAATCGGGTGGGTCGGCCGTTCGGGCCGGAACAGATCAAGGAGCGTGTGTATGACAGTTGGACGAGTAAACCCGGCATTCCGTCTCGAAGATCAGGGGATCGCTGGTCTCGGAGAGGTTTACTATAATCTTATCGAACCCGCATTGGTCGAGGCCGCACTTCAAAAGGGCGAAGGCAAACTTGGCAAAGGCGGCGCCTTTCTTGTCTCTACCGGCACCTTCACCGGGCGCTCCCCGAAAGATAAACACGTGGTAAGAACGGACAGCGTGGACCAGAACATCTGGTGGGACAACAACGCGCCCATGACCCCGGACGCGTTCGACACCCTTCACCATGACATGCTGGCACATATGAAAGGCCGGGACTATTTCGTTCAGGACCTGACCGCCGGCGCAGACCCCGCGCATTCGATCAGCGTGCGGATGGTGACGGAACTCGCCTGGCACGGCCTGTTCATCCGCCATATGCTGCGCCGCCCTGAACGCGACGCGCTGGACCGATTTGTTGCGGATTACACCGTGATCAACTGCCCAAGCTTCAAGGCCGACCCCAAACGCCATGGCTGCCGGTCCGAGACGGTGATTGCGCTGAACTTTGACCGAAAGCTCATCCTGATCGGAAACACGGAATACGCCGGGGAGAACAAGAAGTCGGTGTTCTCCCTTCTGAACTACCTGTTGCCGGAAAAAGGCATCATGCCGATGCATTGCTCGGCCAACCACGCCAAAGGCAATCCGGTTGACACGGCCATCTTCTTTGGCCTTTCCGGTACGGGCAAAACAACATTGTCCGCTGATCCGGAACGCATTCTGATCGGCGATGACGAACATGGCTGGTCAGATCGCGGCACCTTCAATTTCGAGGGCGGCTGCTACGCCAAGACAATCAGTCTCGACCCCGAGGCAGAGCCTGAGATCTATGCCACAACCGGCAAGTTCGGCACTGTGATCGAGAATATGGTCTATGATCCGGAAACGCTGGAACTGGATTTCGAAGACGACTCACTGACGGCCAACATGCGCTGCGCCTATCCGATGAGCTATATCTCGAACGCCTCAGATACGGCTCTCGGCGGGCACCCCAAGAACATCATCATGCTCACCTGCGACGCGTTTGGCGTGTTGCCTCCCATTGCCAGGCTGACGCCCGCGCAGGCCATGTACCACTTCCTGTCGGGCTTCACCGCCAAAGTCGCCGGGACCGAGCGGGGCCTCACAGAACCGGAACCCACGTTTTCCACCTGCTTCGGCGCGCCCTTCATGCCGCGCCGGCCAGAAGTCTACGGCAACCTGCTGCGTGACAAGATCGCCAAGCACGGGGCGACCTGCTGGCTGGTGAACACAGGCTGGACCGGCGGCGCCTACGGCACCGGGTCGCGCATGCCGCTCAAGGCCACCCGTAACCTGCTGACCGCTGCTCTCGATGGATCACTAAGCAAAGTCGACTTCCGCAAGGACGAGAATTTCGGCTTCGACGTGCCCATCAACGTGCCAGGAGTTCCCGAAGTTCTGCTCAATCCCCGGCGGACATGGGGCAACCCTGACGGTTATGACGTACAGGCCCGAAAGCTTGTTGAGATGTTTGCCGACAACTTTGCGCAATATCTGCCCTTCATTGATGATGACGTGAAAGCGGCGGCAATCAGCTAGACGGCGGCGCTTCTTCTTGATCAAGATATCCCCGTCATAGGCGATCTAACCTTAGGACGGGGAATCAATGCGCACCAGCAGACTTATCCATGTGGTCAGCGCCCACGCCGCCGGCGAGGTGGGTGATATCATTGTCGGCGGTGTGGCCCCGCCCCCGGGCGACACGTTGTGGGAACAGCGCGAATGGATCGCGACGGATGACGCGTTGCGCCGCTTCATACTCAATGAACCGCGCGGCGGCGTGTTTCGCCACGTCAATCTGCTTGTGCCGCCGAAGAACCCCAAAGCCGATGCCGCCTGGATCATCATGGAGCCCGAGGACACGCCTCCGATGTCAGGATCGAACTCGATCTGCGTGGCGACGGTTCTGCTGGAGACCGGTATTCTGCCCATGCAGGAACCTGTCACGACGCTGACGCTTGAGGCGCCGGGGGGCCTGATCAAGATGAAGGCGATATGTCAGGACGGCGAGGTGACGTCTGTGTCACTGACCAATCTGCCGTCTTTTGTCACCGCTCTCGATCATCCGCTTGAGGTAGAAAACCTTGGCACCCTTCGCGTCGATGTGGCGTTTGGCGGGGACAGTTTTGTGTTGCTCGACGCGTCGCAGGTCGGGCTGGAGATTGTTCCGGACAACGCCCGCGCCTTCGCGACGCTGGGCGCGCGGATCACCGATGCCGCAAACGAACAGATCGGGTTTTCGCATCCCGAGCTTCCCCAATGGCGGCACATCTCTTTCACAGAATTCACCGGTCCTGTCTTGCCATCGGACAAGGGGCCCTGCGGCGTCAACACCGTCGCCATCAAACCGGCCAAGCTGGATCGTTCGCCTTGTGGAACGGGCACCTGCGCACGGATGGCTGTACTACACGCGAAAGGCGTTCTGAAGGCCGGGGACAGCTTTGTCTCACACTCGATCATTGGATCGGAATTTGTCGGCGAGATCCTCTCCGAGACCACGATCGGCGACCGGCCCGCGATCGTGCCGCGCATCACTGGGACAGCGTGGATCACCGGCACCCATCAACATATGCTGGATCCCAGCGATCCCTGGCCGGATGGCTACCGGCTTAGCGACACGTGGCCTCAGCCCTAGCCCGCAAACGCGGGCCATTCGTTTTCAAACGTTTGAGTGCGGTATTCAGCCGGGTAGAGTACCGTCTTGCACATAACGCAGGATGTCCACCACCTGGCTGGGATCTCGCGCAACGGCGAGAGCGGCGGCGTCGACCTCTTTGAGCGCGTGATCATGCTCCGGTGGTTGCAGGATGATCAGAGATTTGCCCAGCGCGCTGGCATAGCCCGCGTCAAAGGCCGCGTTCCACTGCTTGTACTTGTCGCCAAACCGCACGACCACGACATCCGCATCGGCGATGCCCTTTCGCGTACGGATCGCGTTGACCATCGCCCCTTTGTGGTCATGCCAGTACTTGTTCTGCTCGCCACCCAGGATCGCAATACCGCAATCATCGCTGGCCGCGTGATCGGTGACCGGGCTATCAAATGACACGTCGAGCCCCGCCGCGCCTTCGACGATCTGTTCGCGCCAGTCCGTATGAATTTCACCCGAAAGATAAACCTTCAGCATGGCTCGCCTCCTCCGCTTGCTTCGGTCTACTGGCACCACCGCAAGCGGAAGGCAAGATCACACCGCCCGAGCCACAACGAAATGACTGGGGGGGCGAGATGGAAAATTGCCGGTCTCGACAATCTCGAAGCCCGCTGCAGTGATTTCATCCTCCAACTCGGCGATGCTGAAAAACCGAACGAAGGGGGCCTTTCCAAGCCATTGCATCACCGGGATCGCCGCCTTCATCAGACCGAACTTCAAGCCCAGATCGCGTTCTGCCAGACAGGGGGTTTTGGAAATGAACAAACCACCGGGCGCCAGCAAGTCGCGGACACGCTGAACAAAGGCGGCGCTGTCGGGGATCAGATGCGCGAGGTTCAGTGCCATCACGACATCAAAATGTCCCGGTTCCAGTTCGGGGTTGAACACATCGCCAACCGCGAAGCTTACATTGGGCAGTTGAGGGCGCTTCATCGCCTCGGCAATCATGCCCTTCGACACATCGGTTGCGTGGATCTCAGCGGCCGCACTCGCCAGTTTGAGCGCCGTCGCCCCGGTCCCGCAGCCCAATTCCAAAACCCGCGCTTCCGGCGGCAGGTTGGACCGGATCCGCGCCAGCGTCTGGCTGTAGGATGCGGTGTCAGATATCGGTTTCGCGGCGTAGCGGGGTGCCACTTTATCCCAGAATTCAGCAGTCGTGCGCATTGCTCATCTCCTTTTTTATGCATATAATAGAAGGGAAAACAGGCATAAACTCCTGAAATTTGCATCTTTCGCATACATTTTTGCATGGACACCCCGCTCGACTGGAATCACCTACGCGCCTTTCTCGCCACGGCAGAGAGCGGGTCATTGTCGGCCGCAGCGCGGCGGCTCGGCCTGACACAACCCACGCTCGGACGACAGGTGACCGCGTTGGAGGAGCATCTTGGTCTGACCTTGTTCGAGCGCAAGGGCCGGACACTGGTGCTCACCGACGCGGCGAAAGACCTGCTCGACGAGGCCCGACAGATGGGCGTCGCGGCGGCGCGTCTCAACCGTCTCGCCGATGGACGGGTGAACACGCTTGAAGGTATGATCCGGATCACCGCCAGCGATATGATGAGCGCCTACATCCTGCCCGACTTTCTGTTGAAGCTGCGCAATGCGGCCCCTCAGCTCCGGGTAGACATCGTCGCGGCCAATGACATCCGGGATATTCTCAGCCGGGAGGCCGATATCGCGATCCGCCATGTGCGACCGGATCAGCCTGACCTTATCGCCAGATCGCTTGGGGAGATGTCGGCGCATCTCTACGCGTCGCAGGGCTATGTGAGGGCCCGCGGCCTTCCCGCCACGCTTGAGGATCTCAATACCCATGATTTCATCAGTTTCGGAGACGACGATCTGCTGGTCATGCAGTTGAACGCCTATGGCATTCCACTGACAAAAGACCAGTTTCGCACAGGCTCGGCCAGCGGCGTCACGGCCTGGACTCTGATGCGCAAGGGCTTCGGGATCCTGCCCATGGCGGACGATGTGGCGTCACGGTTTCCAGACGTCCTCCGCCTGCTGCAGGGACAAACACATCTGTCTTTCCCAACATGGCTTGTGACGCACCGAGATCTGCAAACCAGCCGTCGGATTCGACTCGTCTTCGACATGCTCGCGGAGTTTCTGAGCGAACGCGCCGGTGAAAGGACCCCGGCCTGATCAGGTTTACCCGCAGCGCGCTCGAACGAGCAGAAGAAGGCCTGCCGTCACAACGCCAATCGCAAGCCATTCCAGCGTGGTCAGCTGCTCGCCCAGCAAGGGCACGGCCATCAAAGCGGCCGTCACTGGAACGGCGGCAGAAAACCCGGCCGTCATTGTCGGACCAAGATGCGTGGCCGACAGAGCATAGAAGACCACCGCCAGAAAGCTCGGCCCCAAAGCCTGGTACACCGCTTGCAACAGAATCATGGCGGGGTCCGCCTCTGCGAGGCCCGTGGGCAAAACGGCACCCCAGAGCGGCAGGAACAGAATTGCATTCGGGACATTTATCAGCACCAGCGCCTGGCGCGGGGTCACACGCCAATGATTGAGGCAAAAGGTATAAACGGATATTATAGCCGCTGCCGCCATGAGCAGCGCAATACCAAGCGCCTTCTCCGTGCCACTCACCTCCAGACCGGGCAGAGCAAACAAAACGCCGCCCGCCTCAACAACGCTTAACGCCGTAACCTGCGCCCGCTTGGGCCAAACGCCCGTCACGGCAATCACGATGGCGAGCGTAAAGATCGGCAGGGCCGCGTTCGTGAAAATGCCACCATGCGCCGCCGAGGGCTGAGCGAGTCCGGCAAAGGTCAGCATCGAATAGAGCGCGCCCGGACCGCACAGGATCATCAGGCACGCGCCCCAAAGAGGCACCTGCCGTGGCCACCATCGGCGCACAAACGGCAAAAACATCGCGCCCGCGATGGCAAAGCGCAGCATCGTGATGTCGCCTGCGGTCAGACTGCTTTGCACGCCCGCTCGGGAGACGACCAGAAATCCAGACCACACAAACAGAACCGCGACAGCGCTGAACAGACCCAGCCGGTAATTCTGTGTTGGTGTCTCGGTCGCGCTGGGCATCACAGCGGCGGGCACCTGCTGGTGAAAGTGTCCAAGCTTCGTTGAGGTTGGGGATCGTCCTTTCGCACCCTCAGCCCCGCAGAACGCCTCCTGTCGCCTTGGTCACCTTTTCGACGATCTTGGCGGAAACGGCTTCGATCTCTGCTTCTTTGAGGGTGGCACTGTCGGGTTGCAACCGTACTGTGATCGCGAGGCTTTTCTTGCCCTCCCCGAGGCTCCCGCCGATGAATTCATCGAACACCCGGACATCTTCGATCAGCGCCTTGTCCGCGCCAGCCGCCGCATTCACGAGAGCCAGAGCATCCACACCGGCATCCACAACAAAGGCGAAATCGCGCTCCACAGCCTGCAGATCACTGGCCTTGAGCGCGGGACGCGTCGTCCCGGTCTGGCGCGGCTCGGGCACCTCGGATGGCCAGATTGTGAATCCGACGACAGGTCCTTTGACATCCATCTGCCGCAGCACTCTGGGATGAACCTCGCCGAACACCGCCAGCATCTTTTTGGGACCCAGACAGACGCGGCCATGCCGTCCGGGATGCCACCACGCCGCGCCGTCGCGCAAAATCTGCACCTTCTCGGGTGCGCCGAGCGCCGACAGGATCGCTTCGGCATCAGTCTTTGCGTCGAAGGCATCCACCGCACGCGACGCGCCGTGCACGTCCTTTGGTCCGGTCCGACCGACAAGAATGCCGCAGACCTGCAAGTGCTGTTCCCCCGGCTCGCCCCCGTGAAACGCATGGCCCACTTCGAAGAGCGCCAGATCATTAAAACCCCGCGCCTGATTGCGCGCGGCGACCTGTAACAGACCGGGCAGCAAATCGGGACGCATGTGGCTCATCTCAGAACTGATCGGATTGGCCAGCATCGTTGAGGCATCCCCGCCTTTGAAAAGCGCGGCGCTGGCCTGATCAATGAAACTGTAGGTGACGCATTCATTGTACCCCAAAGCCGCAGCCGTCCGGCGGGCCATCTGTTCCCGCTTCTGCGCCAGGCTTAAAATCGGGCGCGGCACACCACTGGTCACGCGCGCCATTGGCTTGCCCTGGAGTTTGGTGAGCGACGCGATCCGTGCCACCTCTTCAACAAGATCGGCCTCGCCCAGCACGTCAGGTCGCCAGCTCGGGACATGCGCCATGTTTCCGTCCATGCGGAATCCCAATCGAGTAAGGGTTTGACGTTGCTCCGCTTCGGGAATGTCCATACCAACGAGCGAGCTGACGCGCGCCGGATCAAGCTTGTACGAGCGGCTCACATCGGGCACCGCGCCCGCGACAACGCGGTTAGAGGGCGCGCCGCCGCAAAGATCAAGGATCATCTGCGTAGCAAGGTCAAGCGCCTCCATGTTGAAGGCAGGATCAATCCCGCGTTCGTTGCGATAGCGCGCATCCGAGTTGATTTTCAGCGCCCGTCCGGTATGGGCGATCTGGATATGATCCCAAACCGCCGCCTCGAGAAAGACATTGGTTGTCTCTTCTGTACAGCCGGTGGCCAGCCCGCCCATGATCCCACCGATACTTTCGATAGCCTTATCATCTGAAATCACCACCTGACCGGGCGAGAATGCGTATTCCTTCTCATCGAGGCCGACCAGAGCTTCGCCGCCCTGCGCGCGGTGCACGTGCAGGTCACCCGACACCTTGTCCGCGTCAAAGACGTGCAAAGGCCGGTTTCGATCGAAGGTGAAAAAGTTGGTGATATCGACAAGCGCGGAAATCGGGCGCAGGCCGATTGCCCGCAGCCGCGTCTGCAACCATTCCGGACTGGGGCCGTTTCTGACGCCGCGAATAAGTCGGCCGGCGAACACGTAACATCCATCTTTGGTGTCTTCGGCGATCTCGATGCCTATCGGCGAGGGAAACTGCCCTTCGATATGGGCGGTTGCGGCCTCTTTCATTGTGCCAAGTCCCCGTGCGGCCAGATCGAGCGCAATGCCTCTCACCCCCAACGCATCGGGTCTGTTGGGCGTGATCGCGATTTCAATGACCGGATCGACCTTGACCGGATCGTTGTCAGCCAGCCAATCGATGAACCGGTCGCCCACCTCACCCGAGGGAAGTTCGATGATCCCGTCATGTTCATCCGACAGTTCCATCTCGCGCTCGGAACACATCATGCCGTGGCTTTCGACGCCGCGAATTTTGCCCACGCTGATCGTCGTATCGATGCCGGGCACATAGGTGCCGGGCTTCGCGATCACCACGGTGATCCCTTCGCGCGCATTCGGCGCACCGCAGATGATCTGTGTCTCCCCCTCATCGGTGAGGACCTGACACACGCGCAACCGGTCTGCATCAGGATGCTTTTCGGCCTTCAGCACCTTCCCAAGCGTAAACTCAGACAACCGCGCCGCCGGGTTCACAACCTCTTCGACCTCCAGTCCCAGATCGGTCAACGTCTCGACAATCTCGTCAACAGACGCTGTGGTTTCGAGATGGTCCTTGAGCCAGGACAGAGTGAATTTCATCGGGCGCTCCCTCGGCGGATAACGGCGGTTTGTCCGCGATGCGCGGGCTTTAGCCGATAAGGCTGCGGGGGAAAAGAGGCGGCGCGGATCTAAAGCGCCAGCAGCCCCCGCCGGACAAGATTCAATCCCGACAGCACCAGTACCGCAAGGGTCAGCTTTCGGAACATCGCCTGATCAATTCTGTCCTGCACCCAGAAACCCAGCGTGAGACCAATCAAAGCCGGAGGGATAAGAACCGCTGAGAAAGGTGCCGTCTGCACGTTAAGCACGCCCGATCCTATGTGCGCCGCCGTGAGAACAAGGCTCCCCATACCGAATATCACGCCCTGCACGCGCATCTGTTCACGCTTTTCCGTTTGAAGAGCGGTCAGCATGGCCACTGTGGTCGGCCCCCAGATGCCGGAAATACCGCCCAGAAACCCCGACACCGCGCCCACACCGGCCTCGACCTTTGGTCCGGGATGAGCCGGCAGACGCGGGGGGCGACCTGCGAGAGACGTCAAGCCGTAGAGGGCAACCGGAATACCCAAGAGAAGCAACATCAGACCCGCGCTCAAAATCGGAACGAGCTGTGCCCCGGCGATCATGAACACCAGCCCGCAGAACAAAAACAGACGAAAACGGCGCAAAGACTGTAAGGCTGCACGCGGCCCCTGCCGCAAGCCTTGCCAAAGGTTGGTGACAAGCGTTGGCAGGATCAGACCGGCCAGCGCAATATCCGGCGGCATGATACTGCTCAAACCCGATATCATCACCATCGGCATGGCGAACCCTACGACGCCTTTTACCAACCCGGCGATGAAAGCAACAGAAGCTGCAAAGGCCAGGATCGCGGGCCAGTCTGCGCCAAACACGTACTCCATGCGCCGCTTTTACGTGGTTTTTCGCAACGGAACACTGGGGGATGCGAGGTTTTTCCTGTAAAAACCGACACGTGATCGGCGCGTACAGACGGCAAGCGCGACACCTTGGCGCAAGATTAGATCAAATCAGACGCCGCAGTCGCAAAATAGTTGCGCTGCACTTGCAAGATCGCTAGGACGGACCGACGATTGGACAGGAGTTGAGTCATGGCGCATGACGGACAGGATATCACCCTTTCGAAACCGGCACTTCTGGACGAACTGCTGACCCTGACGCGTGCGGCCGTGGCACCAGCCGAGTCTGTTTTGTCGAAGGCCAAAGAGATCCTGCGCGAGGCCACCTCCGTCGACGGGCGCATCTCGGGAGCTGCCATCGAGGCCAATCAAACCGCCGCGCACGGGTTGGCCTGGCTCGCCACCTACGTGGAGGCTCTGCGCCAGATGCAGGCCTGGGCGACACGCTTGCAGGAGAGTGGCAAATTCGGCGAGGTCGAGCAACTGATCCACCAGATCGCGTTTGGCGAATATCTCTGGCAGATCTACGGCGGCATCCCGATGAGCCAGGGCGAGATCCTGCGCCTTCAGGATCTGGGTCTGACGCAGGACGACATGCGCGTTCTAATGACGCCGGAGGTTATGACGCTCACTCAAAACGGCAACACTCAAGCCGCAAGACTGCGGTTGGTTGAGCTGATGCAGGAGCGTTCCGCTGAAATCACTGTTGGCGCATCCGGTCTCGACGAAGAGCTGGAGATGATCCGCGAGCAATTCAGACGCTTTGCGGTGGAAAAGGTCGAGCCACATGCGCATGAATGGCACCTCAAGGATGAACTGATCCCGATGGAGATCATCACCGAACTGGCCGAGATGGGCGTGTTTGGTCTTACGATCCCCGAGGAGTTTGGCGGCTTTGGTTTGTCAAAGGCGTCGATGTGCGTCGTCTCCGAAGAACTTAGCCGTGGCTATATTGGCGTGGGCTCGCTCGGAACCCGGTCAGAGATCGCCGCAGAGCTTATTCTTGCGGGTGGCACGGACGAACAAAAGGAAAAGTGGCTGCCGCGTCTGGCTTCGGCGGAAACCTTGCCCACGGCTGTCTTCACAGAGCCGAATACAGGATCGGATCTGGGCAGCTTGCGCACCCGAGCCATCAAGGATGAAAACGGTGACTACAAGATCACCGGGAACAAGACCTGGATCACACATGCGGCGCGCACCCATGTGATGACCCTGCTCGCGCGCACGAATCCCGACAGCACGGATCATCGCGGTCTGTCGATGTTTCTGGCCGAAAAGACACCCGGTGATTGCGAAACCCCTTTCCCGACCGACGGCATGACCGGCGGGGAGATCGAGGTGCTGGGCTATCGCGGGATGAAGGAATACGAGCTTGGCTTCGACAACTTCCACGTCAATGGAGAGAACCTGCTCGGCGGTGAAGAAGGCAAAGGCTTCAAACAGTTGATGGAAACGTTTGAAAGCGCCCGTATCCAGACCGCCGCGCGTGCGGTGGGCGTGGCACAGTCGGCCCTCGACATCTCAATGCAATATGCGATTGATCGCAAGCAGTTCGGCAAGTCGCTCATAGACTTCCCGCGCGTGGCCTCCAAGCTCGCCATGATGGCGGTGGAGATCATGGTCGCCCGACAGCTCACGTATTTCTCAGCATGGGAAAAGGACGAGGGTCGTCGCTGCGATCTGGAGGCCGGGATGGCCAAGCTGCTCGGTGCTCGCGTCGCGTGGGCCGCGGCGGATAACGGATTGCAGATCCACGGGGGTAACGGATTTGCTTTGGAATACGCCATCAGCCGCGTCCTTTGCGATGCACGCATTCTGAACATCTTTGAGGGTGCCGCCGAAATTCAGGCGCAGGTCATAGCGCGCCGTCTTCTCGGCTGACCTCCGACATCCTGAACCGGATAGGGCCATGATGGGCGTGTTTTCCCTGCATCCGTCAGGCCGCCGCGTCGGCGAACGGAAAGCTTTGTTGCCAAAGAACACGTATCGTGGCATCGCGCGGTAACGCCCAAGTCCGGGGATCCCTCAGATGCTAGATCTGGCTCTCGCAAACCTTCTTTCTCCCATTGTTTTGTCATTTGTTCTGGGTGTCGGAGCTGCATTGGCGCGCTCAGATCTGTCAGTGCCCGAAGCCGTGGCCAAAGGCATATCGATCTATCTGCTGTTCGCAATCGGGTTCAAGGGCGGGGCCAGTCTCACCGAACATGGCATAGACCTCACCCTGGGGCTGAGCTTGCTGGCAGGTGTCGTGCTTTCTTTCGGTTTACCGCTGGTTGGATTTTCCTTGTTGCGTGTCCTCTCGGGTATCTCACGAACAGACGCCGCAGCGGTTGCCGGGCATTACGGATCAATCTCAATCGTGACGTTCGTCGCAGGCACATCTGTTCTGGCGGATGCAGGTATCTCTTCCGAAGGCTATATGGTTGCCATTGCCGCCGCGATGGAGGCGCCCGCGATCCTGTCTGCGCTCTGGCTGATTTCGCGGGGATCAGACGTTGCGGAAATGAGCTCTGATGTCTGGCGCGAAATCCTGCTCAATGGCTCGATTGTGCTGCTGCTTGGCTCTTTTGCAATCGGAATGGCAACAGGAGCCGAAGGACTGAGCCGGATCGAGTCCTTCATTGTGTCGCCCTTTCAAGGGGTGCTTTGCCTGTTCCTGCTGGATATGGGCTTGATCGCAGGTCGCGGCCTCAGACAGGCAGACGTACTGGATCGGGGCGCTGTCGCCTTTGGGATTTTGATGCCTCTGGTCGGCGCTACCGCGGGTCTTGTCGCGTCAATGATTGTTGGCCTTTCCATCGGCGGGACAACGCTTTTGATGACCCTGGCCGCCTCGGCTTCCTATATCGCCGTTCCCGCCGCGATGCGGGTTGCGGTCCCTCAGGCCAACCCGTCGATCTACCTGACCCTTTCACTGGCGGTGACATTTCCTTTCACCCTTGTTCTCGGGCTGCCGATCTACCTTACAGTAGCCAAAAGCGTGATAGGATCCTGACATGAAGACTCACGACGCCAAAAGGGTTGAGATCACAATTGAGAAGGTCATGCTGCGCCGTTTAACGGAGGCATTGGCTTCGGCGGATGTGACGGGCTGGTCGGTGCTTCCGGTGCTGGGCGGCTCCGGCCGGTCCGGCACGTGGAACCGAGACGATCAGATCAGCCGTGGCACGGGACTGGTGCAAGTCGTTTGTCTGATCCGTCCTGATAAGCTCGACGCGTTACTGGATGCAGCCTTCGAAGTGGTCGACCGCCATATCGGCGTGGTCAGCGTCACCGATGCTCAGGTCCTGCGCGCCGAACGGTTCTGACGCGCAATCCGACTGTTCATGTCAAGCGCGCCTCACTCCCCGCGACACACCTCAACCGCATCAAGGTCTTTCGATTGCCTCAGTACAGCACGCGCAGCAGAAAGAGCGTGACCCCCGGAAAGGCGAGCAAGACAGCGACCCGAAGGATATCCGAAGTCACGAAATAGAGCACCGCGCGGTAGGTGGCGGTGATCCGTGTGCCCGGGTCCATGGCGTTGATCACGAAGAGGTTCATGCCCACCGGTGGCGTGATCAATCCGACCTCCACGACGATCAGAACGAGGATGCCGAACCAGATCGCGACCTCTTCGGGCGTCATTGCGAAATCAAGCGCGGTGATGATCGGAAAAAAGATCGGCACCGTCAGCAGGATCATCGACAAGCTATCCATGAGACATCCGAAAATCAGATAGAGCACAAGGATTGCAATCAGGATCTCATAGGGTCCAAAGCCCAGGCCCAATACCCATTCCGACAGCGCTTGCGGCGCCTGACTGAGCGCAAGAAACCCGTTGTAAAACTGCGCCCCGAGAATGATGAAGAAGATCATCGCCGTATTGCGCGCCGTTGAATAGAAGCTCTCTGTGAGCGTGCCCCATGTCAGGCCCCCGCTCGCCCAGGCAATCAGACCGGTGCCTGCCGCGCCCACGGCGGCCCCTTCGGTCGGTGTGAACCACCCCGCATAGATCCCACCGACGACAAGGCCAAAAACCGCCAGAACCGGCCATACATCGAGCAGCGCGCGCAGCTTTTCTTGTCGTGTCGCCTCGGCCCGGGCGCCGGCATCACCAGGATGCAGCCGCGCATAGAGTGCGATCGTCACCATATATCCGCACGCGGCGAGGAGTCCGGGAACGAAGGCACAGAGGAACAGCTTGGCGATGTTCTGTTCTGTCAGGATCGCGTAGATCACGAGGATCACGGAGGGCGGTATAAGAATGCCCAGTGTCCCGCCCGCAGCCAGCGTGGCCGTGGAAAACCCGCCGGAATACCCGGAACGGCGAAGTTCCGGCAAAGCCACCTGGCTCATTGTGGCCGCCGTCGCGAGCGATGATCCGCAGATTGCCCCAAATCCGGCGCAGGCTCCTACGGACGCCATTGCGACGCCACCTTTGCGATGTCCCAAAAAGGCCTCCGCCGCACGAAAGAGCGCTCGGCTCATCCCGCCCAGGGTCGCGAAGTATCCCATCAACAAAAACATCGGAATGATCGACAGAGAATAGCTTGAAAAGGTGGAGTAACTCTCATGCTTGAGCCGTGACAGCGCCACGTTCATCCCGTCGGTGACAGCGTAAAGCCCCCCGAATGCCACCAGAAACATGGCGAGTCCGATGGGAACTCTCAGAAAAATCAGAGCCAGAAGAACAGGAAAGGAAGCGATGCCAATTTCAAGAGCGCTCAATCGACCGCTCCCCGTCCGGCGTCAAAACCTCACGCCCGGTAACCGCCTCGACAAGGCGCCCGCCAGCGACAAAAACACCAGTAAAAGCTGCAGCACCGGCCGCCGCAAGACCGGCAGCATACGCCCACCAAATTGGAAATTGCAGCAGAAAACTCGTTTCCGAAAACGCGCGTTTTTCTTCAAGACCGACGAACAAGCGCCAGGCAATCAGGATCAAGACGGCAGCAAAAACGACATCAATACCCGCGATCAGCCAGCGCTGGACCGCAATCGGAAAACGGTCTGTGACAAAGCTGACCTTCGCATGCGTCCCGCTCAACTGGCAGAGCGGCAAGAATGCAAAAATTGCAAAAACAATCCCCGCTTCCACCAGCTCGACATGCCCCAGAACGGGCCCGACGCCCAGATCCAGCGCCCAGTCCGCGAAGCCTGGAGCAACGGATTGCCCGATCCCATTCAAAATGCCATTCAGCAGACGCCCCGATATAGAAAGACAGGTCAGAAGAACCAAAGTCAGCAGAACGAAGCCACCGGTGACGGCCATGGCCCTAGCCAGTGTCCAGACCGCCCTATGCATGCCTGCCTCCGCTCAGGGATACCAAACCCCGTCGTTCTACCGGTTATGGTCCCGCTGCTTCAATCAACGATCTCGCCTGATCCACCAGAGCCTGCCCGTCAAATCCCTTGTCGTTCATCTCGGCGATCCAGTTCGCCTCCACCGCGCTCGCGGCCTGCTTCCACTCTGACACCTGTTCTGGCGTCAGGTCGATGATCGTGTTACCCCTGTCTTCAGCAAACTTGCGCGCGGGCGCATCGTTGTCTTGCATGATCCTGCCCGCCAAAGCGGAGAAGTCTGCACCGGATTCGGCATCAATCACAGCCTTGAGATCGTCAGGAAGGGCCTCGTACTTGTCTTTGTTCATCGCAAAGATAAATGCCGCAGTGTAGAGCGCCTCGTCGCCGAACGTGGTGTGATGGCTGACCAGTTCAGGGACCTTGAGCGCTGTGGTGACTTCCCAGGGGATCACACCGGCATCGATCACACCTTTCGACAGCGCTTCCGGCATGGCAGGGACCGGCATCCCAACCGGTGTTGCGCCCAGCTCTCCCAGCATGGAGGTGATGATCCGCGTCGGGCCGCGCACCTTTAAGCCGTTGAGATCCGACAGATCTTCGACAGGTCTCGAAGAATGGATCACACCGGGTCCATGAACCCAAACACCAAGGATTTTGAGATCCCTGAAGTCGGTGTCCATCATATTCGCTTCAGCAAAGTTCCAGAAGGCCCGGCTGGTCGCCTCGGCGGAAGTCATCATGAAGGGGAGTTCGAACACTTCGAGCTGAGGAAACCGCCCCGGCGTGTATCCGGCCACAACCCAGATGATATCGGCCACCCCGTCCTGGACCTGACTGACCAGTTGCGGCGGTGTCCCGCCCAGCTGCATCGCCGGAAAATGATCAATCCGAATGCGCCCCTCCGACGCGGCCATGACCCGTTCCGCCCAGGGCATAAGGATCAAATTGGGCACATTGGCCTGCGGCGGCAGGAATTGATGCATCTTCAGAACGACGTCTTGCGCAAGGACAGGTGCGGCGCAACACACCATGGTGGCCGCGAAAAAGATGCGACGAATGCGAGATACGAGGCTCATCGGTAGGTCATCCTTCCTAGGGGCGAAGCGGCACGCAAGCGTTCTGCCCGTCATTCCTACGATATGAGGCCAGCCAAGGGTCGGGTTGCAACCCCAAAACGCGCAGGGGTTCTGCGATCAATCGCCCCGGATGGTCACGCTGACCGGGGCAAGACCGTCGATGCCACCAAAAAGGCGGCTGCCCTTTGCAACCGGGCCGACACCCGAAGGTGTCCCGGTCATGATCAGATCGCCGGGCCGCAAGTGATACAGTGTCGAAAGGTGCGCGATGATCTCATCCACAGTCCAGACCATCTCGTTCAGGCCTCCTTGCTGCGCCCGCGCTCCATTGTGATCAAGCCAGATGGTTTGGCTGCCGATTGAGCCAAATGCCGACTTCGGCGTTATCGGTCCGATAATCGCGGCCTTGTCAAAGTCTTTGCCGGTGTCCCAGGGCCTGCGCGATGCCTTGGCGGCAGCCTGAAGATCGCGTCGCGTCAGATCAATGCCGGATCCGTAACCAAAGCCAAGCTCCAGAGCCGCCTCGCGCCCAATACCTTGACCTTCGCCACCTAGGGCGACCACGAATTCGATCTCGTAGTGACACTCCTCCGTACCGGACGGCATGGCGATACGCGCGCCAGAAGGGCAAAGGGCATGCGCAGATTTCGTGAAATACCACGGCGCTTCGCGATCGACCTCGCCTCCCATCTCGGCGGCATGCGCCGCGTAATTGCGCCCGACGCAAAAAATCCGGCGCACGGGATACAAGCCGCCGCCGACAACAGCCAGAGCCGGAACCGGCGGCGGATCAAAGACATAGGCCAAAATCCCGTTCCTTCTTCATCTTGCCAAAAATACTCATAGCCTTCAGCCAGATCCCGTCAAAAGCCCGGAAAAGGGATCACGCCACACGCCGACCGCGAGACCACGCTGCATGCATCGCCGGCGCGCCACCGCGCAGGGCAAACTGGACCAGATCAGCGCGCTTGCCAACCGCGATCTCACCGCGATCCGTGAGACCCACGGCACGCGCGGGATTTCGCGTGACGGTTGCGATCCCGGCCGCCATGTCCCCCCAATCCTGTCCCAACTTGACGGCGGCCAGCATCAGGGACGACGGCACATAGTCCGACGAAAGGATATCGAGCACCCCTGTCTCGGCCAGATCAGCCGCCGCGACATTGCCCGAATGCGACCCGCCGCGAATGAGGTTTGGCGCACCCATGATGACCGAAATCCCCCGCGCATGGCTGGCTTCGGCGGCTTCCCTTGTGGTCGGAAACTCCGCCATGGCGACGCCATGACCTGCAGAGATCTCGACCTGTTCAGACGTGGTGTCATCGTGGCTCGCCAGCACGGCCCCGTAGCGTCTGGCTTCCTCTACGGCCAATGCCTCGTGGCGCGCCCCGTTTTCCTCGCTGAGTTTCTGAAGATGCGCGACATGCGCGGTGAACCCCGCATCGCTCATCCCGTACTTGCCCTTGTAGTAATCCTCGAGCTTGCTGATGTCGCGAAACTGCCGTTGCCCTGGCGTATGGTCCATCAGGCTCACGATCCCCACACGATCGGCCGCGTCGAATTCAGCCATCTCCTCGGCCAGCGTTTCCGAGCAAACCTCAGCTCGCAGATGAAGGAAATGAGAGATCTTCAGCGCATCGGCTTGCCGCAGATCCAGCAATTCTCGCGACAGGCCACGTGCATATCTGATGTATCGGCCTGTCGGGATCGATCCCACACGCATGGCATCGAAAACCGTGGTGATCCCGACGCTGGCAAGTTCCGCGTCATGGGCCAGGATCGCCGCGTTATGCGGCCAGTCCACCTTGGGACGCGGCTGAATATGCCGCTCCAGATTATCCGTGTGCAGCTCCACCAATCCGGGCGCCACATAGTCTCCGGCGCAATCGATAGACCCGGCGGGAACCGTATCGCCTTCGGCAACATCTACGATGATCTCATTTTCGATCTCAACGCGACCGGTCATCGTTCGATCTGCGAGAACAAGCGTGGCGTTGGCGAGCGCAAAATTCTGTGTCATGGCAAATCCGCAAATAGGCATGAAGAATGCATTGAAACGCGAGGGAAGCTGTGTCGTTCAAACGCTATGGGATTTACTACACGCCGCCCCCCGGCCCGTTTGCCGACGCAGGCGCGACCTGGCTGGGCTGGGATCCCGCCCGAGGCGACCATCCCGTTCCGCCGCCCGTCACCGATTTGCCGCTGCCGTGGGACGAGATCACCGCAACGCCACGGAAATATGGGTTTCACGCCACGATCAAACCGCCGTTCCGCCTCGCAGACGGTCGCGGCCCCGACGCGCTTGAAACTGCCTTTGCCAATCTGTGTGCGGCGCGCGCACCCGTTTCCCTGACCGGCCTCACGCTGGCGCCGCTCGGTCGGTTTCTCGCACTGGTGCCGGAAGCAGAAAGCACCGAACTCTGCGCCCTGGCTGCCTCCTGCGTACGCGACCTCGACCCGTTCCGCGCCCCTGCCTCGGATGCCGAGCTTGCGCGGCGCCGGGCCGCTGGCCTCACGCCCTTGCAAGACAGGCTGTTGCAAAGCTGGGGCTATCCCTATGTTATGGAAGCCTATCGCTTTCACATGACATTGACCGGAAAACTGCCGAAATCCGCGCTGGCAGCGGTTACGAAAGTGCTCGAGTCGACGGTCATGCAATACGTCCCGCGACCGGTCCTGATCGACGCGCTCAGCCTGATGGGCGAGGATGAGGCAGGACGCTTTCATCTTATTCATCGAACTGCGCTTTCGGGGTGAAGAAGTTCGAGGATTTCCGCCACGGTGTTGCTCAGCGCGCCCGCGTTTGACACCTCAAACACATGTCTGAGCCCATGCGGCAACGCCCGAGCCGCGCGCGCCAGTCTCTGTTCGATGTCGTCTGCATCTTCCCGGCCTCTCCTGATCAATCTGTCTGCGAGGATCTCGGGTGGCGCTGTGAGACTGAACACTATCAGCTGATCCACTCGCGTCTGCGCCTGCAGCAGAACGGACCGGGAGAGGTTCACCAGAAGCGTCCGGCCCGCCGCCAGATCGGTTTGAACACGTGCCGGAATTGCATACCGAAGATCGTGCGCCCGCCAATGGAGCAAGAAGTCGCCTTGCCGCACCATATCGTCAAAGGTCGTTTCATCAACGGGAACAGATTCCTCGCCGATTTCACCCGCACGGCGCGTGTTCACCCGGCGGACCAAATCAAACTCCGGGTTCGCCGCGACCAGAGCTTCCATGACGCTGTCCTTGCCGACACCAGACGGACCGACAAACGCCACGAGTCGGCCTGAACCTGCGCGTGTCACGCCGCCACCGGCGTGAAGACAGAGACATCGACTTCTCGATCGCAGACCCGGGATCGGGCGGCCTCATCGTGGAAAATTCCGACGATCGCGCAACCCCGTGTTTTGGCTTCCTCGATCAGGCTCAGCACGGTTTCCCGGTTCGTTGCATCAAGGCTGGCGGTCGGCTCATCCAGCAAGAGTGCAGGATAGGTGTAAACAAACCCGCGCGCGATATTGACCCGCTGCTGCTCGCCCCCCGAAAACGTGGTGGGGCTCAGATCCCAGAGAGGCCGCGGCACATTGAGGCGCGCCAGCAATTCCTCTGCTTGCTGGAAGGCCTCGTCTCGTGACACGCCAACAGCCCGCAAGGGTTCGGCCACCACATCGCGGGTGGCCACGCGGGGAACGACGCGCAGGAACTGGCTGACATATCCCAGGACGTCCCGTCGCATAGCGAGCACCTCTCGCGGCGCGGCCTGTGCGACGTTCGTCTGCCCCACGATGATACGCCCGGATTGGGTCAGATAGTTTCCGTAAATCATCCGCATCAGCGTTGACTTTCCGGCACCCGACGCTCCGGTCAGCGCAACGCACTCTCCGGGGGCAACGCGCAGAGAGGCATCCTGCATCACCGGAATGACTGTGCCGCCCTGGTTGTGGAGTGTGAAACTCTTCGCCGCCGCGTCAACTTCGATCATGCTCTGTTCCTTCATCAATCCAAAAAGGCTCAACCCCCCGCGTCTCAGACCTGCAAAACGCTGGATACCAAGAGCTGCGTATAGCCATGCTGCGGATCATCGAGCACCTGATCGGTGAGCCCGCTTTCAACCACGTGCCCGTCCTTCATGACCATCAGCCGGTCGGCCAGGAGCCGGACAACGGCGAGATCGTGGGTTACGATAATGGCGCTCAGGCCCATTTCGCGAACCAACCCGCGCACGAGATCCAGGAGCCGTGCCTGAACACTCACATCAAGACCCCCCGTAGGCTCGTCCATGAAAACCAGCCGTGGTCCGGTCACCAGATTGCGAGCGATCTGCAAGCGTTGCTGCATCCCGCCGGAAAAGGCGGTGGGCCGATCGTCAATCCGGTCCTCTGCAATTTCAACCCGCCCCAGCCAGTCAACCGCCGCCCCCCGGATATCGCCATAATGTCTCGCCCCGACAGCCATAAGCCGCTCGCCGACGTTGCCGCCCGCACTGACACCCATGCGCAACCCGTCGCGGGCGTGCTGATGCACGAACGCCCAGTCGGTGCGCGACAGCATGCGCCGTTCCGGCTCGCTCATCTGCACCGTGTCCCGCAGCCCGGCCTCCCTTGTATCGAAAAGCACCTCGCCGCTATCGGGCGGGAGATGACCCGCCAAGCAGTTCAGGAGTGTTGATTTACCGGAACCGCTTTCTCCCACAATCCCCATTACTTCGCCGGCATAGAGGTCGAAATCCACATCGGCACAGCCGATCCGAGGCCCGTATTTTTTTGTCAGATCCCGCACAGACAAAAGTGGCGTCACAGTAGATTGTGTCACGGAAGAGCCTCCAGAAATCGATCTATCTCGGCATGCATGGCAGGCGCGTCGTCGAAGGGGATGTGCTGACCCGTCTCCATCACCACGATGTCGGCGTGCGGGCAGGCCTTCGCGAGCATGGCGCGATACTTTTCACCCGTCAGCAGACTGCGTGTGCCACACAGAACAAGCATCGGCATGGTCAGACGTGGCAGAACCTTTTCACCATCAAAACTGCCCGCAACAATCAGAGCATCCGCCATGCCGCGAGGACTGGCCGCCTCGATATGCCGTCGGAATGCCTCTTGACCTTCGGAGTTCTCTATTCGGCTTCCGACCGCTTTGCCGATAACACGCAAACCCGGAACGCGCGTGACCACCGGGGCCACGAAGGGTGTGTACCAGCTGATGAATTTGAGCGGGGCCCGGATCGGCGTATCAACAAGGATCAAAGCACGCAGGCGTTCGGGGAACATCGCGGCAAAGGCCATCGCGACCATGCCGCCCAGAGAGTAACCTATCAGAGCCGCGTCTTGCGGCACGTCTGCATCTAGGGCCGCGGCGAAGCTTTCCGCCGTCGCCTCAGGCGCGCGGGTCCGGCCGCCATGGCCCGGCAGGTCCAATGCGACACCCGGAACCGCACCCCAGCTGTCGGCATTCAGTCCCGCGCCGTGCAGAAAGATCTGGTTCACGCCGCCGCCTTTCCCTTATGGCCCGCTTCGCGCCGCTTTCGGCAGTAATCCGTGTCGGAGCAAACAAACATGCGTCCGCCGCTATCATCCACGATCACCTCATCAAGATAGCTGTCCGTCGCCCCGCAAAGATCGCAGCAATGGTCGGCTTTGCTGGCTTCAAACGGGTAATCGTCAAAATCGAGGCTCTTGACCCGGCAATAGGGGGGAAGCGCGTAGATGCGCTGTTCCCGACCGGCTCCGAAAAGCTGTATCGCCGCCATTTCCATCTTTGGATTATCGAATTTCGGAATAGGTGACGGGTCCATCACGTATCGACCCTCCACCTCGACGGGATAATCGTAGGAGGTGGCGATCGTGCCATGCTGGCTGATATCCTCGTATAGCTTGACATGCATCAGGCCGTATTCCTCAAGGCTGTGCATTTTGCGCGTCTCTGTCTCACGCGGTTCCAGAAACCGGAGCGGTTCGGGGATTGGCACCTGATAGACCAGGATCTGATCCTCGCGCAGCGGTTCTTCGGGAATCCTGTGCCGCGTCTGAATCACGGTTGCTTCGCTGGTCTCTTCCGTTGTCTCGACCCCGGCCGTCTTTTCAAAGAACTTGCGAATAGAGACCGCATTTGTCGTATCATCCGCGCCCTGATCGATCACCTTCATCCGATCCTCCGGCATCAGTGTCGCGGCGCTGACCTGCACCCCGCCCGTACCCCATCCGTAAGGCATCGGCATTTCCCGACTGGCAAAGGGAACCTGATATCCCGGGATGGCCATCGCCTTGAGAAGCGCGCGTCGGATCATCCGCTTGGTCTGTTCGTCGAGATAGGCAAAGTTGTAGTCGCTCACAGCAAACCCCGCTCGGTCAAATCGCTTCTCAGCGCCGCCGCATCTATGAAATGATGGCCTTGCCAGCCGGCCGCATGCGCTCCGGCGACGTTTTTCGGGCTGTCATCAATGAAAAGGCACTCCGCCGGCACAAGGTGGTTTCGCGCGCACAGCAAGTCGTAGATCTCTTTTTGCGGTTTCGTGATGCCTTCGAAGCCAGAGACAACCACATCTTCGAAAATCTCTTCGATTTCCGGATGGGTCTGGCGTGCGGCGGGCCATGTGTCTGCGGCCCAGTTGGTCAGGCCAAAAATACGGTGACCCTGCTGCCTGAGATCGGTCACGATGTTCCAGGTACCCGGCACTTTGTTCGCAATCGTGAGGCCAAACCTGTCGAAGTAGCCATCCAGCGTATCGGCGGCGTCGGCGGGCGCCGCGGCCACAGCCTCGGCCCGTGTGCGTCCGGCATCTTGGCATGCGTTCCATGCGAAGAAGCCTGCTTTTTCAAAAAAGGCGTCAATTTCAGCATCAGTCCGCATCGACTGGCGAAAAGCCGCACGCGGATCCCAGCAAATCAGCACATTCCCGATATCGAAGACAATATTCATTGAAAAATTCTTGCTGCGGCGCAGCATTGACGAAGACTTAAGAATTTTGATGCGACAATCTGGCACGGAGCACTAGCTCCTGAGCAAGCCGTCAGCGAAATCCAGAGGCAGAATCTATGGAACCCCTGATTAACATATTGACCTGTATGAATATTATGTTGGCGATCGCCTGGTTTACGATCAGCCTTTCCCGGCTCGAACGCCCGATCGGTGCCAAAGATCGAAAACCGCGCGATCCACGCGACCGTTTCAGAGACTTCTGAACGGGTCACTCCGAACAAGCTTCTTCTTCGGTCGCTCATTCCGCAGCCTCGGGACGTGTCGCCTGAACAGCCTCGCGCCGCAGCTTGCGGACAAGTTCCAATTCAGATTGAAAATCAACGTAATGCGGCAGCTTGATATGCTCTAGAAAGCCGGTCGCCTGAATGTTGTCGGCGTGGCTCAGCACAAATTCCTCATCCTGGGCCGGAGCGCCGACGAAGTCCTCCCCCAGCTCCTTCCATCTTAGCGCCCGGTCCACGAGCGCCATGGAAATCGCCTTCCGCTCACTCTGACCGAAAATCAGACCGTAGCCGCGGGTGAACTGTGGCGGCTCGGTCTTCGACCCTTTGAATTGGTTAACGCTTTCGCATTCAGTCACGGTGATTTCACCGATCTCAATGGCGAAACCCAGTTCCGGGATTTCCATCTCAACGGTCACGGCTCCGATCCGCAACTCGCCCACGAAAGCGTGATTGCGCGCATATCCGCGTTGCGTTGAGTAGGCCAGGCTGAGAATGAAACCTTCATCTGCCCGCGCCAAGGCCTGCAGACGCAGTGGCCGATTGGCTGGCAGTTCCAGCGGTTCCCGTGTCAGATCCGGAACGTCTTCTGCTTGTTCTGGCTCGGAGAGCCTTTGCGCTTTCTCTGCGGCAGTGTACAACCCCGCGTGGTCAGGATCGGGGGATGCGTCCGTGTCTCTTTCCGTGTCTTCAATCAGACCCTCCTGATTTAAGAACGCCATTACATGCGGGACCGGCTGCTCCGAGAACTGGGCGCGCGGCGCCTCGGCTGTCTCACTCTCTGCTGCAAGCTTAAAATCAAGCAACCGGTGCGTATAATCGAAGGTCGGTCCGAGGATCTGCCCGCCGGGCAAATCCTTGAACGTCGCAGAGATGCGACGGTCACAGAGCATGTCCCCGGTATTGATCGGTGCCGTGCATCCAAACCTGGGCAATGTCGTACGGTAGGCACGTATCAGGAAAATCGCCTCGATCAGATCGCCCCGCGACTGCTTGATCGCCAATGCCGCCAGATCAGGATCATAGAGCGACCCTTCCGCCATGACCCGGTTCACCGCCAGCGACATCTGCTGCCGGATCTGGTCCAGAGACAATTCCGGCAGATCGACATCACCTCGTCGTTCCTCGGCAAGCCAGGCATGGGCGTTCTCGATGGCGCGTTCACCGCCCTTGACCGCGACATACATCAGTCGACCTCCACTTGTGCGGTGCGCGGCAATGCGGCCACGCGATTGTCGCAGGTAAAAAAGAAATCGAGGCCAAGAGGGAACTGTCGCGCATTCTGTTGAAACACGTCAATTGCAGGCAGGTTCAGGCGCGTAACAGACTTAATACCCGGGCCGCTCAACCGTGCGCCGGCCGGCTGCAGGTCGGGCATCTCGATGATCAGTGTGGCGGATCGGTCGGTGTATTCAGGCGTCCCTTGCCGGTATGTCGCAAAGGAGCAAAGGCTGTCCCATGATCCAACGGCGAATGCGGCGTCGTGCGGGCCCGAGAAGGGAGCGGACGTATGAAAGGTGATCCACTCGCGCACGGCGAGACAATCCGTTTCCCCAGCGAGGTGAATGGGTGTCTCTGCATCACAGAGCGTCAGGATCAGAACACCGGCCGCCACAGAGAGAGGTTCAGGTGGCGTCGCGCCACGAACCTCTTCGATACGGCCCGGTCGCGCCATCACATTCAGCGCGGCGCGGAAAGCGCGTGCCGCATCTACAGGGGCGTCCGAAAACCCGCCGACGAGAGCGTCGCTCTGCATCAATCCTCTCCTCTGGCCATGGTGAAGAACTCAACCTTTGTCGCGGCCGCTTTCTTTTGGCGAGACGTGGCCGCGTCTCTTGCCTCCTTCTGCAACGGTTGCAGCATTTGAACGCGCACTTTCGGTGCAAGCGGGGTCTGCATCAGTGCGTCCACCAATGCGGCAATTCGCGCGTGCTCCTTGGATCGCCCCTGGACATATCCATGCCCAACACAGCCCTCTCGGAGCCGGACGGAGCATCTCGTGACGCTCATCTCACCAAGATTGAAAGGGGATCCGGTTGCACCGGCGCGTCCACGCACCATCACGGCTCCAATTTCGGGAGATCGCAAGATGTCATGATCCGGCGACAGGCCAGCCTTGGCCCAAAGCTGCAAAACGCGCTCTGACGGCGCCTTGGCCAGTGTGGAGAGCCACGCCTTGCGCGCGTCTGTATCAGGTATGTTGTTGGAGGGTCGGGCTTGGGTGTCTGACATGTTGATCGGATCTGGAAAGATATATACAACTAGACAAATCATTACTCGAAAAAATTTGAGTCGAAAAGGCAAAACGCGTGACTCTTTTGTGACAAGTCGTTGAGGGAGGAAGAGCAATAGACGCTGCCCAGACAAACATGCCGGTTTGGCAATCGATACGCGCAACTCTGGCGTCTGACATCGACGAAGGACGCTACGCGCCGGGCGACAAGCTGCCGACTGAGGCCGCTCTGGCGCGCCGATTTGGCGTCCATCGTCATACCGTCCGACGCGCCATCGGCGATCTGGCGAGAACCGGGGTTGTCTATTCCCGGCGGGGATCGGGCGTCTATGTGCACCAAAAGACCACAGACTACCCGCTTGGCCGCCGCGTCAGCTTCACCCGAAACCTTCATGCGGCAGGGCGCTTGCCATCGCGCAAAGTTCTTCTGATCGAGACACGTGCATCGGATGAGAAAGAGGCGGAGCATCTACGCCTCTCGGTGGGCGATCCTGTTCATTGTTATGATGGTCTTTCCTGCGCAGATGATCAGCCACTGGCAATCTTCCGGTCTGTCTTCCCGGCGCACCGTCTTGGTGATCTTCCAGCAGCACTCGCGCAGTTCGAATCGATTACAGAAGCCCTGCGGCATCAAGGAATACAGGACTATACGCGGGACTGGACACGGGTCAGCGCGCAAACCGCGACAGCCACACAGGCCCTGCATCTGCGGCTATCCCCGGGATCCCCGCTTTTATTGACCCTGTCGCTGAATACCGGTCCGGACGGGCAGCCAATCGAATATGGCCGCACATGGTTTTCCGGAGATCGCGTCACCTTGACCTTCGGGCGCGACGATGCGGTAGCAGGATCCTCCAAAACCGATTGAAACCCATCGGGCGTCACTCTTATTCGCAAAAGGGTCATTCCGGCGTCGCGCGACTGTCATGATAGAGCGGCATCGAGTTCGTGTTTAATCCCTGATTTGAGTAGCCAGTTTGCACAGCAGAGAGCGGTCTTCGGACCGCTCTTTTTTGTTAAACTAGGTTAGGCGAGAGCAAACGGGTTATTCACAGTTTCCGCATGCTGCAGAGCAGCATAATCCTTGCAAAGAGAGAGACGCACACGTATCTATGCCCCATGCCGAAACGCAGCTCTAGACTAAGCGCCTCTGACTGGCTGTCTGCTGGGCTGGACGCAGTGGCAGAAGCCGGTCCCGGAGCGCTTAAGGCGGAACCATTGGCCGTCAGGCTAAATGTCTCAAAAGGTTCATTCTACTGGCATTTCAGCGATGTACCAGAGTATCACGCGAAACTGCTGGAGACCTGGGAAGCAGAGACCAACGCGCGGCTGGCGGCCCTGATCGCGGAAGATGCGCAACCGGTTGCGCAATTGCGATCACTCGCACAGGCCCTGACCGCGCCCCAAGCCTCCGAACCAGCGATAAGGAGTTGGGCGCTCAATCACGTCCCGGCGCGGGATGCCGTGGAACGGGTTGACCAGGCGCGCCTAGAAACGCTGCATGCGCTTTTGCGCGCTGAAGGTATTCGGAACATGGAAATGGCGCGCATCCTCTATGCCGCCATCATCGGCATGACCCAGCTGGGACAGGCCGCACCCGAAGATCGTCAAGCCGCGATAGGGTCGATGGTCGATCTGGTGCTTGCTCTGCGTTAGGCTTGTTTTTGACTGGCGCGAACACGCCGCGTCATTGGATCTATTGGCACTCTGTCTGAATGTTCAGAACCTCGTCGCGCGCGCGAAGCAGAGCGTCGTCCACAATCAGACGGACGCGGTCAAGATCATTCAATAGCTGTTCTTCGTCGTTTGGATTCCCGGGAATGACGACCACCCGGTCGAACACGCATCCTGTCACGGTCGTGTTAAAAACCTGGACTTCAAGCTCTGGAAGGGAGGGATCGCGGTTGAGCCGGTTGGTCAGGGTTTCGCTGAACGCGTCAGCGCGCCCTGGCGTTCTGAACGCGCCCGCCTGTATCCAGTAAGTCACTGCCTCAACACGATCGCCAGGTTCGGGCGTTTCATTATCGGATACGTCCCTCGCCACACGCCAATCGTCACCCGCCAGAAAAGTCGGCATCACATGCAGAGCAATACCGCCACTGAGCAGCAGCACACCGGCAATGAGCGTAAACTTCTGCCTTTCTTCCTTGATTTCGATATAGGCGCCAAAACGGCCAGCCAGCGCCAGAAACAAAAGGGCGATACCACTGATCGTCAAAAGGGTCGGAATATTGGTTTCTACCAGGGCTTCAAAAAGCTTATCCACTCAATCACCTATTCTCTAATATGCACCGCAGGTGCCGAACAACAAACGGCCCTGACCAGAGGCGTCTTAAGGTGCTCCGTTAAATTCCTACAGCATATTCAACACTGGGTTGAAAATCAATGCGAACACGAAGCGACCGAACTGACGTCGGCTGGCCCTAACGCGACCGGTCGAATGGGCAGCCGCGTCTAGTCTGCAACTGCGTTCAGTCGGGCGAGCAGCCGTGCACGCGCTTCAGGCATAGGTTTGTTTCCAAGCTCCGGCGCGACCCGCTCCGCCAGAAAATAACCGGTCACCCCGAGACCGTCCAGGATATCACGATCTTCACAAGCGCCGTCGCCCAGTAAAACAGGAGGCAGGGGCAACAACTTGTCTGCCCATTCCCCTGCGCCTGCACGGGACACGGCACGCCCGGTCCGGGGCGAGATATAGCTAAGGTCATTGGCGCGCTGACCCTGAACGGCGCAGGTGGTCAGATCGAGGCCAAAACCAAGCTCGTCCAACAGTCGCATCTCCCACTGCAGGTAAGCGAGCGGCCAGACGTCCGGTTGACCGAGCAGATCAAGCAAACGCTCAGATGCCTCATACAATCGCGGATGGGCTTCACGCTCTGGCAGACAAAACAGCAGGAGTGATGTCACCGCGTTCAGACCGGCAAGCGTCAATCGGTCATTCATCGATCCCGCGCGAGACCTGACGGGCTCCACAGAGAAGGTTCCTATATGATCTTCCAGGCGGGCTTTCCAGGTCACGTCGAGTTGGGCGCCGACTTGCAGCACGGGCGTTAACTTGCGCGATGCCCCGCCCCGCACAACCCCGGCGTGCCGGCCTCGCGAAGGCGTAAAGACCTCGATGATTGATGACGCCTCACCGTGGCGCCGGGTGCTCAGTAAAATGCCCTGATCGCGCCACTCCATTCCGGGCTCCCGCCGTTGAAAATCCACATTCAGGTTTAACAGGCTCTCGGGATTTGTTGACCCAGCACGTCCTGGACGGATCCTGCCTAGTCTCTGAGCCCGGGTTCGTCCAGCAGGTGTCGTCCGTCTCGGTCTTCGACTTCGATCACCCAAAGGTCGGGGTCAAAGCCGCATTGGCGGGTGATCGCGCTATCCACAACCGCTTCGTCACCTTCCGACAAAACCATCCAGGCCCGGTCACCGGACACGATATCGAAACTGCGCTGATAGAGCCGCGCAGTGCCATCCAGCGTGTTCAGCTTCACAAGGACCGCGCCACCGCTTGCATCCCCCTTGGACGTCACAAAGGCCGGAATCTCACGACCACGCAAGCGCGTCAGGTAAGCCTGAACCCAGAATTCCGTTGTCAGTCGTGCCAACGGATCAGGCCTGCCCATCTTTGAAATCGAGACCCATTTCGGTGTATCGCTCCGCTTCGTCAAGCCAGTTTGGTCGGACCTTGACCTGTGTGAAGAGATGTACACGACGGTTCAGGAATTCTTCCAGTTCGGCGCGCGCCGCCTGACTGACGGCTTTGATCGTCTCACCCTTTTTTCCCAGCACGATACCCTTGTGCCCGTCCCGTGCGACGTAAATGACCTGATCAATCCGGGCTGACCCGTCGTCACGTTCCTGCCAGCTCTCCGTTTCGACAGTAAGCTGATAGGGCAGTTCCTGATGCAGTCGGAGGGTCAGTTTTTCACGGGTCATTTCTGATGCGATCATCCGCAACGGCAGATCAGCAATCTGATCTTCGGGATAAAGCCAAGGGCCCTCTGGCATTTCCAGCGCGAGCCAGTTGCGAAGATCATCGACCCCGTGTCCCCTTTCCGCCGAAATCATGAAGGTCTGATCGAAGCTGGCGCGGTCATTCATCGCCTCAGCAAGCGCAAGCAGGTTCTCGGCCTGAACCCGATCAATTTTGTTGATTGCGAGGGCAATACGCCTGCCTGCGGGCAGATCCTTCAATCCTTCCAGGATACGCTCCACCCCATCGGTCAGACCACGATGCGCCTCGATCAAAAGCACGATAACATCGGCGTCTGCCGCCCCTGCCCATGCGGCGGCGACCATCGCCCGATCCAGCCTGCGTCGTGGGGCAAAGAGGCCGGGCGTGTCCACAAAGACCAGCTGAGAGGCGCCTTCTATGGCCACACCCCGGATACGGGAACGTGTTGTCTGAACTTTGTGCGTGACGATCGAGACTTTTGCCCCAACCATGCGGTTCAGCAGAGTCGACTTGCCGGCATTTGGCTCGCCAATCAGCGCGATAAAGCCCGCGCGCGTCTGATCTTTATGTTCTTTCATACTGCCCCCTACCCGATCCAATGACGTGAGGCCAGATCAGAAGACGGCATGGTCTCCGCGATCCAGCACGGCTTCGCCAGAGGCCAGTTGCCGGTAATATGTCTCCAATCGATCAAGACCGGTCTCAGGCGTCGCCTCATCGGAATAGGTGCTTGTCTGCGGGTCCCAGACCAACATGGAACGCGTTGCGTAATGCTTGCCGATGCGTGCCAGTTCCGCCTTGTCCCTTGCGCGGGGACTGACCCATCCCGCCACACTTAGGACCGCGATGATCACATCGAGGAAAGCCACAGGGACATGACGTATCTTCAAAGGAACGCCAAGCGCCTGTGCCAGAGCCTCTCCCTGTTCAGCGGGGGTCTCGGCGGGTCCGGGACCTCCGATGGGCAAAATCCGATTTGCGCGTTCAGGATCATGCAGACTATCGACGAGATAGCGAGCCAGATCACTATCACTGATCGGCTTGCATGCGGTCAGACGACCATCGCCGAAAACCAGAAATGGCTTGCCGTTGCGCAACCGCTCCATCTGCCCCGATAGGGACTTAAAGAACGCCGTTGGCCGGACAATCGTCCACGTCAAGCCAGAAGCTTGCAAATCCGCCTCAAAGGCAAGCTTGGCCTGTTGAAACGCCAGTTCGGGCCGCTGAACGCAAAGTGCCGAAAGCAGGATGAACTGTCGGACCTCTGCCGACAGCGCGGCTTTCAACCAAAGAGAATTCAACCCATACTCGACATTCCATGCGTCCTTGGGCGCGCCGGAGCGGGACGCGAGACAGGAGATAATCCGGGAGGCGCCTGTCATGACCTGTGCCTGTAGGCCGGTATCCTGCAAATCGCCCAACGTAATACACAGGTTCGGATGATCGGGCAGATCATCCGGTCGGGCGCGTAGCGGACACCGAACCGCGACACCCCTCGACAATAGCTCACGCAACACGGCGCGGCCAATCGTGCCACTCGCCCCAAGCAGAACGACCGGGCTCGAATTCTGTATCATAGCGCCACCCATGCTAGCCTACCTCCGGCCTTTCGCGACCTGCCCGGGTGACGACCCCGCGGCCCAAGCGGCTGGAACAAAAACGCTGTGCCGCAGCGGCTTGCCACGCTCTGGTTGACCAGGCGACACGCGGCGCTGCTTCTGCAGTGTTCCGCCCAATCACCCGACATACACCAACAGAGTTCCGCAGGCGCGAACCGGACACAAGGTCAAATCTCTTCACATGTTTCGATAAGTTCCGGTAACGTGATGACCTGTGCGCGGCGAAGACTTGCACGACGTCTAGGTAAAGAGCAGAAAAAGAAACGCCGGCTTCGAAAGGCTTTGCCATGACACAAGCGACCAGCAATCCAGCAAGTCAAAATTCAAGTGTCGTTATGGGTGCCCTGTTTATCTGGGCCGCAGTCATCATCTACGCAGCGTCGAATTCCATCGTTTCTTTGCTGGCCGATATTGGGCGCGAGCACCCCGTGATGGGACGCAACGCAATCACATTGTGCAACCTGCTGTTTCTGGGATCTCTGATCTCGCTTGTTCCGATGGTTTTCATGTTCTGGCGCGACTGGACCATGGACAATCTGCGCAAACTCAACCGAAAGGACTGGATCCTCCTGTCCGTGTCCGCCTTGCTGTCCTCGGCCTTAACGCCTGCCCTGTTTTTCATTGCGCTGGACTATACAACGGTCACCAATGTGGTTCTGGTCGGTCGGATCGAACCACCTTTGTTTCTTTTGGCCACAGCACTTGTTCTGGGCGAAAGACTTGATCCATGGGCGCTGTTTGCGGCTCTTGTGGCTCTTGGGGGAGCAGCCCTGATGTTCGTCATGAACACGGAAGGCGGTTTTGTTCTTGGCAAAGGAGAGATAGCGACGATCGCCGCGACGATCTCTTTCATTGCCTCAACCCTTGTGACACGTGTCGGATTACAGGGTATTCCGCTTGGCATCTTTTCGATCTACCGCACCGTATTGGGCACGATAATTTACTACTTTCTCGGTCTGTATCTCTATGGGCCACAGCATTTCGAGGACCTCTTCGAACCGATCGTTCTGAAATGGGTTTGGATCTATGCCGTCATTGTGATCATCTGCGGCCAGTTCGCATGGACGATGGGTCTTAAGACGGCCCGCTCGGGCGATATCTCCCTTGCCACCTCGTTCTCGCCCGTCGCCGCCTTGGTCATCGCGATGATCCTTCTTGGCGAAGACCCTGGCCCTGGTTTGATTCCCGGTGGATTGATCATTTTGCTGGCAATCGGCATCGGACAGATCGGACGGATGCGCGCTCGGAAGATAGAAGCGACCAAGCCCAATGATGCCGACGAGGAAAGCCTTGATACAACAGAAGCCATGAAAGCCGAAGGACGCGTCAACTTCAAAGGCGCCTAGGCCGCGGCCCCGTCGGCAAATTGCAGACGGGCGAGGCGCGCATACAATCCGTCCTGCGATACGAGGCTGTCATGCGTGCCCTGCGCGATAATGCGACCATGATCCATGACGATGATACGGTCGGCTTTCTTCACCGTAGCCAGACGGTGCGCCACGATGATCGTCGTACGGTCCTGCGCCAACATATCAACGGCCTGCTGAACCGCTCGCTCGCTCTCCGCATCCAAGGCGGATGTGGCTTCATCGAGCAACAGAACCGGAGCATCACGCAAAATAGCTCGTGCGATGGCGATGCGCTGTTTTTGGCCGCCCGACAACATGATGCCGCGCTCCCCGAGATATGTGTCGTACCCCTCGGGTAACTCCGCAATGAAGTCATGTGCTGCGGCTGCTTTCGCGGCGTCGACAACATCCGTCTCGCTGGCATCCGTCCGGCCAAAGCGGATGTTGTCGCGCGCAGAGGCCGCAAAGATCACGGGCTCCTGAGGCACAAGAGCGATCGACTGGCGAAACGCGTAACGCGACAGCATAGTGAGAGGCACATCATCCAGAAGAACCGCTCCGTCCTGCGGATCATAGAAGCGCTGTATCAACTGAATGATCGTCGATTTTCCAGATCCCGACGGCCCCACAATTGCGATTTTTTCGCCTGGTCTGATTGTCAGATCCAGCGAAGCCAAAGCAGATATGCCGGGTCGTGTCGGATAGGAAAAACTCACATTCTCGAAACGGATTTCGCCCCGGACCGGCTCGGGCAAACGCGCCGGAGTTGGCGGTTCCTGCACGGCGTCCTCAACCTCCAGCAGTTCGACAAGACGCTCGGTCGCGCCAGAGGCGCGCTGCAATTCGCCCCAGATTTCCGATAGCGCTGCAACAGCGCCCGCAACCATGACCGAGTAGATCACAAACTGCACCAGTGTTCCGGTCGTCATCGCCTGTTGCCGCACGTCGAGCGCACCGACCCACAAAATCCCCACGATGCCGGTAAAGACGAGGAAAATAACGATCACGGTGAGGATGGCCCGTACAGTTATGCGCCGCCTGGCCGCGTCAAAGCTCTTTTCGGTCATTTCGCCGAACGTGGCGCGACTGGCGTTTTCGTGGGTGAAGGACTGGACAGTCTGAACATTCATCAGCGCTTCGGACGCATTACCGGACGAATTTGCAATCCAGTCCTGGTTCTCTCGGCTGAGTTGACGTAGCCGACGGCCCAACACGATGATCGGGACGATGATCACCGGAACAAGCAGGAGCACGAGGCTCGTCAGTTTTGGAGATGTCACAAGCATGAGGGCGAGCCCACCTGCAAAGATCAGCAGGTTGCGCAAGGCAACAGACACCGACGAGCCGATAACGGACAGGATAAGTGTCGTGTCTGTGGTGACCCGGCTCAGGACCTCGCCTGTCATCGTCTTCTCGTAAAATCCCGGGCTTAGTGAAATGATCCGGTCGAAAACCGCGCGCCTGAGATCTGCGACAACACGCTCTCCCAATCGACTCACTAAAGCGTAGCGCAAGCCGGTGCCGATGGCCAAAAGACCGGCGATCCCGATCGCCGCCAGGAAGTAGTAGTCGAGCACAGCGCTATCTTTGGTTTCGAAGTTGTCGACAACGCGGCGCACAGCCATAGGCAGCGTCAGTGCGAGAGCGGCCGTTACAACAAGCGTGACCAGCGCAGCGACCAACATGCCTTTGTATGGCAACATGAACGGCCACAAAGCAGACAAGGCACCGATCCGCTTGGATTTCTCACGTTCAACCGCATCGGCGTTGTTTTCAGGTCTTCGAACCATGTGTGCCCTTGTCTGGTCCCGTTGCCTTGATGGCGGCGCTGAGGCGTTGGGTCAAGGCCACTCGATGTCTCGGGTTGAGGATTCTACCGAGCTTGCGCCCTATCGCACCGGGAAACCCCAGATCGCCGGAGGGTGCCGCTCAAAGCGAGGACGTGTCTTAGACGTGCTGAGACAGAAGGCAAGGTATCTCCCTCGCCGCCGACACTGTAAGGTCTCCGACTGCGACTCCCGCAGCATTTGAGCTGTTCCGGACGAATGTCATGTTTGGAAGCATCTGGAGCGGGCGGCGGGAATCGAACCCGCGTCATCAGCTTGGAAGGCTGAGGTCTTACCACTACACAACGCCCGCGTCCGGCAAAGGTCGTATTTCATACCTCTCTCAGCGTCAAGTTGGAAGCTAAGCTTTGGGCTCAAAGCCAGCATTGGGCATAGTCTGCAGAGGGTGCATGCAAAGCCCGCTGCGCTGACATTTGCTGCGACTGAATTGCAGAAACCGTTTTAAATGCCTGAAACGCGGACTCACCTGTCATTTGGCATTGGAGGGGATCAGGCTGGCGCGGATGCTGCATTTCAAAACGGTCAGGCAGCGCTCGGCTCGGCCGACAATCTGCGCGCGATCGGTCAAGGCATTCAGGCTGTTATACCCAACGGAACTGTGCAGGTCGCGTTCGGTGAGAGTCTCTCGGTGGCGAACATTCTGGAAGGTGCGCTGGATGCCGGGATCTCCAGCGGTATCAACGCCGCCTATTACGGCACGGATTTCGGCGATAGTTTCGGCCGTTCGCTTGTCAGGTCAGTCGTTGCCCTGGGTCTGGCCGATACACAAAATGTGATCGGGAATATCCTCGAAAATGGGGCTAATAGCGGCGAGGGGTCTTTAGGGCACATAGTGCTCCATGGTATAGCTGGCTGCGCGGCCGCCGAGGCGCAGGGGCCAAATTGTGCGGCCGGGGCGACAGCCGGAATCGCCGAGGCGATCTACGCAGGAACCGATCCGCTGGCAAGCGGCCAGACGCCTTCACAGATTGCCGCCAATGCGCAGTTGATTGGGGCCGTTTCTGGTTACTTCTTTTCCGGCGGGGATGCGGAAAATGTGGGTGCGGGCGCAAGTATCGCCCAGTCGGCCAGTCTCAACAACTACCTAAGTCGCCCGCAATATGAGCAATTGATTGATGAACTAGAGGCTTGCGATCCCGATAGTGGTTGCAATGCGAGTGCCATCATCGACCGCTGGGCCCAGGTTTCTGAGGATCAAATTCTTGAACTTCTGGCCTGCGAAACGGCGGAATGCGTGACCGGCCATCTAGAGATCATCGCACATTCGGCAGAGATTGCAGAAGCGTTTGCCCGAACCACCCACGGGCATGAGTTGATATCCAACCACCAGAATAGCGGTGCATACATTGCCAAGTATCTTGAGGCACGTGGTCCACGTAGCCTGTTGACCCCCTACGAGAAGTTTCAGGCATCCAGTTGTGGGTCATTTTCGGACGCCACATGCGAAAGTATGTATCAGCGCAAGATCGAGCGAGAGTTCGGTATCTTCATGTTGCTTCTGACCGGCGCGGTGCCAATCGTCGGTGTGGCCGAAGGCGTCGCGAGTTGCGCGATCAGTGGTTCCGTCAGCACCTGTGTTGTGGCCGCCATCGATGCCGCTACACCGGGCCGGATTCCGAGCGTAAGGATTGTACCAAATAGGGGATTTGGTTCTGCTGACGAAGCGTTTGATGCGATATCAGATTTCAGATCAACGAGAACGATCACTGATGCGCAAGGTGGTACAGGCACGGTATATATCACTGAAATGCGCGGTCAGCTTCTGTGATATGTTGGCGTTAACTCAACAAACTTCACAGATGCTGACCGCGCATTGTCCAAGAAATGGGAAGCAGAATTAGGAATTCCCGCTGGGCCTGCTGGCAACTTCCAGCGTCAGACGCTCTATCATGCCGAAGCTAACACTCTGATGAAAATCTATAACGACACTGGTGGCCAAATGCCGTCAAATGTGACGATATATGTGGATCGCATTGCCTGTAGCTCATGTCAGAATAATTTGCCCAACTTGGTAGATGCTATGGGGGTTCAAAATCTGACGATCAAGCTGCCAGATGGACGCTCAGCACTCGTAACGAAAGATGGGTTTGTTGGAGACTGGCAATGACAATGTCGCGCTTTACCATAAATTTTCTTGGCCAACGAACTGTACACGAACCTGATATTGATCATCTTAAGCAGTATTTTCTGGACTACGCGCCAGAAAAGTGGGCGTCAGAGCCGAATGGTGGTGCTTTCAAGTTCGTTGATGACGATGGGAAAACCTATAATTGCCTGATCGTTCACAGCCCTCAGCACGGAATTTGTGTCATGCTGGACAAGTGGAGCAAGCAGTTCGTGTCAGGCAAATCGACCGTTGGTGATGCTAGTCGTATGCAAGAATTAGTAGATGTTGGCAGTGATGAAATTTATCCGGTTGGGTGCTTCGTTAAGCCCAGTTTGGCATGGCCTATTGTTGAACAGTACCTAAATGAGCCAACGAAATATCCTTCATCCGAACTGTTGAAAGACACGACGGAGATTGATTGGCCAGAGATATATTGATCACGCATCCAACTCTTATGCCACGTTCATCAGCTCCAGCTGGATAGTTACACGCTGAACCAAATCTTGGAGTTCTTCGTGGGCGTGGTTCAAATTGACGGCATAGCTTTTGCCGAAGTATGGATTGCCGATGAAGCTTGCGTAATCCAGTTGCTTTTTTGTTACGCATACCACCCCAGAGCCCGCCCAGCATTTGCTCTCCTCTCTGACCCCGCGCCTGTGCTAAGGCTACTACCATGCTGCGCCGTCTTCTCACCCTCCTGCTGAGCCTGCACCTGGCCCTCGCCCCGGCTCTGGCCCAGGGCGCGCAGGCAGACTTGCAAGCATGCTGGATACCGACCCAGTCATTTTGGCGATGAGGCGCATGGTCAATCAAAACATCTGTCGCCCATGTCCCTCTGATTTTCGACGCGGTCGCCGCCTGTTACACGAACGCTTAGGGTTAATAGACTTCACTAAGTGACCACCTGAAAGCGTTGTGAGTCCGTCCCGATGCTCGCTTTCATCGCGCCACCAGAGTGCTGGCGCTCCATCCAGGGAAGGATGGACCTTGAAGTACAGTTTCGACAGGAGCCGCCGTTGGGATAGCCCCAAAGGCATTAGAGGTTTCTGCTATGAACATGCACTCCTTGTCGAGCAAGGCGCAGCAGGCCGCAAGACGCAACGCGTGTATTCATCGCTCAGGGCAATGGATCATTGCTCCGGCACAAGGATCTCGCGTTTGCCGACATGATTGGCGGGGCTGACGATCCCTTCGTCTTCCATCTGCTCGACCAGTCGCGCGGCCTTGTTATAGCCGATGGCCAGCTTGCGCTGGATGTAGGAGGTCGAACATTTCCGGTCGGTGATGGCAATCTGAACCGCCTGATCATAAAGCGCATCCTCGCCGTCCGTATTGCCGCCGGTGAGACCCAGAACCGCATCTATGTTGCTGGCCTTGTCCTCTTCGGGACCGTCCTGCACACCGCCCACATATTCCGGTGGGCCGAACGCCTTGAGATGGTTGACCACCTCTTCGACCTCTTCGTCCGATACGAAGGGCCCGTGGCAGCGCGTGATCTTGCCACCACCTGCCATGTACAGCATGTCGCCCATGCCCAGCAGTTGCTCCGCCCCCATCTCGCCCAGAATTGTGCGGCTATCGACTTTTGACGTCACCTGGAACGAGATACGTGTCGGGAAATTGGCCTTGATCGTGCCGGTGATGACATCGACCGACGGGCGCTGCGTGGCCATGATCAGGTGGATGCCACTGGCCCGCGCCATCTGCGCCAAACGCTGAATGCAGGCCTCGATCTCCTTGCCGGCGACCATCATCAGGTCGGCCATCTCGTCGACGATCACAACGATGTAAGGCATCTTCTCGGGTGCGAATTCTTCGGTCTCAAACACCGGCTCGCCGGTCTCGTCGTCAAACCCGGTCTGCACCGTGCGGCTGAACATCTCGCCCTTGGACAGCGCGTCCTGCACGCGGCCGTTATAGCCATCGATGTTGCGCACACCCATTTTGGACATCTTGCGATAGCGCTCTTCCATCTCGGCCACGACCCATTTCAGCGCAACAACCGCTTTCTTGGGATCGGTGACAACCGGGCTCAGCAGATGCGGGATACCGTCATAGACACTGAGCTCCAGCATCTTGGGGTCAATCATGATCAGGCGGCAATCATCCGGTGTGAGCTTGTAGAGCAGGCTCAGGATCATGGTATTGATCGCCACCGACTTACCCGAGCCGGTCGTCCCCGCGATGAGCAGATGCGGCATCTTGGCAAGGCTCGACACGACCGGGTCTCCGCCGATGTCCTTGCCCAGTGCCAGAGGCAGCTTCTGATTGCCGTCACCGTATTCCCGTGCCGACAGAAGCTCGCGCAGAACCACCATTTCGCGGTTTTCATTTGGCAATTCGATCCCGATGACCGATCGGCCCGGCACTGTGCTGACACGCGCGCTGAGCGCGGACATCGAGCGAGCGATGTCATCGGCCAGCCCGATGACGCGGCTGGCCTTCAATCCGGGTGCCGGTTCCAGTTCGTACATTGTGACGACAGGACCCGGGCGCACGCTGACGATCTCGCCCTTCACGCCATAATCGTCGAGAACATTCTCCAGCATACGCGCGTTCTCTTCCAGCGCCTCATCGCTGAGATAGTGCCTCGTTATGTTCGACGGATTCGACAGCAAGGAGAGCGGGGGCAAATCAAATTCGGGCTTGTCCCGTGCTTCGAGCTGCAGAGCAGGCTGCACTTCGGCAGCGGCCCGGGCAGATGGCTGCGATACCTTGCGAGGCGGGTGCTGCACAACGCGCTTCGTCTCGAATTCGCGCATCGGCATCGACTGCGCCTGTTCGAGCGGCATTGTCTCCAGAGGTGAGATCAACAGATCATCCTCTGAGTTAGCCGACGCCAAAGGTGCCGCCGCTGCGGCGCTCAGTGGGGGTTCCGTCCGTAACCCTGCAGCAGCAGAGGGCGTGAAGATCAGCGGATCCGGCCCCCGACCCCGCCCTTTCGTCAGGGGTGCATCGGCAACCGAACGCGGGGACGGCGCGTTGCCGCGTCCGGTACGCGACCGGATCACATCCGCAATCTTCGCGGAAATCCGATCTCCGGGAACCACCTGAGTAAAGCCCGCCTCGTCTAAAGGCTCGTCGTCGAACTGCGCGACAGCACGGTCCGGACGCCGGAGCAACGCGGCGAGCAACCCAGGTGTTTTTGAGGATGGCGCAGCCATTGGAACGGTGTCGATCTCAGGGGGCATCTGCTCCTCTTCGATCCCCAGGTCGGGACGCCGCACGCGTGGCTCTGGCATCATGGCTCTGGCCTGAGCGAGTTCCTGGGCCTCGCGGCGATCTTCGGCGCGCCGTTCCCTAAGCTCTGCAACCCGTCCATGCGCAGCCTTCGCTGCCAGTGTTCCACCTCGCGCCCCGTGGGTCAGCATCGCGCGAATAGTCGCATAGACTAGGACAAGGCCCAAAAGACAGGAGCGCCCAAATCGGCCAATCTCCATGCGTGTCACACCCAGAACAAAGGCGCCAAAGACGAGCATGACGGCGCAGAGAATTAGAGAAAGAAGTTTCAGACCGAGCGTTGCAGACACGGGCAGCACGCCGAGCAGGGCACCCAAAACCGTATCCCCGAACAGCCCGCCCAGACCGAAGCTATGGGTGTTCGACCACATTGCACCGGGTGTCAAAGACGCTGCATAAAGCGCAAGCGTGGCAATCCAGATCGGTGCGAAAATCAGGCGGCCGAGCGCCCGCTCACCCCCCATATGAAACAGCAATCGTGCGCCCCAGACAAGCGGCACAATCGCCAGGCCCCATGTGCCAAAGCCCACGATGATAAACAGCGGTGAAACGATCCCCGCGCCAAACGATCCAAGCCAGTTTTGGGCAGGCGCGTCCGTCGCCACGAGCCAGTTCGGATCGTCGGGATGGTAAGACACAATCATCATCGCCGCCAGCGCACCAAGCGCCAGCAGCATCAGTCCCAAGAGTTCCTTGCCCCGTTTTTCGATGGCCTCGGCCATCGAACTGTCCAGTAATGGATCGCGATCACGTGCTTGAAATGCCATGCCTACCTTCAACCTTATCCATAGAGACAGTCGCGCAGCCGTGTCAGGCCACTCGCCACCTCTTCTTTTGGGGCCACCAGCGCGGCCCGAATGTACCCCTTGCCGGGGTTTTCCCCATCTCCGTCGCGGCTCAGATAGGCGCCCGGTAAAACCCGAACGCCCGTGTCGCGCCACAGCCGCAATGCCGCCTCTTCCCCATCTTCGACCGGAAGCCACAGAAAGAAGCCCGCTTCGGGGCTTGCATATCCTGGCGTTTTCCCCATCACCCGGTCGGCCACGTCATACTTTTCGCGGTAAAGACCGCGATTTTCCTCTACATGCGCCTCATCCGCCCAGACCGCAGCCGCCGCATGCTGCAAAGGCAGCGGCAGCGGCGTCCCGGCATAGGACCTCAGCAGTCGGATCCGTTTCGTGCTCTCCGGCCCGGCGGTGACAAAACCACTGCGCAGGCCCGCCAGATTCGACCGTTTTGAGAGGCTGTGAAATGCCACCACACGCTCGGGATCGGCACCCATCTCGGCGGCCACCTCCAGCACGCCGACGGGCGGCGTATCGCGATAGATTTCGGAATAACACTCGTCGGCGAAAACCTTGAAGTCGTGCCGCTCCGCCAGCGGTAACAGATCGTGCCAATAGTCCCGACCGGCCACTGCGCCCTGCGGATTGGACGGCGAGCAGATATAGGCGACGCTCACCCTGTTCAGGAGTTCAGGTGACAGCGACCCATAGTCCGGCAGAAACCCGGTCTCGCGCGTCGCGGGTAGGAATACCGGTTCGGCTCCGACGCTCAGCGCCGCCACCATATAGACCTGATAGAATGGATTTGGGATCAAAACGACTGGTGTACCGCCCGCCTTCGTCTCGGGACAGAGCGCCATCATCGCGTTGTAAAGACCCTCTCGGGTGCCGTTCAGCGCCATAACGTTTGTTTCTGGGCAAAGCGTGACATCATACCGCCGCTTCACCCAGTCGCAGAACGCGCCATTGAGTTCCGGCAAGCCCTCATTGACCGGATAGCGTTTAAACGCCTCGGCATGCTCCGTGATGATGTCTGTAATCCAGGGCGGAAAATCGTGCTTGGGCTCGCCGATGGTCATATGCACAACGTCACCGCCGGGCGCATGAGCGTCCAGCAAGGCCCGCAAACGCGGAAATGCATATTCCGGGAGGGTCGAAAACCGCTCTGGAAACATCAAAACTGCCTCAAGTCGTGCAAGGTCGTCGAGCGCCCTGCTTGCCAACACTATAGGAGTAGGGCGTCCTCTCCGTCCAGAAGCCGAAGTGCTCCGATGTATTTCGGCACCGTCATTGTGGCATTTTGGCGACCGCTTGACCGCTTCGCATCGCAGAGGGTGAAAAACACGTGCTTCGTATGTCGACACAGCCCGGCACAGGCGTCAACACAGCACAGACTTTTATTAAATATCAGAAAGTTAGCGAAATCTCTAGCAAAGGATTATGAGAGCGCGGCCTCGACAGAGCTTGCGACAGCCAAAAGACGCTCTTCACCAAACGCCGTCCCGCACAACATCACCCCGCAGGACGGCGTGCCCGTCGGCAACGTCATTGCGCATAACCCCATCAGATTACCCACCCGCGTATTGCGCAGCGCCAGCAGATTTTCTGTGACGTAGTATGTGTCATCCGTCATCAAACGTGCCGCATCCGGCGGCAGGATCGGCGCAGACGGCATCAGCACCGCGTCATAGCCCCGTACCCGCGTTGTCCATGCAGAGCGAAGCGCGTCTAGGCGTTGCCAGGCAGCCACATACTTCCATACAGGATACTCCTTACCCGACTAGAACCGTTCCCAAATCGAATCGAACATCATGTCCGGCTGCGCCTCAATATCGGGCGCCCAGGTCCCGTAAGCCTCTGAGGTGAAGAGGATACCTGATAGTGGCATCGCCTCGGCCACTTCCGGGGCATCGAAGGGCTCAACGGTCGCTCCGGCCGCTTTCAAACGTGCAATAGCATCGTCGTAAGCCGCCAGTGGTGTCGCGCGAATATCGTCGAACACGCTCGTCTGAAGAGCGCCAAACCGCATCTCTGACAGGTTCAAAGGCTCCAATGGGGGTGTGTCGCGTCCCTCAAGGGCCGCCAGAACAAGCGCACAATCTTCGACAGACCGCGACAGCGGACCCACCGTATCAAAGCGGGGGCAGAGCGGCACCACGCCCGCATTCGACACCCGTCCCGAGGTCGTCTTCAGCCCGACCAGATCGTTCCACGCCGACGGGATGCGTACCGATCCACCGGTATCTGACCCGATCCCGCAAGCCGCCAACCCAAAAGCAACACTTGCGGCGGCACCGGACGACGATCCGCCCGGCACAGCCGCAGGGTCATTGATGTTGGGCGGCGTCGCCGTCATCGGGTTCAGCCCTAAACCTGAAAAAGCCAGCTCGCTCATATGGGTCTTTCCCAGACAGACCAGACCCGCCTGCGTGGCACAGCGCAAGACCTCTGCATCGGCCTCGGGCACACGCCCGGCAAGCAGCTTGCTACCGGACTCCGTGGCCGTACCCGCCGTGTCGAACAGGTCCTTCCAACTGACAGGCACACCATCGAGCGGCCCGCGTCGTGTCCCCAATCGAGCACGCTCCGCGGCAGCGGCGGCTTCTGCCTTCGCGCGGTCATGAGTGACGACGGTATAGATCCTGTCCCGCTCAGGATGGGCATCAATTGCCGCCAGATAGACATCGGCCAGCGCGACGGGATCGATCCGTCCGTCCGCGATGCCGCGCCCGAGCTCTGCCGCGCTCATTGTCAACCAATCCTGCATATCCGCCTCGTCTTCAGCCTGACGGACATCAACGCAGATCGACCTGCCAGATTCAAGCCGGGGCCAGATTGCCGGCAGGTCACTAAGGCGCATGGACAAACCTGCGACCGCGGGCATATTTGCGCCATGGCGAACATATTCGACATCGCGATTGTTGGGGGCGGCATAACGGGACCGACTCTTGCTATGGCTCTGGCGCAGGCGGGACGCTCTGTTTGTTTGATCGACAAGGCGCCAGCCACGATACGCAAGAACGCGGCCTTCGACGGACGCGCCTCGGCGCTCGCGCTGGCGTCTGTCCGAATGCTGACCGCACTCGGGATATGGGACGCCATCGAAGAAAAGGCGCAGCCGATCCTTCAGATTAAAGTCAGCGATGGGCGTGCTGGAGAAGGAGGATCTCCTTTCTTTCTCAACTTCGATCATGCCGAAATCGAAGAAGGCCCGATGGGCCATATGTGCGAAAACCGCTTCCTGCGCCGCGCTCTTATCGAAACGATCAAAGACCACGACAGCATTTCCACCCTTACAGACGAAGTAACAGACCATCAGGCGACCGGCTCTGGCGTGATGCTCTCCTTGGCCTCCGGTAAATCCGTTGAGGCCAGCTTGCTTGTGGGTTCGGAGGGTCGGGGCTCTCCCACGGCCGCACGCGCCGGCATCACCCGCACCGGTTGGGGTTATGCTCAAACCGCGCTCGTCGCTTCCGTGGCGCATGAAAAACCGCACCTTGGCATCGCGCATCAGTTTTTCATGCCGCCGGGACCTCTCGCGATTTTGCCGTTGCCCGGAAATGTGAGTTCAATTGTCTGGTCCGAGGACGCCGGAACAGCCGCCGCGTTCGAAGCGTTGAGTGATGCGGAGTTCATTGAAGTGTTGCGGCCGCGTTTCGGCAGTTTCTTGGGCGATATCTCTCTGCGCGGTGATCGGTTCAGCTATCCTTTGTCGCTCAGCATCGCCAATAGCTTCGTGGCGGACCGGGTCGCGCTTGTCGGGGACGCGGCACACGGGATCCATCCGATTGCAGGTCAGGGGCTCAATGCCGGCCTGCGGGATGTCGCCGCTCTGGCGCAAGTCGTCACAGAGGCAGGTCAACGGGGCGAAGACATTGCCAGCCCCGCTGTTTTGGCCCGATACCAGGAATGGCGGCGCTTCGATACGACGACCCTGGCGCTGACCACGGATCTGACCAATAAACTGTTTTCCAACGACAACCCGTTGCTCCGGTGCGTGCGAGATCTGGGTATGGGAGCGATCAATGCGGTGCCCGGTTTACGACGCGCGATGATCCGCGAAGCGGCCGGACTTACAGGGGATGTTCCCGATCTGATGCGTGGTTAGCGGCTGCGAAAAACCCTTAACCAACTGTCGCCAGCACGCCTTTCGTCCAGCAGTTCGAGATAGGGAGGAGCTTGGACTGCACCACCCTCTTCCCAGATCACCAGTGCCCCGCACCCGATCCAGCCCCCTGCCAGCACGGATGTCAAAGCCGCCTCTCCCAATCCGCGGCCATATGGCGGATCGAGAAACACCAGATCGAAGGTCCCGGTGGGGGTCGCGCCCAACCGCCGCGCATCGCGAGTTATGACTTGTGTCTGGCCAGTCACCTCGCAGCGGCGGATGTTGTCGCGTAGAGCCTTCAGTGCCGGACGTCCCGTTTCAACGAAAACCACCTCTTTCGCCCCTCGGGACAGCGCTTCAAGCCCCAGCGCGCCTGTGCCGGCAAAAAGGTCAAGCACCCGCGCTCCTTCAACATCATCGGCAAAGCGCGAAGCCAGCACATTGAACAGGCTCTCGCGCATCCGATCCGAGGTCGGACGCAGTTGCGCGCTCGGGTCGC
>ERZ1740060.171-NODE-171-length-50507-cov-15.524518_pt1 | contig 50507 bp, 49 predicted proteins | sample MGYA00581743_ERZ1740060 | MGnify/ENA primary metagenome ERZ1740060 (study PRJEB43018, sample SAMN04849235) | marine metagenome | isolation source: floating plastic debris | place: Pacific Ocean | collected 2008-08-27 | study: EMG produced TPA metagenomics... | reverse complement strand
GTGCGGTCGTGGCGGAATTGGTAGACGCGCAGCGTTGAGGTCGCTGTGGGGTAACACCCGTGGAAGTTCGAGTCTTCTCGACCGCACCATTTTCCCTAAGTGAAAACGACATAGGCGATTTTTTGATCGCTTGTGCACAGATTGCAAATCGGGCGTTGGTCTTTGGAAACCCACGTATTTTTTTGAACGCCAGCAACAGGGCTGGCCCGCTGATCCAAAGCGGCTTGTCGCCCCTTGTGGCATTGGGGTCATCGGTCGCATTCCGTGTCTTGCATGAAACATGTCACGATCCACGTGCCCGTTTTGGGGCCCGAGGGAGTGTACGATGACCGATGCTGACCTGATCGCCAAATTCACCAAGATCGTTGGGCGCAGGCATGTGATGACCTCGGAAAAGGCGACAAGCCGGTTTCGCAAGGGGTTCCGGTCTGGCGAGGGGGACGCGCTTGCAGTGGTGCAGCCTAAGACCCTGCTGGAGCAGTGGGAGATCCTGAAAGCCTGCGTGGCCGCCGACAAAATCGTGATTATGCAGGCGGCCAATACAGGGCTGACCGAAGGCTCGACGCCAAACGGGACCTATGATCGTGATGTGGTCTTGATGAACACGCGGCGGATGGACCAGCTGCAGCTGATCGACGGTGGCAAGCAGGTCATCAGTTTTCCGGGGGCGACGTTGTTCAAGCTGGAAAAGATGCTGGCCCCGCTGGGACGACAGCCGCATTCGGTCATTGGGTCTTCCTGTATTGGCGCATCGGTCATTGGTGGCGTGTGCAACAATTCCGGCGGTTCGCTGGTGGAGCGGGGGCCATCCTACACCGAAATGTCGCTTTTTGCGCAGGTGTCGGATGCAGGTGAGTTGCAGCTGGTGAATCACCTGGGCATCGCGCTGGGCGATACGCCCGAAGAAATTCTGACACGGCTTCAAAAGGGCGACTATTCAGACGCTGATTTTGAAAGCAACAATCGCAAAGCCTCGGACACGGATTATGCGCAACGCGTGCGCGACGTGGATGCCGCAACGCCCGCAAGGTTCAACGCAGACAAGCGGCGGTTGCATGAAGCATCGGGGTGCGCGGGTAAGCTGGCCGTTTTTGCGGCACGTCTGGACACGTTTGAGAAAAACGCAGCCGAGCAGGTCTTTTATATCGGGACAAACAGCGCCGATGAATTGACCGACCTGCGCCGTGTGATGCTGGCTGACTTTGAAAGTCTTCCTGTCAGTGCTGAATATATGCACCGCGAGGTGTTCGATATCACCGCCGTTTACGGCAAGGACACGGTTTTGATGATCGACAAGCTGGGCACCGACCGGTTGCCGATGTTCTTTGCGATGAAGGGTGCGGTTGACGCGCGGTTGAACGGGGTGCCGGGGCTGAAAGGCTTCACCGACAAGTTCATGCAGTTTGCATCCAAGCTGTGGCCAAACCTGCTGCCAAAGCGCATGCGTGCCTATCGTGACCGGTTTGAACATCATCTGATCCTGAAGATGCGTGATGCAGGCATCGCCGAGACCAAGGCCTTTCTTGAGACGTTCTGCGCAACGCGGGACTGTGATTACTTCGAATGCGATGCCCGCGAGGCCAAAATCGCCGGGTTGCACCGCTTTGCCGCGGCGGGTGCCGCCATTCGCTATGCGGCGATCCATACCAAAGAGGTCGAGGATATTCTGGCGCTTGATATTGCATTGCCGCGCAACACCCGCGAATGGGAAGAGCATTTGCCACCCGAAATCGCCGACCAGCTGGTGCACCGGATGTATTACGGGCACTTCATGTGTCACGTGCTGCATCAGGATTACATCGTCAAGAAAGGCTGCGATCCCAAGGCGTTGAAGGCCGCCATGCTCAAGCTGCTGGACACGCGCGGCGCCGAGTATCCGGCCGAGCATAATGTGGGGCATTTGTATAAGGCCAAGCCTGATCTGGCCGCCTTCTATCGCGAGATTGATCCGACCAACGCCTTTAACCCTGGCATAGGGAAAATGTCGAAATGCAAGCACTATGGCGCGGATGGTGTGGATGTTGCGGCCGAATAAGTGAGCGCCTGAGGCAGGACATTTGATTTGATTTTGCAGCCTTTGCGCTCAATCAGTCTGTGAGATTGGTTAAAATCACAGCATTCGTCCGGTTCTGCGACAGTATTGCCGCTATTTAGGGAATCGTGTTGTCAGATTGCGCCGGGCTTGATTAACTCTTGTCGAACGGCGGCGTCAGATCGCCCGAAACATCAGGGAGCCACATGGCTTTAGACACATCCAGCGACGCGTATGTCGAGTTCGACCGCGTGCAGAAAAGCTATGACGGGGAAATCCTCGTCGTGAAAGATTTGAACCTCTCAATGCCCAAGGGCGAGTTTCTGACGATGCTTGGGCCGTCCGGCTCTGGCAAGACGACCTGCCTGATGATGCTAGCCGGGTTCGAAACGGCAACCCATGGCGAAATCCGTCTGGATGGGCGCGAGATCAACAACATCCCGCCGCATAAGCGCGGCATCGGGATGGTGTTTCAGAACTATGCGCTCTTCCCGCATATGACGGTGAACGAGAACCTCGCCTTTCCGCTGGAAGTGCGCGGGATGGGTAAGGATGAGCGCGAGGCGAAGATTGCCCGCGCGCTGGACATGGTCCAGATGGGCGAGTTTGGGAACCGCCGCCCGGCGCAATTGTCTGGCGGCCAGCAGCAGCGGATCGCTTTGGCACGCGCGCTCGTGTTTGACCCCTCGCTGGTGCTGATGGACGAACCGCTGGGCGCGCTGGACAAGCAGCTGCGCGAACATATGCAGTATGAAATCAAGCACTTGCATGAGAATTTGGGGATCACGGTTGTTTACGTGACCCATGACCAGTCCGAGGCGCTGACCATGTCGGACCGGGTTGCGGTCTTCAATGACGGGCGCATCCAGCAACTGGCCCCGCCCGATGATCTGTATGAGCGGCCCGACAATAGTTTCGTGGCGCAGTTCATCGGCGAGAACAACAAACTGACCGGCACGGTCAAAAGCAAGATGGGCGACGCGGTGGTTGTGGAACTGCCCGGCGGCGCCACGACCGAGGCTTTGGCTGTAAACGCGGGCGAGGTCGGCTCGCAGACGCTGATATCGGTGCGACCAGAGCGCATTGACGTTGCGACGGACGGGCCGAACGCCACAGACGCACAGGTCAAGGAACTGATTTATTTGGGCGACCACATCCGCTGTCGCCTGAATGTGCACGGCAATGACGAGTTCATCGTCAAAGTGCCAAACAGCGCGGGACACACGCATCTGAAAGTGGGCGAGACAACGAAAGTCTCGTGGGCTACGGAAGACGCGCGGGCGCTGGATCCACTCTAAGAACCCGGTGTCAAACCGGGCTTAAACCTTATCATCAACGGGAGAAACTGATGAAAAAGACCCTTATTATGACAACCGCCCTGATGGGCACGGCCTTTGCGGCCAACGCAGCTGAAGTGACAGTGATGTCCTGGGGCGGCGCCTACACGAAGTCTCAGGTCGAGGCGTATCACAAGCCGTTCACGGCTGAGATGGGCATCGCTGTGAACTCGGTCGATGCCGACAACCCCGCCACGCCGATCAAGGCGCAGGTGGAAGCGGGCAACGTGACCGTGGACGTGGCTGACGTGGAATATTCCGACGCCGTGCGCCTGTGCGACGAAGGTCTGCTGGTTGAGATCGATCACTCTATCCTGCCCGCAGCACCCGATGGCACGCCTGCGGCTGACGACTTCATCGAAGGCGCGCTGACCGATTGTGCGGTGGCCAATATCGTTTGGTCCACTGTCATGGCCTATAACACTGAAAACAACGACAATGCCCCTGACAGCATTGATGACTTCTTCAATCTGGCGGACTTCCCGGGCAAGCGCGGTCTGCGCAAGAACGCCAAAGCCAATCTTGAGATGGCTTTGATGGCTGATGGCGTGCCGGCTGCCGAGGTCTACGACATGCTGGAGACCGACGAGGGTGTGGACAAGGCGTTTGCCAAGCTCGACACCATCAAAGATGAGGTCGTGTGGTGGGAAGCGGGCGCGCAGCCGCCGCAGCTTCTGGCCGATGGTGAGGTCGTGATGTCGACCGCGTATAACGGTCGGATCTTCAACGCCGCTGTTGGCGAAGGCCAGCCGTTCGAGATCGTCTGGGACGGTCAGATCCTCGACTTTGACCTGTTCGTGATTCCGCAAGGCGCACCGAACATGGAAGAAGCCAAGAAGTTCATCGCCTTTGCGACCGACACCCAGCGTCTGGCGGATCAGGCCAGCTGGATCAGCTATGGTCCGGCGCGTCAGTCGTCCGGTGATCTGGTGGGTCTCTATTCGGATGGCAAAACGGAGATGGCTCCGCACATGCCAACCGCTGCGGCCAACCTTGAGAACGCGTTGGTGAACAACTTCGAGTTCTGGGCCGACCGCGATACCGAGCTGAACGAGCGTTTCAACGCTTGGTTGGCACAGTAAATTGAAAGAGGGCGGGCTTTCGGGCCCGCCCTTTTCTTAACGCGAGGACGCGGATGCCCAAAGCCTATCTGATCGGTCACATCACGGTGACGAACCCGACCGACTACGCGGAATATGTGCGGCTGGACACGCCCATCATTGAGGCGGCTGGCGGACGCTTCCTAGTGCGCGGCGGCGAGTCTGAAGTGCTGGAAGGCAACTTCAAGCAGCGCCATGTGGTGGTGGAGTTTCCCGATATTGCTGCGGCGCGCGCGTTCTATTTATCTCCGGCATATCAGCGGGTTGCGCAGATCCGCTTTGAGAATGCCGACAGCGATATGCTAATTGTCGAAGGGACGTCCTGATGGCGGATGCAACAATGGGCGCGGCCCCGACGCAGGCGCAGCCTGAACAACTGACAACCGTTGATGGCAAACCTTTGAAGGCCGCCCTGATGGCCGCTCAAGCCAAGGCGCGCCGCCGCGCGTTTTTGCTGGTGCTGCCGCTTTTGGCCTTTGTGCTGGTGACCTTCGTGGCGCCGATTGGGCAGATGTTGCACCGGTCGATCCACAATCCTGGCTTTACCGAGCATACGGATTTGTCGGACGGCACCCAGACCGAGATTATGGTTAACTTGCGCGGCTGGTTCGATGCCAATCCGCCGGGCACGGAGCCTGATGAAGCGGCTTATGAAGCCTTGGTAAGCGATCTGGTTTTGTTACGAGAGCTGCGGGCGCAGGGCGCTGTCGGCACGCGGATTAACTATGAAGCGCCCGGAACGCGGTCTTTGTTTACCAAGACGACCCGGCGGGCAGAGCGCCTGGAAGCGCCGTTCAAAGAGGCCATTCTGGATATCGACGAGGACTGGGCCGACCCGCAGCTTTGGCGCGTGATGCGCGATGCGTCATCTGCCTATACGCTGAATTTCTATCTTGCGGCGGTCGATCTGGAGAAGAATTCCGAAGGCGACATAGTGTCGGTCAACGAGAACCGCGCGGTCTATATTTTGCTGTTCCAGCGGACGCTGATCCTGTCGCTTCTCATCACCGCTTTAACCTTTATTCTGGGCTTCCCCATCGCGCATCTGCTGGCGACGTTGCCGTTAAAATACTCAAACATCTTGATGATTTTCGTGCTGTTGCCGTTCTGGACCTCGCTTCTGGTGCGCACCACCAGCTGGATTGTTTTGCTGCAATCCCAAGGCGTTGTGAATGATACGCTGGTCGCAAGCGGGTTGGTTGCTGATGAAAGCCGCATCCAGATGATTTATAATCAGACCGGCACGATTGTCGCCATGACGCATATCTTGCTGCCGTTTATGGTGCTGCCGCTCTATTCGGTGATGCGCCCCATTAACCCGTCTTATGTGCGTGCTGCGCGCAGCCTTGGGGCAACCAGTTGGACCGCTTTCCGCCGCATCTATTTCCCGCAGACGGTGCCGGGGATCGGAGCTGGGGCGTTGCTCGTCTTCATCCTCGCCGTGGGCTATTACATCACGCCTGCGTTGGTGGGCGGGTCTGATGGTCAGCTAATCTCGAACCTGATCGCGTTTCACATGACGAATTCGTTGAACTGGTCCTTGGCTGCGGCCTTGGCGGCGCTGCTGCTGTTTGGCGTGCTGGCGCTTTATTGGCTCTACGACCGGTTGGTCGGCATCGACAATCTGAAGCTGGGATAGAGATATGGCTTTACCGAAACACGCCTCCCCGCTCGAGAAGATCTGGCATTATTGCTATTTGGTGATCTGTGGACTGATCTTCCTGTTTCTGATCGCGCCGATCCTGATCGTGATCCCGCTGAGCTTCAACGCAGAGCCGTATTTCACCTTTACCGAAAAGATGCTGTCGTTTGATCCCACGGGCTATTCGATGCGCTGGTATGACTTGCTGCTGACCTTTGGGATGCAGGCGCCGGATGTGGCGCGGGATGGGTCTTGGTGGTCGGACGCGTGGCAGAACTCGGCCTGGATTCAGGCGGCGAAGAACTCGGTCATTATCGGGTTTTTCTCGACCATTCTGGCGACGGTTCTGGGGACTTTGGCGGCGTTGGGATTGAGCCGCCCGGAGATGCCCTACAGACGAGCGATCATGGCGATCCTGATTTCACCGATGATTGTGCCGATCATCATCGTGGCGACCGGCATGTTCTTTTTCTATAGCCAGGTCGGGCTTGCGAACACCTATATCGGGATCATCATGGCCCATGCGACGCTGGGGATTCCGTTCGTCATCATCACGGTGACGGCCACGCTGGTGGGGTTCGACCATTCGCTCACGCGGGCGGCGGCGAACCTTGGGGCGACGCCCACCACGACGTTTTTCAAGATCATCATGCCGCTCATTTTGCCGGGGGTCATTTCGGGTGCGCTGTTCGCGTTTGTGACCAGCTTTGACGAGGTGGTCGTGGTGCTGTTCGTGGCAGATTTCGATCAGCAGACTATTCCGCGTCAGATGTGGAATGGCATCCGCGAACAGATCAGCCCGGCGATCCTGTCGGTGGCGACGATCCTTGTGATAGTCTCGATTGCGTTGCTGACCACGGTAGAGCTGTTGCGGCGACGCTCTGACCGGTTGCGGGGGATCTCGCAGAGCTGAAGTGGCTGGGGCTCTGCCCCAGACCCCGGAATACTTTTGCAAAGATGAAACAAGGCGGCGCGCGTTAAGGTTAACTTGGGCTTAGGGAAGCAGGGTCAGCCAGACCCAGACCGTGATTACCGACAGGGCCGTTGCGATCAGGACCGAAGATGCGGCGACGCGCTTGGCGACGCCATACATGTTGGCGAAAATATAGGTGTTGATGCCGGGGGCCATGGCTGCGGTGAGCACGGCAGAGCGGAACGCGTCACGGTCGAGGTTGAGTGTGGTGCCCATGCCCCAAGTGATTGCTGGATGCAGGATCAGCGAGGCGCAGATCACAAAGCCGATCGCGCGCAGATCCCCCTCGGGACGGTATTGCACCAGAACACCGCCAAGTCCGAACAGGGCCGCAGGCAGCGCGGCGCGGGCCATCAGGTTGACGGCGTCGGTGACGACCATGGGCAGACTTACGCCGGAAAGATTGACCGCAAAGCCAAGGCCGATGCCAAGGATCAGCGCATTGCGAAACATTGCTTTGAGCACTTGCGGGATTAAGGCCGCGCCTGTTTTGTCGGCCTTCACGATCTCCATCACCGTGATGCCAAGGCCATAGGCAAAGGGCGAATGGATCGCGATGATGGCGTAGTTTCCGGCCAACGCGTCAGCACCGTAGGCGCGCTCGGTGATGGGTAGGCCCAGCAAGACGGAATTGGAAAAGAGGCAGCAAAAGCCGATTGCGACGCAGTCGGGCCAAGGGCGGCCAAAGATCAGCCGCGCGCCAAGGATGCCCGCCAAGAAGCTGAGCGTTGCGCCTGTGTAGAAGGACAAGAGTAGACGCCAGTCGAATTCCTGTCCCAGATCGAGTGTTGAGATGGCAGCAAAAAGCAGGCAGGGGATCGCAAAATTCTGGGTGAATTTCATCAGCCCGTCGACATGGGTTTGTGAGAAATATCCCCGCCAAACCGCAAGATAGCCCGCGCCGATCAGCAAGAAGACGGGCAGAATGACATTGAGCAGCGCCTGCATCAGAGCGGCTGGGTGAGTGTCATCATGTCGTAGGCCGGCGTGATGTGATCGGGGGTTTCAGCGTCGAGCGTCGCGTAGTCCAGATCAATGTGCATATTGGTCAGCACCGCGTTTTTGGGCGCGATGCGGTCGATATATTCGAGTGTCTTTTCCAGATGCAGATGGGTCGGGTGGGGCGTACGGCGTAGCGCATCGATGATGAGCGTGTCGAGGCCGGTTAGCTTCTCCCACGCGTCGGGGAAAAGCTCTGCGACATCAGGAAGATAGGCGAGGTCTCCGATGCGGAAGCCAAGTGCGTCCATCATGCCGTGATTGGCGTAAAATGGGGTGAGGGTGACCGGGCCGCCCGCACCGTCGATGGTAACGTCGCCGTCGATTGTGTTCATCTCGCAGATGGGCGGATAGTTGGAGCCTTCCGGCTGGATGAACGCGTAGCCGAAGCGGGCGTAGAGGTCTTTTTGGGTGGCTTCATCGGCCCAGACATTGAGCCGGGCGCGCATGTTGTAGACGATCATGCGGACATCATCGAGGCCGTGGACATGATCGGCATGGCTGTGGGTGTAGACGACAGCATCAAGCGCGCCGACCTCTGCGTCCAGAAGCTGGCTGCGCATATCGGGCGACGTGTCGATCAGGATGCGGGTCGTGCCGTCAGGGCCGTCCTGTTCAATCAGCATGGAGCAACGGCGGCGGCGGTTTTTCGGATTGGTGGGATCGCACTCCCCCCAGTTGCCGCCCAAACGCGGAACGCCGCCCGAAGAGCCGCAGCCGAGGATTGTGAAGCGGCGCATCAGGCGGTGGCTTTCGTGAAAAGCCGGTCGAAATTGGCAGAGGTCTGTGCGGCGAAATCGGCGTAGTCCATGCCAAACACCTCGGCCCCGACGCGGGCGGTATGAGCCGTATAGCCCGGCTCGTTGCGCTTGCCGCGATGGGGCGGGGGCGCAAGGTAAGGGGCGTCGGTTTCGACGAGAATGCGCTCAACGGGGGCGGCGGCGAAGATATCGCGGACCTCCTGGCTTTTGGGGAAGGTCGCGATGCCGGACATCGAGAGGTAGAAGCCCAAATCGAGCGCGGTTTCCGCCAGTTCGCGCGTGCTGGAGAAGCAATGCATCACGCAGGTGAAGCCCCCTGCTGCATGTTCCTCGGTCAGGATGCGGGCCATGTCGTCATCGGCAGCGCGGGCGTGGATGATAAGCGGCAGTGCGGTCTGGCGCGCCGCTTCGATATGCACGCGCAGGGATTTCTTTTGTATATCAGCGCTTTCGGCGGTGTAATGATAGTCGAGCCCTGTCTCTCCGATACCGACAAACTTGGGGTGATCGGCCAGTTTGACGAGGTCTTCGACGCTTACCAATGGCTCGGACGCGGCGGACATGGGATGGGTGCCCGCTGCGTAGAAGACGCCGTCATACGCCTCTGCAATGGCGCGCACGGTGGGCTCGGCGCGCAGCTTGGTGCAGATCGTGACCATGCGCGTGACACCGGCCTCGCGGGCGCGAGCAATGATAGCGTCGCGGTCGTCTTCAAAATCGGGAAAATCGAGGTGGCAATGGCTGTCCACGATCTGGGGAATGTCGGTCATGCAGCACCCTGCTGGGCTGCGAGTTTCGCAGCGGTTTGGTCGATCTTCAAAACCATATCTAGAATGAGTGCTGAGGGGTCAAGGTTCACAGCACGACCGTGGCGCGCACGGGCGCTGAGGTCTTGCTGCAGGCTGGCCCATTGGCGGGCGGCATAGGGGCTGGGCGCGAGTTTTGAGAGCACTGCAGGTTCGGCGTCATTGGCCGGGACCGGAAGCATCGCAGCCCCGGTGCGCGCAACGCGGGCCAAAAAGAGATCCATCAGGCCAAGCAGCAGATCAAAGCGCGCCGTATTGGTGCGCCCGGCGGCGCTATCGGCCAGTTTGAGCGCGTGGGCACGGTTCATATTGGGGCAGGTCGCAAAGAGATTCACCAGATCAGCGTAGAGCTTGACGCCGTCGAGGGTGAGCAGGGTGATCGCCTCACCCACAGAGCCGCCCGCAAGCGTCGACAGGGCAGCCGCCTGAGTGCCGTCTTGACCGGCCTGGGCCAGCGCCTGGGCAACCTGATCGGGGGCAAGAGGGCTGAGGCGCAGCTCGCGGCAGCGCGAGCGGATCGTGGGCAGCAGGCGCGAAGGCTGGTGACTGACAAGCAACAGCGTGGTGTCTTTGGGCGGCTCTTCAAGCAACTTCAAAAGCGCGTTGGCGGCGTTTACGTTCATCTCATCCGCACTGTCGACGATCACGACGCGGTGTCCGCCATCGGCGGCACTCAGCGCGAAAAACCCTTTCAGTTTGCGCACTTCATCAACGGTGATGTCTTGCTTGAGGCGCTTGAGCTTCTCGTCATAGGGGCGTTTGAGCACGAAAAGGGACGGCTCGGACCCCGCCATCATGCGGCGCGCAACAGGATGTTCGGCGTCGATCTGAAGGCTGCTGGGGGGCGGGGGTGCACCAAACAGGCCGTCGTCTTGCGCAGGCGGCGTGGCGATCAAAAAGCGCGCGATTTGCCAGGCGAGCGTTGCCTTGCCGACGCCTTTTGGGCCGCTGATAAGCCAACCATGATGCAACCGATCCGAGCTGTAGGCCGCCAGAAACGCGTCGCGGGCAGCGTCCTGACCGATCAGATGCGCTGTTTCGCGGGGGTGCGGGGCACCCTCAAGACGGTCTGGTTGGGGAAAATCATCATCGCTCATAAAGCAGCGTTTAGCACGGTCCGCACTTGCTCTGCCACTGCATCTGGGCCGTGATTGCCATCGATGAGGTGGCATCGTTCTGGCGCTTGGGCGGCGAGGGTTTGAAAGCCCGCGCGCAAGTCCTTCTGGAAGGCAAGCCCCAGATCTTCGAACCGGTCTTCGCCGCTTGCGCGGGCCAGGCCGCGCGCCAAGGCAATCTCGGGGTCCATGTCGATAATAAAGGTTAGATCCGGCTCGCGTGCGATCATCAGGTCGTGCAGTTGATCGACGGTTTGGCGCAGATCCCCCCGAGCGGTGCCTTGGTAGACGCGGGTGCTGTCGGCGAAGCGGTCGCAGATGACGGTTTTGCCTGCCTCTAATGCGGGCAGGATCGTCTTTTCAAGGTGATCGCGGCGGGCGGCTGTGAAGAGCAGGATTTCGGTTTCAGGCGACCAGCGATCAGGATCACCTTCCACAAGAAGGCGTCGAATTTCTTCGGCACCTGGTGATCCGCCCGGCTCGCGGGTGAGGATGACATCCGTGCCTTGCGCTTTAAGAACAGCTGCCAAGCGTTTGGATTGAGTGGATTTTCCTGATCCATCAATCCCTTCAAACGTGATAAATCGTGCCGTCACAGGCTACAGCGCACCTTGTGTTGAAATGCCTGCATAGTCGCGCAGCAGCACGGTTACAGCGGCGCGCAGACGCGGCATTACACCCCCGCGGGCGATCGCGCGGTCGGCTACAAGCGGGTGATGGACATCCGGCAGGCCTTCGACCTCGACCACCAATTCACCCAATTGCTGGCCAGCCTCGATGGGGGCTTCAATCGGACCATTGAATTCAGCGAAAGCGTTGATGTTGCTGGCGCCGACGACCGGCACAAGAAGGGAGAGATCGTCGGCCACGGTCAGCCCGACGCTGGTCTGGTTGCCCATCCACACATCCGCTTGCGCGATCAACGTACCACTGGTGGCGACGTTTTTCTCGACGAATTGGCGGAAGGCCCATGTTGTGATCTTCTCGGATTCCTCGGCACGCGAGGCAACGGTTGGCAGGCCAGTGACCACGAAAATGACGCGGCGGTCGCCCTGCTTTGCGGATCCCACAAGGCCATAGCCTGCTTCCTGCGTATGACCCGTCTTGAGACCGTCAGCTCCAATATCAAGCGCAAGCAAGGGGTTACGGTTGCTTTTGTTTTGCGGTGCACGCCCGTCAAACAAAAACTCGCGCTCTGCGAAAAGCGGATAATAGGTCGGATAATCGGTGATGAGGCGGTCTGCCAGGATCGCCAGATCTTCCATCGACATGCGGTGACCGGCCTGTGGCCAGCCGGTGGAGTTGGTGAATGTCGAATTCATCATCCCCATCTCTTGCGCGCGCGCTGTCATCATCCGGGCAAACCCGGCCTCGGTTCCATCGGGGCTGAGGGCCTCGGCCAGAACGATGCAGGCGTCATTGCCGGACAGCACGATAATGCCGCGAATAAGGTCTTCCACAGACACCCGGTCGCGGGTGTTCAAAAACATAGTAGAGCCGCCCAGATCCATCGCCCGCTGCGACACGGGCAGGGTTTCATCCAGCGTAAGACGGCCATCTGCAATTGCTTCGAATGTCATGTAAAGCGTCATCAGTTTCGACATCGACGCGGGCGGCAGCGGTTCTTCGGCGTTCTTGCTTAACAAAACTGTGCCCGTTGTTTGGTCAAGAACGTAAGCCGCTGTGGCGCGGGTATCGAAAGCTGCGGCTTGCAGCGCTGCAATAAGCAAAAACGTGACAGAGAGGAGCAGAGATTTCATATCATTTTCCCGTCAATTTGAGACGAAATAGGCGTCATTAAAGCCCTTTTCCTTTACCTTATCCAACAATGCGGTGCGTTCGCTCGCATTGGTTGCTGGTCCGACGATGACCCGCCAGAAGGTTTTTCCGGATGAGCTGGATTGCTTGACCGTCGGCACGATCCCAGCCGTCCGCATCGACGCAGCTGTGTTCTGCGCATTCTGCTCGACCGAGAAAATACCGATTTGAATGAAGGGCTTATCAAGTGAACTTGATGTAGATCGTGGCGTTGGTGCGGGCGCAGGCGTTTCGGTGGGGGCTGCAGCCGCCGTTTCCGTGCCTTCGGCAGCATCAATAGCCGCGGCAGCGCCTGCAATCGGGTCCAGTTCAGATGCTTCGATCTGGGCTGGTGCATTCAACCCATCTTCGGTGGGCGCGTCTTCGGCGGTGTTGGCGGCGACGGTTTCTTCAACCGTTTCGCGGCGCAGTGCGGTGATGTCGATCCGTTGTGGCTGACCCGCCAGCAAGCCCAGTTCGGACGCCGCATCTGACGACACCTGAATGCGCGGCCCCGGTGTTTCGCGTTCTTTGCGGAACAAGGCGCCAATGACGAATTGGTTGTTCGCCTCGTTGCGAATAATCACACGCTCTGGGTCTTTGACATCCGGGTGCGCCACCCATACGCCGCCGAGCGATGGACGACCGTCCCACAGCCCAGCTTCGGTTGCAGAGAACACTTCGGGCGCTTCGACATCGCGCTCGACCATCCGACCGGTGCCGGTGGGCGAGGTGGTATCCTCTTGAGAAGATTGCGCATTTTGCTGAAACGGATTGCCAAATCCCTGGCCCTCTTCACATGCCGCCAAAAGCGCGAGCGCCGCCCCCGCAAGGATCGTCCGTCTAAGAGTTCCTGTTGTCATTTCCATGCCCCGTCACTGCTCTGATCTGATTGGGCAAGTGCCCCGCCTGTTGATGCGCGAGTTTACCCCCACGCTTGACGCGCATCTTAGCGGTGGCATTGCGTTTTGGGAAGGCTGTCAGAAAGCAGGTGGCAAAAATCCCCGTGAGATGCGGTTGCGAAAACCATCTTTCAGAATCGCGACTGCGGGGGTAGGGCATGCGCAGCGGAGGTTTGGCAGAGTGGTCGAATGCACCGGTCTTGAAAACCGGCGGGCGTGAAAGCGTCCCCAGGGTTCGAATCCCTGAGCCTCCGCCACTAAACCGGTCCTATGGACCCTCTCGATTTCAGAAAATCCAATGATTTCAATGACCGAACGGTGTGTTTACGCGTTGTAACCGGCGTTACCCTCATAGAATCCCGCATAAATTCCCGCATACCCGCGGGTTCGGTGTAGGAGCTGTATTGATGGGACTGACGTTGGATCGAGGCCGCTATTACTTCGTGATGAACGTGCCAAAACATCTCTTAGGGAAAGTGTTGGGCAAATCTGGGCAACCGGTTCGGCAGGTGCGGCAGGCTCTGCGGACGGCCGACTTGAGCGTCGCGAAGCGTAAGGCCTTCGAACTCGAAGAGCTGAAACGCTCGGAATGGCACCTTCTGGAGCTGGGCGAAGAGGCTTTGGCTCACGCGAAATACGCCGCTGCCAAGAAGATGGCTGAAAGCCGCGGCTTCGACTACGTGCCAAGCGATGTGTTACTTCAGCGCACATTCGAGGAGAATTTGCCCCGGTTGTTGGCCGCGGCGGGTACTCTGTCTGAACCGACACCGCCAGAAGTCGGGGAGGCCATCCTTGGTGGCGCTCAAATTGCTCTTCCACCGATGCGCGCTGTCTTTGAGGAATTTATTGAGCTCACTAAGACGCGGCACCTGCGCAAGTCCGACCGTCAAAGGCATCTGTGGCGCCTGCCAAGGGAACGCGCGGTGTCCAATTTCGAGAAGGCGGTGCCCAAGCGAGCAAGGGCTGGAATTGACAAGATCACGAGAGAGGATGCGCTCACGTTTAGGGCCTGGTGGGCGACGCGGATTGAGACAGGGGAAACTCGAGCGGAGACCGCCAACAAAGACTTCGGTCACCTGTCACAAGTCATCCGGCAGTGGTGCGAACTCAAAGGCCATTCCAATCTAGAGAACCCTTTCGCGAGGCTGCGGTTTGACAAGGCCATAGATCCATTGGTTGCGCGGCCGCCGTTCTCGCAGCAATGGATCAAAGATCGATTGCTTGCCCCAGGTGCGCTAGATGGCCTCAACATCGAGGCCAGTGATGCATTTCTTATGCTGATCAACACAGGCCTAAGGCCGTCTGAGGTCCTCTCCTGCCCGCTGGAAGACTTTTGCTTGGACGACCCCATCCCCTTCCTGCGCGTGGCCCCGCACGGGCGCGAACTCAAGCAGCGTCATACGGCCCGCGAGATCCCATTGCTGGGTGTGTCACTTGATGCCGCAAAAAGGATCGTAGCGCGCGGTGGTATCCAGAGATATCGGCATAAGGCAACGAGTTGGTCGAATCTGGTAAACAAATATCTGGAGATCAACGGGCTGAAAGAGACGCCCGCGCATACGGCTTACTGCCTGCGGCACTACGTTGAAGACGCGCTCTTAACCGCTGGAATCGATGATCGTGTGCGGGCAGATATTCTTGGCCACAAATACAAGCGGCCTGCTTATGGCGTGGGCGGCGGCCTTGCGTTTCGGAGAGACGCTTTGGCAAGGATTGCGCTTTAGGCCTGTTCAACAAATGCCTGATAGGCCCAGCGTACAAGAATCGTGCGCAGGGCGGGCAGTCTCTCACACTTCACAGGGTGTTGCGGAAAATTAGTTGCCGCGCTGTTGGTTTGAATGAGATTAGCTTTTTTGCCGTATTTTTTGTTGCCAGAGTCGTCACTCATCGAGTGAGCACTCTTCATGCAGTCACGCGCCCCGGTTCGGATCGGGAGGCGCGGGCTCCCCCAAATGCGACGTCACCAAGTTCGCATAGGCTTGAATGTAACTATTCAGGTCATGGGAGAGCTATTTTTAAAACGGAGATTTAAACACCGTGGCCAAAGACCTACCTACTTCCCACAGATCAACTTTGCCGGAGCCACTCTTGCGCTCACAGCCGAAAGGGCTGCCACTTCCCATAGAGCATCTGGGACCGCTGCGCGCACCAACGCAAGCGTTGGCGGATTTGACACAAGCCCCTCTGGAGATCGGGTTTCAGTCTCTGTTGGCCGTGTCGTCACTTGCGACGCAACCGCTTGCAGATGTGGAAACGCTTGCCGGACAAGCCCCCCTTAGTCTTTTCCTTCTCACTGTCGCAGCATCGGGTGAGCGTAAGTCCTCCTGCGATAAGCTGGCGATAAAGCCGGTTCAAGCTTGGGAGGAGCAGCAACTCAAATCCTATCTTCGTTGCCGCGAAAATTACACGTTTGAGCGTGAAGTGTTTGAGAGCATGCACCGCAAACAAGTGAAAGCGCATGGCGGCGGTGACGGCGACGCAGTGATCGACAACGATGTCCCGCAAGCGCCAATCGCTCCAATTGTCCCCCGAAAGATCTTGTCGGATGTGACCTATGAGGGATTGCTGCACCATTTTGAAGACGGCGACCCTTCGGTCGGTATCTTTTCGGATGAGGGCGGGCAGTTTTTTGGCGGGCACGCCATGAGTAAGGAAAACCAGCTTAAATCCGCCGCCGGGCTGTCGAAGCTTTGGGATGCTGCTCCGTTGAACCGAACACGGGCCGGTCACGAGTTGACGACTTTCCGTCATCGTCGGGGGTGCCTGCATGTAATGTTACAGGATGGCGTCGCAGAGAGTGTGTTCAGCAATGAGACGCTGCGCGATCAGGGTTTCTTGTCGCGCTGTCTTATCGCCTACCCGGAAAGTCGGATCGGTAAACGGTTTATCTCCGAAGCCAAAGAGGACGTTCAAAAGCGCTCCGCTGCACTGGAAAAGCTCGCCGAGTTTCACGGGCTGATCAGCAATTTGCTGTCGCTACCGCCGAGCGATTCTGGAAATCCACTTGAACTTGTTCCGCCCTTAGTGAAACTGGCACCCCAAGCGCGGTCTCTGCTTGTCACTTTTGCGAATGAGGTCGAGCGTCAGCAGGACAAAGACGGCGACCTGGCGCATATAACGGGTTTTGCATCGAAGGCCGCCGAACAGGCAGCGCGCATCGCTGGGGTGCTGGCGCTGCTAACGGATGCAGCGACGCGTATTGTCACCCCGGCAGTGATGATGGACGCGATCCAACTCACAGCTTGGTATGTCTCCGAGGCACAGCGTGCTCTCGATGCCGGTTATGTTGATCCGAACTTGCAGATGGCGGAGCGCTTGCGGGTTTGGCTGCAATTAAAGTTCCCGAACCAATCCTTCGACAAACGAACAATTGTTCGGAATGGACCGGCTGCAATCCGCGATACAAAGATGGTCGAGACGCTGCTGAGCATTCTTGAGACAAATTATTGGGTTGTGCGCGAACTCGTGCCAAGCACGGGCGGCAAAAAGACTGCCCAAACATGGAAGGTCGTCTCTGATGTATAAGCTTCTTACCTTCGACATGGATGTGACTGACAACCTAGCATTGTCACCGCCGAGACGGGAAGCTGCGACAAACGCGGGATGTCAGGCGCAGATTGCGACAGACAACACTCTGACGCAATTACGGAAATCCGATTTGTCGCAGAAGTCGCTTGTCGCAGAGTACATGGCGCTTGATCCTGTCGCCCTTGACGCCTTCGAAGAGCGCGCGGCGATCCTGCAGTACAATGCGGGCATGTCCCGCGCAGAGGCCGAACGCCAGGCTTTCATCCAGGTCATGCAAGCTTTTCGAGACGGCTGATATGTTTTGGGTCCTTTCCCAGCATGCCAACATGAGGGTAATTTGCACCCTGTTGCAAAGAAGAATTTCTTCGATCAGCGCTCTTCGGGTTTGGGTTCTTGTTATTGTTCGATTCTGAAAGGGAAACGTCTTTTTAAGTGCGTATCACATCATTTCACTAACCATCCGCTGGGCGGGAACCGGTCATTCGCTGCGCTCGCAAAATGGCTCCTTTGAAACTCGAAAAGCTGCCGTTGAGTTGGGTTCCACAAACTTTGACCCTGAAAACTAGTATATGCCAACAGCAGACACTATATCATTTGGAAAGCGGTGAGGCGACGACAAGGTGTCGGCGATGAATGATAATGACACCGGCGATGAGATACCCAAAAGTTTCGACATTTCCAAGTTAAACATGGACGTGAGCGATGAAGAGCGGGTGGATGCGGATGAACGCCTGAGGGAGCAATTCAAGGAAATGACGGAAGGAAGCGCCGTCATGAAGGACGCGTTGCGCGGCATCGGCGGCGTCAGCGGTGTGCGGGAAGCCATGGGTTCCGTGAACAGTCTGCAAGATGCGATCAAAGCCAGCGGAATTGACAGCATACAAGACGCGATTAATGCCAGCAGTATCACCAGCGTGCAGGATCAAGTCAGGGACGTCATGAGCGACTTGGCGACAAGCGGTATCCAAGATCATCTGTCCACCATCACGGGCGCAGGCGTCTTCGACCAAATCAACGCTGAAGATGCGGCAATTGAAGAAGCCAGGAAAGCCGCATTAGGGAGGCTACCAGAAGGCTACATGGACAGCCTGACAAGGGCTACTGGCGCAGCCGCGTTAGCGGCGTCAGGTCTGCAAGATAGAATGCGTGGGCTTGGTTTAGGCGAAGATTCCTCTTTTTCACGCATTGCCGCCGGTATTGCTGAACAACAAAGCATCTTGGACCAGCTGCACAATGATCGGCTTGAAGTAATGCCACCGGTCATTGATCTGCCACGAATTGAAAACCCGCTTATCGAGACAAACAAGCGCCTTGAGCGCATTGAACAGCGCTTTGACCAAATCTCGCACGTTGCCGAAACGTCCGCACAGACTGCGACAGAGCTTCAATTGGCGGCGGCGGAATTTCTGAAAGACTTCAAAGAAGCTGCGTCGAAGAACGATGAAGCGGCAGCGGATGCGATCCGACTTGGTAAGGGCGCAATATGGGCTGCCATCCTTATTCCATTCCTTGTTTTTGGTGCGCAATATGCCGCGAATACATATCTGCCAAATCGTGAGGCAGAGGCGCTGCAACAAACGGTCATCGGCCTACAAACTGAGATTGGTGCAATGCAGGCCGCTGACGCGGCGCAGACAGAACGCTTGATAGATGCTATCGCGGCGTCAGATGAGGCGACTGCAACAGCGATCTTGGAAGGTCTGAGGGCTTTGCAACCGCCCGCCGATGATACCACTCCGATAGCCGACTAAAGGTAGAATTTTCCTTCTGCACCGAAACCGTTAGGCTCTTCCCATGGCAGAGCTTCCACATCTTTGCGTCTGTCTTTGGCGCATGAGGCCGTCAGGCCGTTGGACGTTTGCAGCCATGCGCTGTCTTTCCGTTCCAGCCACGCTGACGTATAGAAGCCGCCCATTTTCCTGCGCATGGCTGATCCCGATAAGGCGGCGGCGATAAACTTATTTCCTTGATCGGAAGGCCATAGCGCGACTTTGATTGAAATTTCACCGTGCCCAGCATCATGCGCGTGAGCGACTGCCGGAATTCCATCCATCTCAAATTCAATCGTTGGCGAATCTTCGAAATTATTTTCGTCGGGCGTCAGCCCGAATTTGTCGCGCCGTAGCAATTCATTGATTGTGCGGACAAGCACCTTTTCCGCGAGTTTGTCTTTTGCGCCAAGCTTTGTCATTCCTGATTTCTCCCACTATATGCGAATTTTCGGTTAACTCAGATTTATTCTTCTGGCTTGTACGCACAGCTACCGTGACGCCCTTTCTTGCCTCTCTTTGAAATACTTGATTGGCCACTCAGTCGGTGGGAAAATCTCATGGAAGTCACTGTCAACATTGCTTGCGATACGTGCAAGCAATCCAATCAGGCGATGCGCATTTTCGCGGTTCTCACGCAATAAGTTTCCTTCTACTGCATCATCATCGCCGCTGCGTTCGACGTATCTACTGTCTATAACGCCCGCATTGTGTTCAAAGACGTGCCTTCGCTCCATCATCAACCGGATAAAGCTGGTATCTTTACCGGCTAATCCTTTCAGCGGGTTCAGGTCGAAAAAGTCTTTCAAACGTTTGAATGTTTCCGACTCAATGTCATGAAAGACTAATCTAAAAAGCGCTTCTTTCCGCGCGGCCTTCATCGGAGTCCGGCGCACAAGTTGCTTGGCAAAGTCACGGCAAGCTGCATCGAATGCAGAGACGCTTTGGCCTACGGCTGCCTCTGGTTGCGTTTGTCCCTCATTTAGAGATTGCCTGATTTCTTCAAGCCTACCAGAAAGCATCTGTACGTTATTTCTCCACCCACAGGCGGCGCAGTAGCCATAGAGTCCCCTGATATCGTTAAACTCGCCGCAGTGATCACACTTGTATCGCGTCTGTTGGGTCTGTGACGCGTAGTAGAAATCGGGCTTGGGTTCATCTGCGGCCTGTTTGACGATGCTTTCCATGTCGATTTCTACTTGTCGCTCTGTCCCTTTTTCATCGGGTGCGGCTAGTTCTAACTCCAATGTTTCCGCGAGGTAGGCTAAAAACCGTCGTTGTGCCGGTGTGAGAAATTGAAATGCTGCTGTTCTCAGGCCGCAATAAGGACAAGTCTGCGGATAAATTGCAGCATGGTTTCCGTTGCGGAAGTATCCATTACACTGCGGGCATTGGTGGCCCCAGCATCCAAGCGAGTCGGACCCTATGATTGCCGGAACACATCCCTCAGGTGGTGGCGGATCAAACGGTTGGCCAATTCCCCCCAGTTTGAAATCAGACACTGGAATTCCATGGGGGAGTAAGATGTAGACGCCAACGGCAGTCATCGGCCCCGGACTACGCCCGACAATTCCAAACGCCGCGCCCTTTCGCCCTTCGTCATCGCATGCGATATTTATCGTGGTATTGGCACCGCAGTGGGCAACCTCTTTGAAATCTTGATTGTAATACGCCATTGCCTGCATCGGTCTACTTACTGAATCTGTTATTGATCTTTCGAGATTGTAGCTTGCCCGCAACGCAGGGGCCACCGGTGACGTGGTGAAAACAACGAAAGGCTTTCACCTAATCATGGCATCAAAGAAATGTGAAACAAGCAAAGCCATGCACCTGCAGTTAGAATACAGGTCGATTGGCTGCGCCGCAGCCTTCGAAGTGCAAGCTCGGTGTCGGTACCACGTCCAACGACGTCTTCGTTCGCGAAGTGTTAGTTCAAGTCGAGTGAAATGCTGCAGGTTGAACGAATGTCCGCAATGCGGGCTGCGATCGCAGCATCTTGAAGGTAGGTCGAAGGTCCGCAAAGGGCCGTTATCCACCAAACACTTAGTTGTTCATCCGGGGGCACGGTCATCATGTCTTGGTAGGTCGTCATCCAAAGTGAGCCAAAGTAGACGCTTCGCCCAATGCACGTGCGCGGTTGGCTTATAGAGTGTCGGGTCATCCAGGGTGACAGCGACCAGGTGTATTTCTCCAGGCCAGCGAGTGCTCATGTAATGCATCGGAGTTCCGCATTCACTGCAAGAGCCGCGCGTGACGCCTGGCGAAGAATTCCAAAAACTGCGCACGCCTTTCCATGTGACTTGTGCCCGAGCTACGCCAAAGTAACTTGTCATCGGCGATCCGGTCGCCCTACGGCAGCTTTCGCAATGGCAGTGCACCGCCGAAAAGGGGGAGCCCCTAACTTGATATCGAACAGCCCCGCACGCGCAGCTACCATTAAGTCTCATTAGCTATTGCCTCAAGCACTCGAATTTGCAGATGCATATTTTCGTCGGCATTTTGTTTCACGTCATATGTCAGTGACTGAAAAGAAGAACAGTTTCAAAATTTGCCCACTCAGGACTTCTTGTCTTCTGACCCTACTGGAAGCCGGACAGTCCGGAAAGCGGGAGGCGCGCGCAGTATTCAAAGACGACTCTCAAGATCGACCATAGGCTGCAAGGTAGTCTGATGCGGTACTTCGACCTAACCGATGGGCAAATGAAGGCTCGGCATTATATCGTATGCGTATTTTTGGAGTGGACCAATCATCTTGACCCAATCTCAGCCATTGACCGTTGAAAACGTACAGGATTACCCGCGCCCACCGGCGTTGGAACCTGTCCCACACCGCATTACTGTCGTGCTTCACGGCACTCTCATTGTCGACACAGCCGGCGCGCTTCGGGTGCTTGAAACGCATCACGCGCCCACTTACTACATTCCGCCTGATGACATCACTGGGCATTTGATCCCGAAAGACGGCAACAGCTATTGCGAGTGGAAAGGTGTAGCTCGATACTTCGATGTAGCTGCGGAGTGCCGTATAGCGGCACGCGCGGCGTGGTGCTATGACGATCCAACCGCGAAGTTCTCGCTTCTCACCCACTATGTGGCATTCTATGCGAGCAAGATGGACGTTTGTACAGTTGGTGCCGAAGTGGTCCGCCCGTAACCCGGCGACTTCTACGTTGGATGGCAGACAAGCAACTTGTCGGGGATCGTAAAAGGCGGTCCTGCAACAAGACATTGGTAATTCATGCGCAACACCATTTGTAGGGTCCGTTTTGGGGAGGTGCCGCGCTACAATTTCTGGGTCCGTGATTGATTGCCATTTTGGGCGGTGTGTGGCGGATTTCCTGAACACTCAGCGCTGGATGCTGCGTCGCAGCCGAGGTCTGGTTTGAGCCCAAAATCACCGATGCTGCGTAGCGCAAGAACGGTGGCTTCTGTGAAAATGCACTTCGGTTACCCCAATGCGTCCTTCAGTCTTTGAACCATCCACCCGATTGCGGCGTCACCGCTCGCACGTTTGTGCCATGTCGCAGAGACTTGGAAAGGCCGCGGCGCGATAGGTGGATCGTTTATATTCAATCGAAAGCTCTCGGCCTGCGCCTGTGCCAGGCGCGACGGCACCGTGGAGATCAAGTCTGTGCGGGAGACCACGTCAAGCGCAGATAGAAAGCTTGTCGTCATCACGCCTATCGTCCGCGTGCGCCCAGCAGCGCGCAGGGTTTTGTCTACAATGCCAACCGACGTACCGCCGGGTGCCGCAAGAACGTGAGCTTCCTCGCAAAAGAGATCCAGGTCGAGCGGTATATCCGCCGAAATACGCGGATGACTGCGGCGAGAGACGACTTTGTAGGTCTCCTCAAACAACATGGCCGTTTCCAGCGATGCTGGGAGTTGCCTGGCAAACCCAAGCCACAGATCGGCCTCGTCGCGCTCCAATGCCTGAATGGCCGCGTCTTTTCCCATGCTGCGAAACTCTAGCCGAACGCCCGGCGCCTCCTTCCTGAGTGCCTCGATCACGCCTGACATTAGCGTCACTTCGTAGTCGAGAGTGCACACGCGCACGGTCCGGTTCACGGTGGATGGATCGAACGGTGTTGGATCCACCAGCATCGACGCAGCTGCCTCTATCACCGCTTCTGCGACGCTGGCCAATGCGACGGCGCGTGCTGTCGGCTCGACCCCGTGGGGCCGTCTGATGAACAGCTCGTCGTCAAAAAGCTCCCGCAACCGCGCAACAGAATGGCTGATGGCCGTCTGGGTGACACCGAGCGTCTCCGCCACGCTCGACAATTTATGTTGTCTGACGCCTTCGCGCAGCACCAACAGCAGCATAAAGTCGAGGCGGCGGACTTGAGTGTCACTAAAGTCAGACATGATCCGAATGCATTAGCAATCATATCAATGCACGTCCATTCCTATTGATGCGGCCGGCTATCTGGGTCGTGCATCAAGGAGAATGAAAATGAGTACTTCCAAGAAAATACTGATGATCGTCTCAAATCCAGCGGTGTCGCCCGTCACGCATTGGCCCATCGGCTTCTGGTGGGCCGAACTGTCCCACGCCTACGAGGTTTTTGCGGAAGCAGGTTACGATATCCGGATCGCCTCGCCAGACGGCGGCAAATTGGAAGCTGATGGCTATTCCGACCCGGAGGACGAGAGCGGCTATTCGGTTCAGGATACCATCTCTCTCGCCTTCAAGAACGACCCCAACAAAATGCAGCTGATCTCAGACACGCCTGCGCTGTCAGACATCACAGCATCCGACTATGACGCACTTTTTGTCGTCGGCGGTCAGGGCCCGATGGTGACGATGATCGACAATGAACGGGTTCACAGTTTTGTGGCTGACTTCTACGAAAGCGGAAAGGTGACTGCTGCTGTCTGCCACGGCACCTGTATCCTCTTGAAGACGCGGCTTTCGAATGGCGATCTTCTAGTCAAAGGGAAGCGCTGGACTGGGTTCGCAAACTCGGAAGAGGAATATGCCGAAAACGCGATTGGTAAAAAAATCCAACCCTTCTGGATCGAAACGGAAGCCCGCAAACTCGCTGACACGCAGTTCGATGTTGCCGGAGCCTTGGAAGAACACGCCATTCGCGATGGAAACCTGGTGACAGGCCAACAACAGGTCTCGGCGGCAGCTGCGGCACGTGAAGTCATCGCCGTGCTGTCATGACCCAGTGGTCCCTCATACTGGCGGCATTCATCACCGGTGCGTTTGTCCCCCTCCGATTGGTCTTCAATGGCCAGTTGGGCGGGGTCACCCGCAACGCATTTACCGCTTCATTTATCGTGTTTTTGACAGGAACAGTCGTGCTAGCGATGATCGTCGCGGTGACAAAACCAAGCCTGTCCGAAATGCTCAGCGCACCGCGCATGGTGTGGCTCGGCGGCCTCATCGCGACAGGCTATATTGTGGCGATTGTGATCATCACACCAAAGCTGGGCGTTGGCCTGACAATAGGCCTGATCCTCATAGGACAGCTCTGCGTGGCATCGGCGCTGGATCACTTTTGCGCCTTTGGCAATCCGCAACACACACTCGGCGCTGGACGGGCCGTCGGCCTCGCCATGATGGTGGCCGGCATCGTGGCCATCAAGACGTATTAGGAGAAAGCGAATGTCAAGAAATGGAAAGACTGTGCTTGTCACCGGCGCCAACAGAGGGCTTGGCGCGGCCATCGCCTCGGAGTTTCACGACGCAGGCTGGCACGTGATCGGGACCGCGCGCAATGCCAATGCTCTGTCATCGGAAACCGTCGATATGCCACTTGCCCTTGATCTATCGGACCCCGCAAGCCTGCGCGATCTCACAAAAACGATCAATGACAGCGGGGCAGAGATCAGCCTTTTAATCAACAATGCAGGCTTCAATCCGAAAGATAAAAAAGGCGATCCCAACTATTTCCAGTCAACGTTCAAGATCGACCATTTCTCTGGCACGAACGTCGCAGAGAGCATGTGGATCAACGCCCTTATGCCAACCGAACTGGTGTCGAAACTGCTCCCAAATCCCACCGATGACGCGGTCGTTTTGAACATCTCATCCTGGCTTGGCTCCATCGGTGAGAAAGATATGGGTGGCCACTATGGATATGCTGGCTCGAAAGCGCTCCTGAATATAATGACCCGCTCGCAATGGAATGGCAGGGCTCATCACGCGCTGCGGTTGCTTTAAACCCAGGCTGGATGCGAACCGACATGGGCGACGGCAATGCGAAACGTACGCCTGAAGATACGGCGAGCGACATTCTGGCCCTATACCGCTCCAGGGGGCTAAGCCGTGCTAACGGGCGTTTTGTTAATGCTGACGGGTCCGAACACGCCTGGTGAGATGAATGTGCGCAAGAGTTTGCAGCCACCGAGCAGATAGTGAGGAAAACTGGCTTTGTTCGATGGCTCATTGATCAAGTGATTGGGCACACGAACGCTAACGTCGAAGGTCCGCTATGCGGGCTGCAGCTGCAGAAACCTGATCTAGATGCGAGCGGCAGGAATGGGCCGTCCTCGAAGGTGGCACAGGTCTAGTGCAAGGCTGACGCCGCACGAGCTCCGATGACCGAGAAGAGCCCAGACCTCCCAGATCCTGCATCAAGCACCAAAGGCTGCTTTGGCTGCCTACCGCATGGTAGTTAGGCTGCCATCAGCCAACAAAGCTTCCACATTATTGCCCGGGTTGGCGAGCAGTTGGGCGAGTTCCTTAGCCCGAACAGATTTTCGATGTGAGATACCGGTTACCCGCATCCCTGCATCCGCGCCTTCCAACGAAAGAAGAACGATGTCATCCCGAGCCTCTGCATGCGAGGCGGGGACGAAAGCTACCCCTAACTCTGCAGAGACGAGATCCAGCAATTGATTGTCGTTTGTCGCCTGAGCCGCAAAACTAATTCCGCCTGCGCCGAGTTCCAACCGATCTGCACTCGGACAATATGGTCTTTGAATCAGCGGGAGTTTGCGAAGGCCCTCAATCTGAATCGTTCCGTTTTTTGCAATTGGATGGGATCGGGCAACAGCCAAATAGAAGCGTTCTTCTTCTGTTGGAAGAAAATCATGAGCTTCTGGCACACATCTATCCGAAACGTAAGCCAGATCGCTTTCTCGCACGTCTTCGGTAAACGTGAACTGCACGCTGGCGAACCGGCGGTGTAGGCTGTTCAGCTTCGGCGCAAGCCTTCGCACCAACATGTCGGGTGCGCAGTAAATCCGAATGGATTGTATCGGTTCAGAAAGCAAACGTGTTTGCAGCGAAGCCAAATGTGTAACGTGGTCAACAACGTCGTGGTAGAGCCGTCCTGCAAAGGGTGATGGTTTGAGCCCTGCCTTTGATCGTTTGAACAAAAGCACTCCAAGCCGGTCTTCCAGCTTCTGTATGGCAGCCGACACTGTGGGTTGGCTCACCCCATTCAATCGGGCCGCGTGACTAAATGTCCCTGTCTCGTAGGCGCTCGTGAAGTAGCGCAAGGTGTTCAAGTCTATCATAGTCAAAAACTATACTAAAAACAGCTGAAGTCGCAATTTCCTTTTACGATGTCAGCCTCCAAACACGCAACATCAGTCATTCAAGGAGTAGAGACGATGCAACTGACACCCGTAACCGCCAGTGACACTGTGATCGGCCAGGTTCTTGCGAAGTTCGTGGTTGGAGACCCCTCGCTATTCGAACTGATCGCCGAAGACATTGATTTTCGGATAGATCACTTCCGTGATGAGGTTGATACGGATTGGCAGAAAGCTGACACGCGCGATGCCTTAATTTCGTTGGTAGGCCGCCTTGGCGAAGAGATCTTCCCGAAAGGTACCGAAGCTTTGGGCATCGATAGTTTTGAACTCGGCAATGGTTGGCACCTGACGTGTTTTAACCAACGCTTCTTCTACGGTGTGCGCCAGAAGAGCGTGACCAGCCTGACCTATATCGTCTCGCACGAAGAGAACGGTGCATTGGACTACTTCCGTGAGAACGTGACGAATATCATGGATGTACAGTAGAGCCGACGAAGCAAACGAGGCTTTTGTACTAACAAGGAACGGTGACAATCGGCCGAACTGAAAGCAGACCTTTGCAAATGAGTGTCAGAGGTCGGCTCCGTCCGGATAGTGTGAGTTTGGGCGAGCCAGCGTTTCGGCGGTGCAGCCAATGTCTGCTATGCGGGCTGCGCCCGCAGCATTTGGATTGGCCGTTGGAGGTCGGCTTTGGGCAGCCCTTGTGAGCGGCCCTCCTTATAAGGTTTCGATGGCTTCTGCGATGGCCAAAGCATCTTCAAGTTCAACACCAAGATATCGAACAGTGCTATCCGTCTTTGTATGCCCCAACAAAGTTTGAACAGCACGCAAATTGCCCGTTTTCTTGTAAATCTGCGTCACCTTCGTCCGGCGCATCGAATGCGTGCCGTAGGCGGTCGCTTCCAAGCCGATCGACGTCACCCAATCCCTGACGATCCGCGCGTACTGACGGGTCGAGATGTGTAGGCGTTCGTGGAAGCGGCCAGGCCAAAGGTACTCTGAGCCAACCATGAGCTCGTCTTCCATCCATTTCTCGACTGAGGCGCGATTGCCCTCGGATATCTCAAAGCGCACTGGTTTCTGCGTTTTGCTTTGCAGAACGGAAGCACGCTCTTTGATTTGACCGGACGCTATGACATCCACGACTTTCATGTTTACTAGGTCACAGCCGCGCAGCTTGCTGTCGATCGCCATGTTGAACAGTGCGAGGTCACGATGGTTTTCTGCCAATTCTAGTCGGACACGGGTCGCCCAGACATGCTTTGGCTTCAGCGGTCGTTTCTGACCGACGATGCGCTCCTTGTTCCAAGCCGGGCGAAGAGCGCGAATGGCTGGTAAGTTTGATGTTTGTTCCATGACGTATCCTCCGATCCGCCATGCCCTCCACACCGACAACCCAACGTTGACGAAGCATCATATCACAGGATTGCGGCACTGCCTCGGAGGTTGGTAGTGAGCCCAATTTGACTGATGCTGCACGTCGCAGGAATAGCTTGAGAGCTGCAAGATCCGACATTCGAATTGGCGAGCTAGATCATTGACCATTTCACTCGGAAAGCTTTAGCTACGCCTGATGGTTCTCAAAGAACGTTGAGTCGGCGAGATGAAATGGGAACACGGTGCGGTGTAGCCAAAAGGCGCCAAATCCGTGACTGCCCCCGCAACTGTAAGCGGTGAGCGACCCCGACAAAAACCACTGGGCACACGCCTGGGAAGGTTCGGGAGAGCATCGATCCGCAAGTCAGGAGACCTGCCATCGCAAGTGTAACTGACCCAGGCGGGGTGTCCTGGAGAGAGGCAAACATGTTCGACGCGACTGCGTACCTACATCGACGTATCTCATTGCCCCCGCTGCAGCGGAGGCCGCGATGCGTGAGGCAAACGACCCAGAACAGCCTGAGCTAACGCCATACCGGCAAAGCTTCTGCCTTACCAACTTGAGCACGGCATCCTTGATCGGCGCTGCGGCGGCGGCGTCCGCTTTGCTTTGGCTCTGCATTTGGGCGGTGCTGTAGATGTCGGCGGTCTTGGAAATCCGTAACTTGGCACTTGGATACCCTGAGCTGAAATTGTTCAGGGGATTGTCGATGGACATGGAGCGCGGCTCCACGCTGGCCATATTGGGTGCAAACGGCTCTGGAAAAAGCACTTTCGTCAAGATGCTTCTTGGGTTGATGGCCCCGCTTTCTGGCAAACTCTGCTGGCCAGATGGACCTCCAAAAGAGATCGGCTATCTCGCGCAAATGACGGAGTTTGATCGCCGCTTTCCGTTGCGGGTGCGCGACCTAGTGGCAATGGGGGCCTGGAAAGGCTTTGGCCTTGGCGGTCGATTGGATCGTGAGACGAGTGCCAAGGTTGCATCGGCGATGGATGCAGCAGGCGTGTTGGATATCGCGGATCGGTCCTTGCACACACTGTCTGGCGGGCAATTGCAACGTGCTCTTTTCGCACGCGTGATCATGCAAAACGCTCCTCTCATCCTGCTGGATGAGCCCTTTGCGGCTGTGGATCAGACCACAGAAGCCCATCTGTTGACGCTCATTGACCGTTGGCGGGACGAGGGCCGCGCTGTTGTTTTGGTGGTTCATGATCTCTCGTCAGTTCTCGATCATTGCGACACCGCATTGCTTTTGGGAAATGGCGAAGCCTGTCACGGTTCCGTCGATGCGATCCTGACGCCAGAACGCCTTGTGGCGCAGAACTACCTCTCCAAAAGCCAAGCATCTTGGATGTTCCGCGCCTCTCGCGAGGAAGCCGCGCATGTTTGAGCTTTTCTCTGAGATGTGGAGTTTCGCTTTCATGCAGCGCGCATTCGTTGCGACCACTGTTCTTTCGGCCTCCGTTGCCCCCATCGGCGCATTTCTGGTTTTACGCAGGCTGTCACTGGCTGGGGAAGCCATGGCGCATGCCATCACACCGGGTGTTGTGATCGGGTTTGTGGTTGCAGGATTGTCTGTAACGTCACTTCTTGTGGGCGGCCTTGTGGCCGGGGTTGCCGCTGCTGCTTTGACGGCGTTGCTCGCCCGCAAGACAATCCTGCGAAGTGACGCGAGCCTAGCGTCCATTTACCTGATCGCCTTGGCCGCCGGTATCTTCATCCTATCTGCCGCTGGATCGGCCGTTCCGCTGAAAAGTTTCCTGTTTGGGTCGATCCTCGGCATTGATGATGCCTCGATGATCCTTGTCGGCGGTGTAGCGACGGTCACGCTGGTGTCTTTCGCCGTGCTCCTGCGCCCCCTGATCATCAGCACCTGCGACCCGACATTCTTTGAGGCGCAGACCAAACGACCCTGGCTGATCGAGCAGGCATTCATGCTGCTGCTCGTATTGAACCTGTTAGCCGCGTTCAAAACACTCGGCACATTGATGGCCGTCGGTCTGATGATCCTGCCCGCAACCTCGGCGCGGTATTGGTCGAGCACGATCACGGGTCAGCTTGGGCTGACATTCTTCTTCGCCCTTGCAAGCTGCTGGCTCGGACTGACCCTTTCATATCTCTTTCCGGAAACCCCCTCTGGTCCCGCCATCGTGCTTACAGCCGGTGGGTTTTTCCTGATTTCGGTCCTTCTGGGACCTCTCGGATTTGGGGGACGGTGGCGCAAACCGTCCAACCAAACATCAACATCCCTTGCGCAAACATCAAACAAAGAGAGACCCCAATGAAACTTAACACCACTATTGCAAGCGGGCTTTTCGTTGCCCTGACTGCAATCCCCGCTTGGGCACATGATATAAAGGTCGTCGCCAGCTTCTCGATCCTTGGCGACATGGTCGAGCAGGTGGTGGGTGACCACGCCGAAGTCACAACCATCGTTGGACCCGATGCGGACGCGCATGTTTACCAGCCCTCTGTTGCCGACGCGCGCGCAGTAGCGGAAGCCGATGTCATCTTCGTCAATGGCATGGGTTTTGAGACGTGGTCGGACACACTGATCGCAGAGTCTGGTACCGAGGGCACCGTTTATGTCGCCACCGAAGGCGTGACACCTGTTCTCGTTGACAGCGAGATTGACCCGCACGCTTGGAATGCACTGACGAATGGCGTGGTCTACGTCCAGAACATTGCAGACGCTATGTCGGAAGCGATGCCGGATCATGCGACGGAGTTTCAGGCGAATGCGGCTTCCTACATCTCAACACTTTACGCGCTGCATGCTGAGACGCTGCAACGCTTGGCCGCTCTCCCAGAGGATCGTCGGACGGTTGTTACCGCACATGACGCGTTCGGGTATTTGGCAGACGCCTACGGCATGAACTTCATTGCGCCGATTGGGATCGACACAGAAGCCGAACCGTCTGCGCAAGAGCTTGCATCCTTGATCACGCAAATCCGGGAACAAGGTGTTGCCGCACTCTTCGTGGAAAACATTACCAGCCCGGCGCTTGTTCAGCAAATCGCGGATGAGACCGGCCTTGAAATCGGCGGCCAGCTCTTCTCCGATGCGCTGTCCGAGCGCGGCGGCCCGGCCACCAGCTACCTCGCCATGTTCGAGCATAACTTGGGCCAACTGCTGGCAGCGTTGGAAAGCAGCTAACGCAAATCAGGCTGGGGCGTGCGCAAGAGCATGCCTCGGCCAATTCTGGCAAAGGACGTAGCCAAATGCTGCTGGAACGGACGATTTCACAACTGGACGTTGGATATGTTCCCGATCATATCGCAAAGGAGATGGGATATCTTGGCTATGCGCAATGGCTGGGTGCTTTGAAAGGCGACGCTGGCTACTTCAATGAAGCGATGCGCGCCTATGAGTTGGCGCGGCCCTTTATCCGGACGTCACCTGCCGTCGCTGTCTTCTGCCAGCTGCTTGTGGATTCGGTCGCATCGCCGCTCAAGCCATTGGATCTGAAACTACAGCTACGGACCCGGCGCGGCGGGGCCAAAGCACGCCGGGATGTTCTGTAGACCATGCGCACGTTTCCGCCAGAGCGCATTGTTTGTTTGACCGAGGAAACGGTCGAAACGCTCTACCTGCTTGGCGAAGAGGACCGCATCGTCGGCGTGTCTGGCTACGCCGTGCGTCCAAAACGCGTGAGGAAAGAAAAGCCACGCGTGTCCGCATTCACCTCTGCTGACATTCCGAAGATCCTCGCACTCTGCCCCGATCTCGTTCTGACCTTTTCCGATCTACAGGCTGATATTGCCGCCGAACTCATCCGAGCAGGCGTCGCCGTTATGGCCTACAATCAAAGGGATATCTCAGGTATCCTCGCTATGATCCGACACCTTGGAGCAACTGTAGGCCAAGGGCGACGCGCTGCACGTTTAGCGGACCATTATGAACAACGATTAGCGACCATATCTGCACGAGCCTCGCGCCGTCCTCGCTTCAAAGTGTATTTTGAGGAATGGGACGAGCCGATGATTTCCGGCATCCACTGGGTCTCAGAACTGGTGGAGATTGCAGGGGGACAGGACGTCTTTCCAGATTTGGCCCAGCAAGGTGCCGCAAAAGATCGGTTCGTGACATCGGACCAAGTGATCGCGGCAGCGCCAGACGTCATCCTCGCGTCCTGGTGTGGCAAGAAAGTGCGACCCGAGAAAATCGCGGCGCGACCCGGTTGGGACACCATCCCAGCAGTCCGCTCAGGTCGGATCATCGAAATCAAATCCCCTCTCATCCTTCAACCCGGGCCAGCAGCGCTCACCGATGGATTGGACGCGATCCTTGCCGCCTTGGCTCCAGCAAAGGAGACTCTATCATGAACATCGCAAGTCCTTGCACAGGCATATGCAAACTCGATGAGACCACGGGTTGGTGCTTGGGGTGTGGGCGTTCCGGTGAGGAAATGGATGGGTGGCGCATACAGTCGGAAGCAGCGCGGCAAGAGGTCTGGGATCAGATACCCGGTCGTTTGAAAGAGCTGGGTGTCACGTGTCGCAGGCTGCCTTGGACCACAGACGATGTCCGCGCGTTTGTAACCTCAACGCTGGAAGCCGGACGCGGCACCTGGGTCATCGGAGTTGTCGGAGCCGTCGCTGAGTTCACAGCCGCTCAGGACGAAAAAGTTGAGGTGCAGGTCGATGGTGATGACATCATTGCCTTCACAAACAACGGCGCATTGCGGGTGAAAATCAACGATGATATTCGCGCGCTCACGTTTGATCCCCCCGACTGGGGGCGTGAGCCTCGGATTGTTCTTGCGGTCAAACGAGAACGCGGGCGCCTGCCTGTGGCTTCTGGCGTCGCGGATTTAGGTCCGGATACCGATGCTCTAGTGCAAGAGCAGAATGCCAAGCTCTACGATCTTGGGTTGGGCCGAAAGGAAGGTCGTTTCTGTGTCCGTTTGGACAAAGGCGCTGCGCAAGAGGCGTTGGATGGTGCAGCGGGTCTCGCGTTTGCGCAAGCCCTACCAAAGATCACCGGTCCGCTCGTCAAAGAAAGCCCGACTCGCGTTGTCCAAAGCGCACTTGGACGTATCGAAGTACTGGGGCAGATCCCGCCGCCCGACGCGAAATCACCTGATGGGCCTCACACGCATCTCTTGCCAGATCATCTCGAAACAGAGCGAGCATTGCCCGTCGGCATGGACTTACCGCGTGCATACTTGCCTGGAGCTATCTTCTACCCGCCGAAGTGATCAATGCGCTGCTGCGGCCAGCTCCAGGCCAAACTTATGGTCGGGATAGTCGTAGCCTTCGAACATGACGTCCCTTTCATAAGTCATGCCGACCTTCTGCAACACGCGCACTGATTGTCGGTTGTTTGGATCGACTATGGCCACGATACGTTGGGTATTGGACAGGCATGTTGCGTGCGCGACCATGGCCAGTGCGGCCTCGGTCGCAATCCCGTGTCCCCTGCGACTATAGGCCAAACGGAAACCGAGCTCTGCTTCACCGTCGCTCACGCGGTGAGGATAGTTTGCGAGTGAAACGTACCCAATCAACTGCCCGTCCGATTTCAAGCAGATGGCCAGCATGAGTGGTAGCTCGTGATCTGTGGTGGTTTGCTTCGCCCGATTCAACCATTCGCAGCAAGCCGTATGATCAAGCGGACCATTGTCGCTGAAAGCCATAATCTTGGGATCGCCGAGGGTTGCTTTGACTCGAGGAAGATCATCATCGCGAAACGGCCTTAAGGTCAGGCGGTCGGTGTCGATCATGTCTCACTTCTCTTTCCGACCCGAGGCTTGTTCGCCAAGCGTGCCATACTGACGGCATCAATGAACTTACCCCCGCGCAACTCATAATCTCGCAAGACACCTTCTCGGTCAAACCCCATGCGTTCGTAGAGACTAATAGCGCGAGCGTTGTCCGCATTCACGGTCAATTCAATCCTGCGCAACGCCCACCAATCGTCGGCCACCTCAAGCAATGACGTCAACAAACGCGTTCCAAGTCCCTTTCCGACGTAAAGATCGTGAACGCCCATGCCCACGGCACCGACATGTGACCTGCGCCCCTCAAAGCGCGTTAGAGAGGCCATGCCGACGATCTCGTCGTTCGAGGTGGCCACAAGGCATACGAAATTCGGTCCGCTTGTAGACATCTTTTGACGTGTGGTGTCGATACTCTGATAGGGCAGCCGCATCGTGCCCCAACGATAACCGGGAAGGTTCATCAAAGCCGCAACGCCAGGCGCATCTTCCGGTTCAACTGCTCTGATGAAGATGTCAGTAGCTAACCCCTTCTCGGTTACCTCGCTAGCGTCATCATTCATTTTGTTTGTTGTCATACTTTGCTCCTTAGTTTGCCGAAGGAGCGGCAACCCCACTCCAATCGGTGGGGTCATATGGAAAGGTGTCAGCCTATGCCGCGCACGCCTTTCTACCCCATGCAAAATGGGTGAAATGATTTACGTGGTTCAGTGCCAATGCCATGGCGCTCAGTAACATGCCTAAATGATAATAGAAAACGGCTGCTTCCGCGACCAAACCGATCATTGCTCGTTGCAAAGCTATTGGCCGCTTTGTCCGCACCTTCCCCATTCGTAGCGCTCGAGATATCGCTATCGCAGCGAATGACTGTTAAGCTGGCTGCGACTGCAGCATCCCGAACGTGCGCCCAAGGTCGGCTTTGGCCCGTGAGTGAGTGCGCTGATGCTGCGTCGAAAGTGTTCGGTGAGGGGCGAGATGCTTGAAATGAAAGCCCTCGCGGAGTGGTCGTTGCGGCATAGCAGAATTAACGAACCGGAACCCCTTAGCGCGCGTTTGTTATCCTGCGCGACTGAGCAAATGCCAGGATCAGAAGTGCTGCGGTAACAAGGTCTGCAAGTATGATCCCGATCAAAAACGGTGCGGGCGCGATGAGCGGTCCGGTGAACTCAATTACTGTGCCGATGCTGCCCCCGACCATGCAGATGAGCGTCACCAATGCTACCCACGTCGTCCCCCGCCAAAGGCCGATGGGTAGAACACTATAAAGCGCGGCTGGGAACAGTAGAAACAGGCTTGTCGTCGCAAACCCGGCAAGGGCGAAGCCGATTACGTGAAAGATCGCGCTTGCGATAAGTGGGATGATGGCAAGGCGCATAGCGCGATCCTCCGGGTTATGTCCAACGTGATGAATAAGTGCGACGCCACATGATCAGACCGCACAGGAAACTTGCAAGAAATCCGCCCAAATGCGCCTGCCAAGCGATTGCGGCAGAGCTTGATAGCGTGAGCGCAACATTGATTGAAAAGAGTGGAGCTTCGTGTTGCTCAAGCAGAACAAGGCTCTCGCGGCGGGCGTTTCTGTCCCAAATTTCCCAAGTCGCCACTGTGCATAGAAAACCGAAGAGGACACCTGACGCGCCCATCGCTGGTCCACCAGTTACGGAGAGGAGCGCGAAAAGCCCACTCGCGCCCAAGTATGACAGCGCCGCAATGTACCAAAACGCGGATGTGCCTAATCGGTTAATGATAATTGGTCTCAACCACAAAAGCCCCACGATATTCTTGACCAGGTGCAAAACCCCTCCATGCATCAATGCCTAGGTTGCGAACATCAAAACTGGCTGTCCGGCAAATATCTGTGTCGTTCCTTTCATAAGGTTGGGCCAAGAGCCGCCCACAGCCATCAAAAATATGCGCATGCTGTTCCCGGCGTCAAACGGCATGCTGACAATCACGACAAACTCTAAGAACGCGCAAACAAGCAGCATTATCCGCACCGATTATGGCTGTTGGGAGAATGGGGCGAACATGTTGGTCTTTCAATTCGCACTATCGCACATCTTTCTTGACGTCGAGCTAGCAAACTTCAGTGTCTCAGACGAGATCAGGTTGACCATACGCTGATGCTTTGTCTAGCGAGCCTGCTGTTGATCTTAAATCCAAAGCTACGGTGGACATTACTGAAAAATAATGCATATTGAGGATTTTTTCTCGACCTAAAGCCTGCGTCTCGTTATCGCAATCCGTTGTCACGCGCAACTTGAGAACAAATACAGTTGACGGCACAAGAATAGCTGGCACTGCATTTGGGCAATTACATGGCAGATTGGCTGCCTATAGCCGCAATAAAATCATATACTATTCATATTTTTGCTGAAAACATTTCATTTTCTATCATTTGTTTGCAGTTGCCATGTCCAGGTTGGATCGACAGTATTCCGAAGGCGCTTGCTCGCGCATACTTGCGGATCGCTTGTAGAGCTTGTAAAACTTTATCAAAATGACTTAAAAAAATCTGGAGACGGGGAATGAATTTTTCAGGATTTGGATGCGCCTATTGGTGGTGCGCCAATAGGGGTCATTTACGAAGAACTTTGGAATTTAGCCTTCTGCATGGCGTAGCAGTAATACTGACTTGGTACGTGATTTATCCCGTACAAACGGCTCTCGTCGGGGACAACTTTAATGATGCAATCTCTATTGTTCCGATACTACTTTTCTTGCCAGCTGTAGTAAAGGCAATAGCAGCTTGGATGCATGGCTGGTGGGCTGTCATATACATATTCCCAACGGCTACCCTGCAGCCCTTCATAATGGGTGCGCAGATTGATGCTGCCATCCTTCTGAAGCTTTCTGTTTATTTGTTGTCTGCTCCAATTATTCGGAATTGTCTGATCTTATTGAGCGTCGTTGCAGGTGCAAAGTATCGGTCTTTAAGGACGTGGAGATCTCTGGTTGTGATCGTCATTCTTTCGTCCTTCGCGGCGGGCTCTTGTTTTTCATTCATTGGCCGTGATGACGTAATCCTGACCGAGTTGGTACTATTCGTCTTTCTATTTCTCTTGGGCGATGTAGCTGGCGCGTTCGCGGTCTTAGCCGCGCTGGCGCTCTTCTTCCGTATCCGCCGCCGAATTAGAACGGCCACGTCCGTCCGCTCGGAAGTGTAAACTGCGCATCGCTCTACCGACGTCTGCTAAGCAAAAAAGCAGAGACAGAGAGGTAAAAGCCGCGCATATATCTCAAAATAAACGAATTGATTTTTTATTGTTTATTTTTGTTGACTTTATTCTGTAAAAAATAGTCAGTATGATAAAAATAAAGATCGAACGGAGATTTACCAATGTCAGAGTTCTTGTTGTCGGAAGCACGTAATCAAAGGTCAAAGGGACAACTCTCAAGTGCCGTAGTAAATGGTCATTTGCTGCCTTGCACTCAAGTCATAACGCAGCCGGAGCTTCAACAGAGGCTCGCAAAGCAAGAAAACATCCAGAAGATAGAAATTCCGACAAAAGCATCTTTGCGTGCAAAGTTTCTGAGGAAATGGGCGAAAGATCAGGGTAAGCGGGCCGCTTCTGGTGTGCTTCTTAGCTCCTTGATTGTACCTCTCTTTGCAGCAGAAGCGCAGGCACAAGATGACGGGTTTGTTAATCTTTCAGATGTTGGTGCGGTCGCGGACGTAGTTTTCCAAACGGATGGCAGTCTCCTAATCACTCTGAATGACGGCGAAACAATTCTTGTTCCGGACGGCGAGTATCTTGTCACGGCGGAAGGTCAAATCCTGGTGGAAGCAGAAGCGCTTTCTTCAATCGCTATCGCGTCGACCGGAGCGATGGGGGTGGTTGCTGCGGGTGGCCTTGCCCTTGCTGGTTTGGGTGCTGCAGGTGGTGGCGGATCTGGCGGAGGCTCTTCCGATGGGTCAGGTGGCGATTCGTCCTCAGGAGGTGGTGGATCTGCGACTGCGCCAACCACGACGGGCTTCGTTGTTGATGGTTACATCCGCAATGCGCTTGTGTTTCGGGATGATAATGAAAACGGCGTCCTCGACAATGGTGAAGTATCAACGAGAACCGATGACAACGGTGCTTTTGAGTTGAGCGGCGAAGGGTCCGGCCCGATCATATCGTCAGGTGGTACTGACATCTCGACCGGGCTCGCGTTCACAGGAACGCTTAAGGCGCCCGCTGGCTCTTCTATTGTTTCTCCTATCACGACATTGATCCAGGAATTGACCGATGATGGTGTGACCTCCGTCGAGGCCGCAACTGCGAAAGTCAGCAACATACTAGGGATTTCGAGTGATGTGGACGTTCTCAACGTGGATCCAATTGCAAGCGAAAACAGCCAGCTTTTTGCGGCAGGGGTCAAGATCGTCAATTTGATTTCTTTGGGTACTGCAGCCGGAGCGTCTGAGGATGCTGTGGTTGACGCGCTTGTCGCCGAGATAAATCGAACGGACGTGGGGGATCCAAACCCGCTGAATAACTTGGATAAAATTCAAGAAGTGCTCACCGAGGCTCTTGACGGGGCTACCTCTAACAGTGACCTCGGAGTGGTTGCCGAAACGATTACTAACGCTAACGACGTCGTCGATCAAAAAGCAAATGAAGATGATTTCGGTGATGTTGCTAACCAAGTCGCTGATGTTCAGCAAGCACTCCAGACAGAAGTCAAAAGTAAGATTGAGAACGGCACATTAAATGAGGCTCTGGATCAAGACGCTGTTAATGATGCTGCCGACAACGCACAAGACATCGAAGATGGTAAGGTTGTCTTCGCAGATGCATTAATTGAATCAGATACAGACCTTTCCGACTTCGAGCTTGAGATTGATTTCACCGAGGACGCATATGTTGTTGCTGAAGGGGTGATCTTTCAACTGACACCTGAGCAAGCAGATGGTTTAACGATCTCAGGAAAAGGTGTTGTCGTGATCGCAGGATCAATTGACGATATTGACGTCACACAAATTGAAGCCCTCATTGGTCTTCCGGGCCAAAACCAAGATGATGAATTTTTTGTCAGCCTCTCAGTTGACGACCTCGATGGAGCTACAATCAATCTTCCATCAGGCGTAAACTATAGCCTCGACTTTGATTTCAACACACTTGACGATGCTAACCCTTCACTTCTTCCGACGGTTGATCTGTCCGGCGTTTCAATTGGGCAACCCAATGAAGCGGTGCCAGGCGATCCAGTAAGTCTGTTTGAAGCTTTTGAGCAGTCCGATCCGGTTGCCGCTTTCAAACTACTCTGGAACTATGGCGATGCAGGATATTACGACGCATTCCCGGACGGTAGTCCTGAAGTCAACGCCGCATTTGTTGATATTGGAAACTTATACGCTGAATACTTGATCGATGGCGGAGATCCCATTTTTGATGTCGTCCAAACCAAAGTTAGTGGCCAGCCCAATTTTGCGGAACGCCAACAGACACTTCACGACAACCTACTCGGAAATGTGAATAGCCTAGCTATCGAAAGCCGGGAAAATAGTGGGGATTTGGTTGAGGATAACCGCAACGAATTCGGTAAGCTGTTTGGCGACCGGCCATATCACGATGGTGAGCTGGATCGCGTCGAAGATAAGCTCGCTTCAGAAGTGTGGGACATCGCAAATGGGTTTGCCGTTGCTGATAACGTATTGGTTGTTGGCGCGGGCGAAATCTATGTTCTAAACGGGTCCAACGTGGTGGATGCTGATGACAGCTTAGCAGGTATCAACCCGTTTACGGACCTCTCTGAAGCCATCGGTGCGGCAGGGAAGGGGGCCTATATCCTCATCGGGTCAGGCACCTACGTCGATACGCTCGTTTTAGATGCATCAATCACTATCACCGCACTGGAGGGTGCTGTTCTATCTGGTGGTATTCGCATCCAAGAGGCGCCGACATCAGGGGAACCCAGTTCTGTGGACGTCAACGTCTCTGGGCTCACACTGGAAGTCACTGGACAAGTTAATGGAGCCGGCTTCTATTTGGCGGGTGATGATGTGGTGCTTAATTTAAAAGATGTAAACATCTTAGAAAGCCCAAGTGCCTCGGGTCCAACCCGTGGTATCCTTAACGAAATCGGTTCTGAAGGTGAGATCAACGTTTCAGGTGGAACGTTCGTGAATCTTACCTCCGGGATTTATCTGAACCCAGGGGCGACGCTGTCTGTCGACGATGCCATTTTCGACGGAAACACTGCTGGAATTGGAACTGACAACCCACTTGAACTGGAAGTCGTAAACAGTGTTTTCAAAAACAACGGTGAAGCTATCGGCTTAAGCGGTGATGTGCAGAACGAAAGTGTCACTCTGTCGGATAACGTATTCGAAGGAGCAAGTGACGAGGTCAATCTGTACTTTGTGCGCGGTGGATCTCGCACCGAGGGACCACAGAACCCAGTGGCGATCCCAGAAGAACTACAAAGCGTTACAATTGCCAAAGCCGATCAAGACGTAGTCATCGGAACCGACGGTTCTGATCTCTTTGTAGACAGTATTGGAGATACTGTTCTCGAACTGGATGACGACGGAGGGAGCGACTTCGTCTTGTTGTTCGCGGACGGATCAGGTGAAGCGAATACGATCCGTGATTTCAAGACTGGCACACATGAGGATGCTGACACGCTTGCATTTAGTTATGACGATGAAAATGCAACTGGCGCACTGCGAGGCGAAGCGTTTCAGGTTCTGTTTGACGGTGACGCGCTGGCACTAAACACCGGTTTCATCGTTCTAAGCGAGGCTCTCGATCTGTCTTTGGCGGACGGAGATGAAGCCAGTGATGCTGAAATGATTTTCGACGCACTCGAACCGTTCATCGAAGGGGCGAGCGGAGGGGTCTTGCTCGCCGTGTCTGATGATACGGATGGTACAGTTTTGCTCAATGTGGACTTGGACGCAGACGTAGATCCTGAAAATCGGATCGAACAAATCGCAATACTTGAGGACGTGGCTGCGACCTCTCTGAGCGCTGATAATCTCTACGACTTTTCAGTTGTGACCGCAAATACGTAGCGACGAAGGCAAGGCTTTCGTTTTGTCCCTTGACGTATTTTTGAGGTAGCACTGAGATGTTGAATGCAGACTTTGTTCGCGTGGATAAAGAACTGGACGGCCTCCTATGGTCACAGGATCAATCCTTTTCATTCGCGGCATCGCTCATAGGATGTCATGTGAGCGCCGCCGAGCTTGGTGAAATCGCAGAATATGCTCCTGTTGTATTCCAGCGATGTCGACTTGGGCTTTTACCCTTTGCGCTCTTTTCGTTAGGGCGCAAGAAAAATGCGTTCGTATCAGCGACCGGTAAATGGCTTTGCGGGCGACCTCCAACGACATTTCGCAATTTCACTTTTTGTCTTGCTCCATTCCCCTTGGCAGACATTTTGTTTGTCAGGCGTGAGATGATTTTGAAACAAGTAAAGCCGCATCGAGCTTATTTCTTCCAAGCAAATGGTGATCTGTCACAGCAGACCCGGGAGGTATACGAACGGTTAATTCGACATCGTGCGGACGTGGCGAGAACCGCACAAGTAATGGATGAAATACAGCGAAAGGGAGTTTTGAGCTCAGTAACTCTTTCGGGCATGCCCGGCCAAGCAAACGATTTCTTTAGCGCGAGCGGAGTCGAAGGTCATCGAAACGAAAATGGCACGGTATCTACAAGAGATCTGTCGCCTATTCATTCTTATGTAATTGAAAAGCAGGTAGGATCGCTTTCAAATCTTGAACGTCTTACCGATGACGGAATGGTGCCAAAGTCATCAAGTGACTTTGCTCAAGCGCACGGTTGGGATGGCGTCGATTATCAAGTTTCAGGGCAGTGCCACATGCCAATTGTGTCAGGTACCTGAATGCTTCGCTCGGCGCCAAAACCGGTACAAATCAAGACCGTATCCCTTTGTTTGATTGTTTGTCTTGCTGGCTGCATGACGGATTCAAATTCTGTTCTGCACAAGCCTGCAGCAGCCAAGATTTCCTTGCCAGAACTCGCTCTCGTCGAACGACCAGCATTAGAGGCTCAGAGTCTCGATGATGACTTTCATATGAGTATATTCGCGCGCGCGGTCAAAGATGCGGTTTTAGATTTACCAGCTTTAACAGAACAGCGCGCTCGACTGCGAAACTCATCAGTGCGACGTGACATTGTGGCCACTGATCTTCGACCAAAGCTTACATCAAGTCTGTCCGCCAACCAGGATCTATTGAACGAGAACGGCATGACATCGACAAATGCACGCCTGACCTTGAGGCAGCTTCTCTTTGATGGCTCTGCTACACGAAACAGGATTGCGATTGCTGAAGTAAACGAAACGCAAGCTCGTTTTGAAATGCTGTCCCTTGCTTCCTCGCTCAGTAACACCGTTGCAATGCTCGGTTTGGAAATCTGGCGGCAAAATCAGCTCGTCACTTTGGCTCAAGAAAACTTGGATGCACACCAGTCTTTTCTAAATCAGACGGAAGAACGCGTTGAGAGTGGTGTTATCCCAGAAAGTGACTTGTTTTCTGCCCGAAGCCGCCTCGCCGACGCTCAGTCTCGCATCGTCAGGGCACGGTCAGCTGCTTCTGGAGCGCGTGCCTCTTATGCTGCCTTTGTTGGAAAGTCGCCGCCTCCGATAAAGCTACCAATCTCTCCTGGAAGCATTCCTCAAGAAGTCGCTCGAGAACGCATAGCATCCAGTAGCCAGATGCAAGAACTCCGTTTGAGACTGCTTGTGGCTGAAAGACGGCGGGATGTCGTCTTGGCTGAAAGATATCCAGGTGTTTTTGTTGAGATGAGCGGGGTGCGCTCGGGTCTGATGAGTGACAATGCGGATAGCCGAGTACTTGCCGGATTATCGGTTGATCAATCAGTCTTCTCAGGCGGTGCACAGCGTGCGCGTGAGATAGAGGCACAGAGTGACATTGAAGTGGTCAGACGGAGTATCGAACAGGCCGAACGCCAGCTTCTCAGCCAGTTGGAGACAGCACTCACTGCACGCCAGTCTGCTATTCTTGAGGCTAAGGCTGCTGCAGATTCAATCCGGTTTAACGCAGCAGCTCTATCCGCGGTTCAGGAGCAATTTGCAATCGGTCGTAGTGGAATTACGGACATTCTCGATGCTCAAAGGGATCTGACAGATGCAAAGATAAGCCAATTGTCGATAACGTCTAATCAAATTGCGGCTGAGCTCAACATCCTCGAGCTAACTGGTGATTTAGCAAAAGAGTTTGGCATTGAATTGAGCAAGCCTCTTGCTCGACCAGAAGTAGCTAGTGCGGCTAGTCCGCTAGGTATCAGCCAACAAGGTGCCGGACGCGATGAAAGCCGATGACTTGAAAGGTGCCGCTGCAAACGCTCATCCGTTGGAGATTTGCCTTCTTGCTGCGGCGCGTGAATTCGGGGCACCGATATCTCTCTCTACTCTGAGGAGCTACCAGACAGGCACCACCGAACTCACGATAGATGGTTTGGTTGACCTCGCGGAGCGAATTGGGTTCTTAATTGGCCTTGGCGAGTACGACTATTCAAAACTCGATCAAGACTTGCTACCGGCCATGCTCATGGGACCAGGTGGCCGCGCCGTTCTTCTTCTAAAACGACACGGCAACCAATTCTCCGTTCTTGATCCGCTGTATTCAGCCGACGAAGTCGGCCTTATATCCTTAGATGATCTAAAGAAAACTTTTGATAACAAGGTCTTGCTGATACGGAAGAAAGACCTGGATAATGGGGCGTCTCGCGTAACGCGATCTAAGGGGCATTGGTTTTGGTCCACACTCGCTCGAAATAAATGGGCCTATACTCAAGTTTTAATCGCAGCCGCAGTTTCAAACGTTTTGGGCCTCGCGACGTCTATTTTTATAATGGTTGTCTATGATCGGGTGTTGCCGAACGAGGCGATTGAATCTCTTCTCGCACTGACCTTTGGTGTCGGTATAGCTCTCGTTTTTGATTTCATACTTCGATCGTTGAGGGCTGCATTCATCGATCGAGCCGGTCAGAAAGCTGATCTGATCATGGGGCGTATCATCTTTGACCGCATGCTCGACTTGCAGCTTGCGGCGAAACGAGGCTCGACGGGGGCCATAGCCAACATCATGCGCGAATTCGAAACGCTTAGGGATTTCATCACGTCAGCGACACTGGTTGGCGTTATTGACCTTCCCTTTATCGTCTTGTTTGTCTTCGTGATCAGCCTCATTGGCGGGCCTTTGGCGATTGTTCCGATGATTGCCGTACCTATCGTCCTACTCGTCGGCGTAGTAGTCCAACCAACGTTGATGCGTTTGGCCGACAAAAGTCAGGCCGAAGGCCAAACCAAGCAGAGTGTTTTGGTTGAAACGCTCTCGGGGTTGGAGACGATAAAGACTTTGGGTGCGGGCCATGTAATGCGCGATAGGTGGGACACCGCTTTGAAAGAGCAGTCGACCTCATCTTCAAGTTCTCGTGCGGCGGCGCAATTTGCAATGAATGCCACAGCGTTCACGCAACAAGCAGCTCAGGTGATGATCGTATTTTACGGTGTTTTTCTAATTACCCAAGGCACAGTCAGCATGGGGGCTTTGATTGCCTGTGTGATCCTCACTGGAAGAACGCTTGCTCCGCTCGCTCAACTAGCACAGATCATGACACGTTTTAGTCAAGCACGTGCTTCATTTCGTTCAGTCACCAAATTGATGAACCAGCCTGTGGAGCACCCCGACGATCGCAGATGGCTCGCTCGTCCTTTTTTCTTTGGGAGGATCGAATTTAGGAATGTGACGTTCCGTTACCCGGACCAGAAAAGTCCAATTCTTAGTAATGTCTCCTTCGAAATACTCCCTGGAGAGAAGGTTGCAATTCTAGGCAAAGTTGGATCGGGAAAAAGCACGATTGGTAGACTGCTCTGCGGACTATATTCTGCAGACAGCGGGCAGGTGCTGATTGACGATACCGATATCACACATATCGCTCGGCATGATCTGCGTGAGAATATAGGTTCTTTACTACAGGATGTATGGCTTTTCTCGGGGACCGTTCGCGATAACATTGCTGTCGGTAAACAAAGCGCAACAGATTTGGAAGTGCTGGGGGCATCCAAGTTAACGGGTGTTCATGACTTTGTATCCAAGCACCCACTTGGATATGATTTACAGCTAAGCGAGCGTGGAGCAGAGCTGTCCGGCGGTCAAAGGCAAGCAATTGGTCTTGCCCGCGCAATCATTGGTCAGAAACCAATTCTATTCCTCGATGAACCAACAAGCGCGATGGATGTTCATAGTGAGCAAGCGCTCATTTCTGGATTGACGAAACTTGATGCCAATACGACCTTTCTTCTCGTTACGCACCGAACTTCGCTTCTAGACACTGTTGATCGAGTCATCATCCTGGATGCCGGAAAAGTCATAGCTGATGGCCCGAAGGAAAATGTGCTTCAACGTGCCCTGAAAACTCGCAATCAACGGGAGCCTGCTGTTGATGTCGATCGATGAGGTCTTTAATCGCGCGCTGCAACAAAGGCGACGCGAACGTGGCTTAAAGGGATCGCTCCTTCTGCTTTCGGTCATTGCGTTCTTTGCTATCGTCGTTTTTTGGGCCGCAACAACAGAAATCGACGACTTAACGAGGACTGACGGTCGTATCGTTCCAAGTGACAGTTTGCAAACAGTGCAAGCGCCCGAAGCAGGCATGATAACCAAGGTTAATGTGCGTAACGGAGATGTCGTTGAGGCTGGCGATCTTCTTGTCGAGATGGATCCAACGCAATTGATCGGTCGCTTGGATCAGGAACGGCAACATGCCTATTCCCTTGAAGCACGAGTCTTACGTCTGACAAGTGAAGTTGAGAACACGCCGCTTGCGTTTAATCCAATTCTGACAGCAGCGGCACCAGTTCAAGTCGCGCACGAGCGACAGTTATTCGAGGCTCGCAAGGCCGAGCATATGTCCGAGCTTGCCGTTTTGCATGTTCAGTATCAGCAACAGAAAAATACTGTAATTGAAGCAAGAAGCATGAAAAGCTCAACTGAAAATACCGTTGCTTTATTGAACGAACAACTCAGTGTTATTCAACCTTTGGTAGAGCGCGGTCTTGAGCCTCAAACCTCGCTTCTACAGCTTGAGATCCAACTAAGCGAGTGGGACGGTCGGATTGCCCAGGCCGCATCGCGGTTGTCGATGGAACAGGCCCGGGTTGACGAGATAGAAAAGAAAAAGAAGGCGCTTCAGCTCGGTTTTCGCGCGGACGCTTTGGATCAGCTAAGTAGGGCATCGAGTGAATTAGCCGGGCTAGAACCCTCTTTTCCAGTGCTTGAACAACGGTTGCGAGAGACTGGTGTCAGATCCCCGGTTGCCGGGATTGTCAATCAGGTTTTCATATCGACAATGGGCGGAGTGTTGGCAGCTGGTGGCGCAATTATGGAAATTGTCCCGATAGAAGACGCTCTGGTGGTTGAAGCCTTCGTCACGCCCGCTGAGATTGCGTTTTTATATGTTGGTCAGTCAGTCAACGTTAAGATTACTGCCTATGACTTTTCGCGATACGGGTCACTTGATGGTGAGCTAGTCCAAATTGGCGCAAGCCCAATTGCGCATCCTGATCGTGGCGACAACGTTTTTGTGGTTGAGATTGCAACCTCTACCACCTTGGAAGATGGGGGGGGTCAACCATTACCTATTGTTCCAGGTATGGTCGCTGAAGTTGAATTTCTCTCGGGTAAAAAGACAGTCCTTGAGTATATCGTGCGGCCAGTCACCAAAGTGCGTGAGCGCGCGTTTCGCGATTGATAAAAATCTCCTCATCAATTTTTCCAGCCCTTTAAATTAGTCATATTGACTAATAATATGATTTATATAATATCCTATAGTCAGAAGAAATCGATATAAATTCAGATTTAGCGGCTATAATTTCTATTTCCTGAAGGTCTCTACTGTGAGAAAAATTCAAAATAGTTATAAAATATATCGTCAGATTGCTTTCGCGCAGATCATATTGTCGGTTGTTTTCACAGCCCTCGCGCTCGTTTCAGCGTTTCAAATCTTCCATAGTCACGCTTTGATGTATGGTGGTCACTCTGCGTACCTTGTGACTTCCGGGTTGGTTGCTTGTGGCGTTTTCTCCAGCATCTGCGCGAAGCGATTTCATGATTTTCAGTTCAGAATGCAGAAGCCAAGCCAGCCATCTGATTGCAGTATTCACTCTAAAAGAAACATAGACCGACATTCAGCAAACATGGCCCTCAGACTGGGGAGTGATAGAGCACAAGCGGTCGGCGAACTGCCGACGCAACTCTCCCCGCTTGTAGCCTACAGCAAAAGACGAAACGCCGAAGCACCAGGATCCCAAGTCACCCCATTTGGTCCTGCGAAGCATTCCAGTATTGATAGAGACAACCCTATAGAAGCGCGCAATACTGCCAGCCTGCGACCTATATCGGAAGAACTGATTGATAGGCTCTTGGGGCGGGTGGTTTCGCTTTCTGTTCCGGAAAATGAAGCGCTTGACCAGTTCTATCTTTTCTTCGGCGATATAGACAGCGCACATCTTGTAAGTCTAAGGGAATGGGCGGGACCTCAACGCGAAATCCTCATTTTGCAGCCTAAGTTAGATGTATGCTGGAATGATCTTACTGCGGTCGCTGGCCGGGCAACAATTTGCTTTATCGATGCAGATTTTCTGGGAGACACAGAAGAAACAGTCGATTTTTGTCTGAGGCTGAAGAAATGTTCCTTTCAGACGCCACAGATACTTATTTCAAGTGAAGTTCGCGAACACGATCTGACAGCAGAACGGCTTGCCATCTGCGACGCTACGCTGAAACCACCACTCACGTCTAAAATACTACAGCAAGGTGTTGTCGCTGCCTGTCAAAACTGTCGGTCGCTAGACGAGCCTTCGCTTGACTTCTCTCGTTTCTCTAAGATGACTTTCTAAGTCCTGACTAATGCTGTCAATGTGAAACGAGAGGGCAAGCTTCTGTAAACAAATAATTTTGTTTACGGAGGCTTGCTTCCTAACCGTATACTTAAATCCGGAGGTGTCTTATGGCCGGGTTGATGGACATTCAGTGACCTGTTCCCTGATGTGTCCGGTGTTTTGAGTTAGCCTGCGATCCTGAAATGGCAGGAAGCCCGTTAGCTTGACTGGCACTAAATCGCACAAGAAAAACCGGTTTGCGCAAAGCTTCAACGGTAGGATGCGGGAAAAGTGTCTGAACGGGCACCTGTTCTACAGACTGCGCCATGCCTGCGAGTTGATAGCTGCGTGGCGTATCGACTTCAATCACTACCGCCCGGACAAAAGCCTCGCTGGCTTCACACCCGCAGAATATGTTAATCGGTGAAAGAAAAACCAAAACCTGAACAGAGCCAATCTAGTTTCGCTGACTCAATGGGGAGCAGGTTGAAGTGGTCCCAGAAATTCGGACAGTCAGCTAAGGTGTATCCCAAACCTTTGGAGGGATACGAACATGGCGAAGCGCCGGAACTTTACAGATCAGTTTAAGGCCAAGGTGGCGTTAGAAGCGCTGCGAGGCGACAAGACCGTGCAGGAGATCGCGGCGAAGCACCAATTGCATCCGAACCAGGTCAGCACGTGGAAACGGCAGGCCATAGATGGAATGGCGGATGTCTTCTCTGGCGGGGGCAAGCCGACAGGCCCGTCTGAGGCGGAAGTCAAAGACCTGCATGCAAAGATCGGGAGGTTGGCTGTTGAGAACGATTTTTTGTCGGAAGGGCTCAAAAGGTGAGCCCGGCAAAGAAGCGATCTATGATCCAACGCGGCCATCCCAAGTTGAGCATCAGCCAGCAGTGCAATCTGGTGCAGCTCAGCCGATCTGCATTCTACTATACGCCGGTCGGGATCGATGCCGAAACGCTTGCGATGATGAAAGAGATCGACCGCGTGTTCACAAGATGCCCGTTTTTTGGGTCGCGCCAGATCGCCGCATATTTACGCAGGGAAGGTACGATCGTGGGCCGTCACCGCGTCAGGCGGTTGATGGCAAAGATGGGTCTCGAAGCCATTTACAAGCGCCCTCGAACGAGCCAGCCACACCCCCAGCATCCGGTGTTCCCGTATTTGCTGAGAAAGATGGTGATCGATCGGCCCAACCAGGTTTGGTGCGCCGATATCACATTCGTGCCGGTCAAGAATGGCTTCCTCTATCTTGTGGCGATCATGGATTGGGCCACGCGCAAGGTGCTGAGTTGGCGGCTGTCAAACACGATGCATGCGGACTTCTGCGTCGAGGCTTTGCGTGAGGCAATCGCCAAGCACGGCCCGCCTGAAATATGCAATACAGATCAAGGATCGCAGTTCACAGGGGCGGCGTGGATCACCACACTGACCGAGGCTGGGGTGCGCATCTCGATGGATGGTCGGGGGCGATATCTGGACAACATCTTCATCGAACGGCTGTGGCGCAGCCTGAAGCAGGAGGCGATCTATCTCGAAGAAATCCATGACGGCTTTGCTGCGCGGCGGGTCATCAAAAACTGGATGGTATTCTACAACTCAGACCGCCCACATTCCGCGCTTGATCGGCAAACACCCGACGACGCATATTGGGGCAGCTTGGAACAAGCGAAAGCAGCATGAAACTTAAACCCGGTACACCTTAGAAACGCTGCAAACCTGTCCGAAAAGGTGGGACCACTTCAGGTCATCAGAAACATCAACAAGCATTCGCTAGGTGGATTTCTATTTAATGAGGGGCGAGGATGCGGGTTTTGAAGTGCAGACCATTTTTGGCATAATCTGATCGTGCTGACTTATTAGGTCGACTGGGATAGTCTAAATTAATTTGAGAATTCAGTCTAAATCTAGTTTTGGAAATAATAGAACTCGATCTCCATTTTTACTTTAAGTGCTTTTGCAAATGTGAATTTCTTGGTTTGATTTTGATGTCATCTTAACCTGCTAACGAAGCGTTGGGCGGTGTTTCTGGTCCGTGAACACAAGATATAGAGCTCTGCAGGTTTGAAAAACTTGATGTGTGTAGGTGGTAAAGCGTAGCAATAGTTCGGAGGTCGGTTAAAGATACTATTTTGAAGCGAAACAGTGCTTCGTGTTAAAGTGTTTGCGCGTTAAATAATGAGAAAAACTCCGGAATATCGATGATCGACAAGTTTCAATTCTCAACAGTTGCTCGACTTCGCGAGCTTCTCGCAACTATGGAGCGGGATCTTGGCTTGACGTCTTTGTCATCGAACGAACTGGATTTACTCTATGCAGTTCGTCTCGTCAGCGATCAAAACAAAGAACCTATTGTCGAAGCGTCTGATATCAGGGAACATCCAATTACTCGGCAAATGAGCCAACCTACTTTTAATCGAACGATCCGGTCTCTGCTAGAGAAAGGATATCTTGAAACTGCTCCAAATCACAAAGCAAAACGATACCAGTTGAGCTCAAGAGCCGCGATGTAATTAAGATGATCCCGTCTGTCTGAAAAACGTTGAATTGCTTCTCATGTGGTCCAGTGGCCCGAAGACTTTTTCCTACAGGAAGACTTGCGTTATCTCGGTCTCGAGAGAGCTGGCTCCTTATTCGTTTTGTCGCAGGGTATGTGGAAGACAAATGCAGCTCTACACAAACAGCATAATGGAATTTCAAGCGGGACTTAATAGAATTGTGCCTTTTTGCTAATTCGGCGCCAAACCTCGGTAGGTAGGCAAATTGATCCCGCATAAAATCCCGCATGATTATCGAGGATAAGCGAAATCGGGAATTAGCTAAGTCATTGTGTTACTTTGGAATTCTCAAAAGCCATCGATTTCCCTTGAATCCCTGAGCCTCCGCCAACATACCATTTTCGCATACGTGATCGGGCCGCCTTGAGTGGCCGTTTTGCTTTGTTTTATAGCGTTTTCTTCGATGATGTTCAGATTTGCTCCTTGGGTGGTATGTCACGTGGTGTTTTGGATGGCCCACTCCGGGAAGCCGACGAAGAAGCCGGTCGAGGATCTTGGCGCTTGTTGTGTCCAGACTTGATGCGGCTCTCAAAATCAGCGGGCAATGACTGCTTCGATGATCTGTGTTGCGGTCTACAAGAGGTTCGCTGCCTCTCTCACCCATGCTGCGTCAACACGCGCTGCAGCTGCACAAGCCCCACACCATCCGCGACAGCCGCGCTGGAGATAGGGCCTTGCAGTTCATGTCTCCTTCGACGGGCCGTACTGCAGCATGGCCGGTATGGGACGT
>ERZ1740060.170-NODE-170-length-50524-cov-8.430878_pt1 | contig 50524 bp, 64 predicted proteins | sample MGYA00581743_ERZ1740060 | MGnify/ENA primary metagenome ERZ1740060 (study PRJEB43018, sample SAMN04849235) | marine metagenome | isolation source: floating plastic debris | place: Pacific Ocean | collected 2008-08-27 | study: EMG produced TPA metagenomics assembly... | reverse complement strand
TGGGAGGGGTCTGTCTTTCAAGGCGGGTAAAAACAATTCCAGAAGTCCCCTTAGGGCAGGCTGGCGATCGGGCCAGACCCCACCATGCGGGAATATTCACGTCCGTTATATTCCAAGATAACGAGTGGTTCCTGGTTAGACACATCGATGCGCTTCACCAAAATCTGACCCCCGGCCAAATAATCCCCTGCGTAGGTGTAGCGACTGGTGGTCGAACTGGGTTCTCGGACAATCAGAGCGGGGCGATCTCCCACCTGAACCACCCCGGTCAATTCGAGGGAATCTATGGGGCTAGCATAGGCCGCTGTTGGGGCCGCCACTGATTGAGGAGCCGCAGTTGGTAATGGGGGCGGCAGGGGGGCCAAAGGTTGAGTACTGACCGGAATAGGCGGTAAAGCAGTGGGGGCATTGGCCACTGCCGGGGGCAGGGTGCTCACTGGCACTGGAGCCGTATCCACCGAGGCGGCGGGGGTGGTTTGGGGCCGAGGCACAGGCCGTCCTTGGCTCAAGGGTGCGTAGGGGTCAAGCCGACCCGCAGCAATGTTGGCGGTGCGGGCTGACTTCGGCGTAGACGGAAATAGGTATTGAGGCGAGAGGCTTTGTAACCGCCAAGAAACCGATCCGGTAGCGTCTTCAAAGGCTTCGGCCTCGGCACTGCTGGCCGTAACGGTTGGATTATCAGATGCGGCGATCGCACTTTCTGGATTCTGGCCAGACCAAATCCGGAGACTGGCCCCCAAACCAATCGCCAAGCAGACCGCACCGGCCACGATCAGCATGGGGCGGCGACGGGCAACAGAGAGGACTTGAGTCATGGTGGCAACCTCCTGGAATGCCCAAAAGGATAGCGAACTTCTCTGGCTGTGACTCATATTCTTTATGCCAATAGCATCGACCTTCAGGGTGAGTCCGCACCAGGTAGGCCACTATCGCCTAACTCAGCCATTCGCCCTGCCACAGGTATGATGGGTCAAGAGCTTGGCCCCCAAACGTATCTATGGCTGCGCAACTACGCGTTTTTGTTCCGCCCCATCCCCTCGTTCACCACTGGTTAGGTGTTGTTCGCGATCAGAACACACCCACCGCCCTATTTAGAAGCGCCATGACTGAATTGGGACGCTGGCTCACCTATGAAGCCGCGCGGGATTGGTTACCCGTCTTAGAGGTACAAGTCGATACGCCTTTGGGAGCCACCCCGGCCCGATTTGTTAACCCCGAAGTCCCCATCGCGATTGTGCCCGTCTTGCGAGCTGGGCTGGCCTTATTGGATGGAGCCCAAGCCCTTTTGCCTCTAGCGTCGATTTACCATCTCGGTTTTGTCAGGAATGAGGAAACCTTAGAGGCCAGTTGTTACCTCAATAAACTCCCCGACCAGTTCCCGGCTGAAGCTCGCGTGCTGATTACCGAACCCATGCTGGCGACCGGGGGCACGATGCTGGCCGTGATGGCAGAGCTGGTGCAGCGCGGCGTTGATCCAGCCATGGTGCGCATCATCTCTGTCGTGACGGCCCCGCCTGCGCTGCAAAAACTAGCGGATGCTTACCCCGCCCTAAATATCTATGCCGCGGCGATCGATGAAGGGTTAAATGACCAGGGCTTTATTGTGCCGGGCTTGGGGGATGCGGGCGATCGCACCTTCGGCACTTAGGTACAACTGCATTGAATCTGACAAACAATTCTTTGCGGTCTGCCTTCCTCTAGCGGTAAGGCGCTAGGTTAAGTGAAGGTAGTTGTGAACATTACTCGGCGGTCCAACCATGGGGCAACAAGATAATTTTGGCAGTGGGTTTTTACTCGGCACCCTATTTGGGGGGCTGGTCGGAGGGGTGGTTGGGGCTGTTGTCGCATCGCGCATTAGCCGCCCCGTTGAGGAAGGCGACGACGCGCTGTTACCGCCCAATAAAACTAGCAAACTCAGCCCCACAGATGCTGATATTGAGTTGGCGCGGCGCGGTCTAGAAGACAAAATTGCTCAACTCAACAACGCCATTGATGACGTACGTCAGCGGCTCGGTGGAGAAAATAGCCATACTCAATCCGCCCAAGAAGAGCACTCAACGCAATAGGTATCTAGAGCAGGGGCTGAGCTCGCCTGAGTGACCGCATGCCCGCTATGAGCAAATTGCTTGGAGCTGGTTTCTGGGGCATTTCACATTGGCGTATTATGCAAGGCGGAACATCGTCGAGTTTCTTAGGAGCAGCTTTACGCTGGCTGAATTCTGTCTCCCTTCTCTTGGCGGTTTTCCCGGCTTAAATTACACGCCGCTCTGAGGTTAAAATTTAGAGCAACAGGGAATCGGAATCATCCGTTAAACTGAAAACCTGTACGCTAAGGCGATTTTTAAAGCTGCCCTGATAAGGAGTCAGATAAGTCTATGGGTTCTTCCGCAGTTGGATTAGTTGCTAGCACCTTGGCAACGTTCCTGAATATCTACTTTGTGCTGCTGATTATTCGGATTCTCCTGAGTTGGTTTCCGAATGTAGATTGGTACAACCCACCTTTCTCAGTAATTAGCCAGCTTACTGATCCCTACTTAAACCTGTTTCGCTCGATTATTCCTCCTTTGGGAGGCTTAGATCTATCCCCAATTCTGGCATTTCTATTGCTCCAGATTGTGGCTCAAGGGGTTAGCCAAGTCGCTGCAACCGCATCCATGATGGCTTTTTAGGACCTGCTACATCGCAACTCAAGAATCCCCTTTCAGCCATGGTTGCTTGGCTGAAGGGGGATTTTAATTCATCTACAAGGCAGCAGAGTTTCTATGACTATTTTGGTTTCTGGGACCATAGCCCCTCTTGCTCTCCTGTATTAACGGACTCGCCCTACAAAACCAGCCGCTTTAAATTTCTCTAGCCTTAAGGGCTCCGGCTGATTCGCCGCAACAGAAACCCTAATTTCAAAGGGGCTTTCACCGGGAGGTACTTCGTCAATCCCCCCTACGCGAGCACGGTTTTGCATGACGGGGTTATCCTGAGCGTCATAGATTTGCCCAAAGACATCCGCATCAATGACCGGTTTGTTCGTGCGATTCACGGCTGTGCCGGTGATGAGATAACACCGTGCATCTTGAATGGAACCTGCAGTCACTAAGCCTTCAGAAAGTTCTTCAGGACAACTGATATAGCCGAGATCTTTGAGCTCGATGGGGGTCATTGCGAGGGCCGGAGGCGAGTATAAAGTCCCCACCAACCAGGCCGCCATCGAGAGCATTGCTACCAATCCAATTTGCAGTCTTTTTTTCATGGTGGCCACCCGCCAGCGACAGACCTTCTCAGCCTAACCTGAAATGCTGCCGCCTAAGTGGTTGGCCAATGCCTGTCTCATCACGTCAACGGGCGGTAATTTCTGAGTCCATATCTCTAAAGCTGCAGCCCCTTGCTGAACCAGCATCTCAAAGCCATCCAGAGTCGTTAAGCCGCGTTTAGCAGCCAGCTTTAAAAACTGCGTCGGTCTGGGGTTGTAAATCAGGTCATAGGCGATCGCCCCAGGCGGCAACTCAGCCAAATCCGCTGCTTCAACAGGTGAGGTTTCAGTGTGAGGCGACATCCCTACCGGTGTGGTATTCACGAGCAGCATTGTTTCCGCCAGCAAAGCGCCCATGCTATCCCAGGGGGCAGTTTGAAGGGGTACGGGCCGTGGCCCTTTCCGCCAGCTTTCTGAAAAACGGTTGAGTTTTTCAGGGCTGCGACCCACCACCCAAATATCCTGACAGCCCAGTTGCTGACACCCAGCAATCACGGCTCGTGCCGCACCACCACAGCCCAATACAACCATGCGACTCTGATTCCAGTTCAATCCTTGGGCCTTGAGAGGAGCGATAAACCCGAGCACATCTGTGTTGGTTCCAGCCCACCCCTGCTCCGTTCGCCAGACCGTATTGACAGCGCCGATCGCTCGGGCACTATCGGTCAGCTCAACCAGGTGAGGAATAACGGCTTGCTTATGGGGAATGGTGACGTTAAAGCCCTGCACACCAATGGCCTCAAGTCCTGCCATCGCTGTCGATACCCCCTTGCCATGCACTTGAAATGGCACATAGACCCCATCAATCCCCAATTGTTGCAAAGCCGCGTTTTGCATGGGCGGCGAGAGGGAGTGCTCGATGGGGTCGCCAATGATGCCAAAGATTTTGGTTTTGCCGGTGATTGCCACAGCAGACGACAACGGGGACATATCTTTGATTAAACCTTGGCCACGTCTAGATTCAGCGTTTGTACCCTAAAGACGACACCAGTTGTCAAGCTGGAGGTGGTTTAGGATGACTAAATACACCCCAAAACCTTAGTTCAACGGGCCACAGCATTATGGAAGCGATGGATTTTTTTCGGATGACCGAAGGACGCTGGAAATCGCAGCGCGTCACCCATCACTTAGCGATGCGCCGCACGGAGCTAGGTGAACTGGAAATTAGCGCCACTGTTCTGCCTGCAGATTCTCCCCAGGTGCAAAACATCTGCGCCATGCATGAGGTGGATGCAGAAACGGCGATCGGGGGCATCGATGTGAATTGGAATGGGTCCATGGCCTGGGACAAAGATCAAGGGCAAGCAGGCGCAACCGTCATGGTCTTGGTCCCCAATCCGGAGCAACCCAACGAGGGATTTCTACTGCGAGAAAAAGGATACGCAGAAACCAGTCCAGTCATGGGGCGCTATCAGGTCGATGCTCAGAATGGCCTCGTGTTGATGACCGAGTACGAAACGATGAACTCGGTGGAGCGGTTTTCCTTTTTGAGTCCGACCCTCAGATTTCGTACCAGCACTGTCCTAGGACTCTCCAATACGGCCTCTTTCTGTGTTGAGACTCGCATCTCGAATGAAGAACAGAATTCACAACTCTCACCAGTTCCACCCTTACCAAGCTGCGGCTACTCAGCCCTCGGTTGGTAAGACAGTTGAAACCCCGAACTAAAGTGATCAATGGGGTCTTTACAGTCCAGACATTGCAGCTTGTAACGCTTTGTTCGTTTTGTAACGTCTTTAGGTTGGGGACACGATTGCTCAATCCCGGAAACCGTTGTAAATCACGGAAATCCAGTCGGGACAGTCCTCGTGAGAATGTTAAGCTCTGTAATGATTCACTCAGAATCCTGAGGTAGCACTCCCGCACTCCTCTATGATTACGCTTAAAGTTTGCAAAAAATTTGAGATTCTGGAGACTTAGGCGTGGCTATTTCTTTGTTGACTTACGCTCCAAGCAGTCAGAACCCTCGTGTCGAGGGTTACGAGGTTGCAGGGGATACTCAGCCTAGGGTGTTTAGCACTGATAACATCCTTGACAGTAGCGATTTAGGTGCCCTGATCGAAGCTGCCTATCGTCAAATTTTCTTTCATGCCTTCAAGTCAGATCGTGAACCGTTCCTAGAGTCCCAGTTGCGCAACGGTCAAATTACCGTTCGCGATTTTGTTAAGGGCTTGCTGTTATCCAATACGTTCTACAGCAGCTTTTACGAGAAGAACAGCAACTATCGATTTGTAGAACAGTGTGTTGAGCGTGTGCTGGGTCGTCAAGTCTATAGCGAACGCGAGAAAATTGCCTGGTCCATCGTGGTTGCCACAAAAGGTATTCAGGGCTTTGTTGAGGCGCTTCTAGATAGCGATGAGTACCTCGAGAACTTTGGCGACAGCATCGTGCCTTACCAGCGACGCCGGATTCTACCTAGCCAGAAAGAGGCCGAGGTTGCCACAAATATTCGCTTACCTCGCTACGACGAATACTATCGCTCCATTCTGGGCTTCCCTCAGGTGGTTTGGCAGACCCAGGTTCGTCGTTTTGTGCCTCAAGAGCAGCAGCCTACTGCTGGCAGTCCCGCTTTGTTCTTGAATATGGCCCGCAAAATTAGCCCTGCTGGGGCTGTGCCACCTCGGGTTTCTACCGCCAACATCAGCATGTCTCAGGTGCCTTACCGAAAGTAGTCTGTTTGGGTCTGCTGGACTCAAGCCAGAGTCACCCTTTTCAGTAAAGTAGGTGAATTGCTCAGAATTTAAGGGAAGTGCTAGTAGCTAGCACTTCCCTTAAATTTTTTATGGCTGGGCAAAGTGGGCCTGGATATCAGCAATGGTAAACAGCGCTTCAAAGGTCAGTCCCTTTTGAGCATAAAACTCAGCCCCGCCCTGCTGGCGATCCACTAGGGCCAAAATCGTATCGACGGTATAGCCTGCTGACCGTAGCCGCTCCACTGCTTGCCAAGCCGACTTCCCCGTCGTAACCACATCCTCTAGTACGACGACCGAGGTGCCTGGCTGTAGGGTGGGTCCCTCAATGTACGCCTGGGTGCCGTGCCCTTTGGCAGCCTTGCGCACAATCAAGGGTGTAATCGGTCGCTGTTCATAGGCCCCCACAATGCTGACGGCACTCACGATCGGATCTGCCCCTAAGGTGAGCCCCGCCACGACGTTTACCCCATCAGGCACCATCGCCAGCAGTAACCGCCCGACCATCAGTCCCCCTTCAGCGTGAAGGGTAACTTGCTTACCGTTGATGTAATAGGTGCTTTTTTGTCCTGATGACAGGGTGAAATCCCCCTCTTTATAGGCTGCTTGACAGAATAAATCGAGTAGGCGATCGCGCAAATCAGGTAAGGGCAACGTGGTTAAAGTCGTCATTTCGGCAGAATTGGGCACAGCCATAGTGGGAAAAATGAAAAAATAGTGAGCGTGTTAGGAAAGTTTGCGATATAAATAAGCGGGCAGGCCCCTTGCTCTGGGGTAATTTAAGGTTCGCGATGTGACCATCAGCGAATTTTAACTGCTGTACTTTTCCTCAGGACTGTCTTGAGTAGAGGTCCATTCTTCAACCCAATGTTTATCGTTTCTCAGTTCCCAGGAGCAGAGTTATGTCTATCCGATTTATGTCCTGCCTAGGTGCAGCCGCCATCACAGCCGTGTTGGCATTGGTTTCTTCGGCATCTGCTCAAGAGGCTCCGAGAACCCATTCCAGCAACGTGCCAGATGCCATTGATGAGATCTATCACGGCAACCGCAGCACTTATTTTGATAACCGCACCGCTTGGCGTCAGGCCAGCCACATCCTAGGATTCGGCGGCTTTGACAGCGCCGCCTTCCCTGAGCGAGAAATTGAGTGGGATGCCGATGCCATTCATCGGGCTCATATTTACCTGATGGATGTTCAAAATACCTCTGATCCCACCATTCGCGTGCCGGACTTGTATAACCCCTACAACACCTCAATTCAGCTCCTGCCTGTGTCGCAGTTTGGTAGCCGTATTTCAGGCAGTGAGTTTGTTTATGAGCGGATTCCCATGCGCTAAACGCTCAAAATAGAAGGACTGGAAACGCGCCCCAACCTGATCGGGGCGCGTTTTTTTGATCAGACATATCGAGTCAAATTCACCCGGTAACGCTGTTTCTTCGTTACAGCAATCTCCCCGATCGCCAATCGTCCTTTACTGCGAATAGCGACTAAGTCTCCCGGCTGCAAAGCATGGCTGGACTGGTTGATGGTTTTCCAATTCACTCGCACATCCCCAGAATTGATTAGGTCCACCATTTTGCTGCGGGACATCCCAAAGCCAGCAGAGGCAACCGCATCCAGTCTGAGTGAGGCTTCGACGGTGGTCAGTTCCTTTTTCTTCGGTTGGCGTACCCGCAATTCTTGCCAGTCAATGGGACGGGTTTTAACCGGCACCGATCGCACTTGAACTAAGTGCATCTCTAAAAATGAGACCAGCTCTGGCACCACTATGGCCTGGGCACCCCGTTCCCCCAGCACAATAATGTCGCCAACTTTTTCGCGAACCAAACCCGTCCCGAGCAGGGCACCCAAAAAGTCACGGTGGGTCGCCGTGTCGAACAGAAAATTACCGGCGATGTCTAGCAGCACTAAAGGAATTTGATCAGTTTCTAGAGGGAGTTCAGAACGGGCGATCGCCCCGCGTTGTCGCTCCGCTTGGGGATAGCCTCCCCAAGCCACAAACTGTACATCTGTCAGGCGTTGAAACAAGGTTTGAGCTTCAGCGAGTTCAGGGGGTGAAAGAAAGTCGGTGACCACCACCTCCCAAGTGCGTATCGCCTGATCGGCTAAATCTAGGACCCGAGTCAGGGCATCACGATTTTCAACCGTTTTGAGTAAATCGTCTTTAGGCAACATGCTTGGGTGGGGCCAACGGAGATAGATCTGCAACAGACTCCACCATTTTGCCTCGAAGCTGCTCTGAGGCACCAGATTAGCCTATGCAAGGCTCACGGAAACATATGGCATATGAGGCCTTAATGACATTCTTCCTTTCCAACTGCCGTAATTTGAACGGTAAAATACTGTTGCAGGCCGTCACTACAGCGCCTGAGTCGATGTGTTGACCTAGAGGATGAATTCAATGGCCCGGTATCGATCCGTCTTAGGGATTTTGTTCGCGGTAGTCGCCACCTTTTTGGTGAGCTGCGGGGGTCCCCAAACCGCAAAGGTCACGACTTATACCCCGGAGATGCTGGAGCAGATTCAAATTTTGACTCCTCGGGTCGTGGGCATGCGCGATCGCTTCCCCGAGTTAGAAGGCTATATCCAAGGCAAGGAGTGGGTCAATATCCGTTCCTTTATCCACGGCCCCCTCGGCGAAATCCGCCTCCGCCTAGGTCGAATTGCCAACCAGCTACTTCCAAGTGACGTCAGCCAAGCGAAGGCGCTGATTGACGACCTCTCGGTGCATCTAGAGCAGTTGGACGCAGCGGCAGCTGAATATGACCCAGTCGAGTCAGGTAAACAATACCGTCTTGCCCTAGATGACCTAAATGCGTTCTTTGAACTCGTACCCAGCGCCGCTGAATAAGCATGACCCGAGTTGTGATAGTGGGCTGTGGCATCATCGGGGCCATGGTGGCCTACGAGCTGAGCCGACAGCCCCACTTCACCGTCACGGTCATCGATCAGCATCGCCCCGGCCAAGGTGCGACGGGAGCGGCTTTAGGCATCTTGATGGGGGTCATTAGCCACAAGACCAAAGGCCGCAATTGGCGACTGCGAGAGGAGAGCCTGCGGCGCTACGAAACCCTATTGCCAGAGCTAGAGGCCTTGACCGGTATTTCCATTCCCCATAACCGTCAGGGCATTCTCAGCCTCTGCACCGATGCTGAAGCACTACCCCGCTGGGAATCCCTACAGGCGCGACGAGAAAGGCAGGGCTGGCCCTTAGAGATTTGGTCCCCTCAGCAAGTCAAAACGGCTTGCCCCCATTTAGAGCCAGCCAACCTCGTCGCGGGGATTTATTCCCCCTGCGATCTCCAAATTGCCCCTAAAGCCTTAACCCAGGCACTGGTAGAAAGCGCAAAGCATCACGGGGCAGACTGTATCTTTAATAGCTTAGTCACTGGGTTTCAAGCTGTTGATGGGCAAGTTAATGCTGTCAAAACCCCATCGAGTTGTTACTCAGCAGATGCTGTAGTGATTACCGCAGGTCTCGGTAGCGCCGCCCTAAGCCAATCTCTGGGGACAGAAATGGCCATTGGTCCCGTACTCGGTCAGGGCATTCGGGTGCGTATGCCATTCTCCCTAGGCAACGAAGACTTTCAGCCCGTAATTAATAGCCATGATGTGCATCTAGTTCCCCTGGGCAACCGAGAATACGGCGTGGCCGCCACAGTCGAATTTCCTCCTGATAACGGAAAGCCCCTCCAAGCCAATCCGAGCCAGCTTGAGGCTATGTGGCAAGTTGCCGTCAATTACTGCCCGTTCCTAATCCAAGGCAAGAGACTGGAACAATGGCAGGGACTTCGACCGCGGCCCCAGGGGCGGCCTGCCCCGATCATCGAACCACTCGCGGATTATGCCAACGTTTGGCTAGCCACCGGTCATTACCGTAATGGGGTATTCCTAGCCCCGGCCACAGCGCAACAAATCCTGCAATCCTTACAGAACCAGCTATCCTTACAGACCCAACTATAGGGACCTTAACCCTCCCAAAACCCAGCTTGGACAGACTCAAAAAATATTTCAAACAGTACCTTCGCTGGGCCATCTTAGCTTTCACGCTGACCTTCATAGCCCAGACCTTAAAAACCCATTGGCAAGAGGTCTTAACCCTCCAGCTCACAAATCAAGTTGGGCCTATCTTCTCGATTGCGTTAGGAATCACCCTCCTCGCCCATATTTGGTCTGGTTGGGTCTGGGGATGGATCATCCAGAGCTTAGGTCAGCCCACACAGCGCGTATGGGTGATCTCCACTTACCTCAAAACAAATATTGCTAAATATCTGCCCGGTAATGTTTGGCACTTTGTTGGGCGGGTGCGTGCCCTGCAAAATCAAGGGGCCTCAACCGGAATTGCGGTTATGGGAGTCGTATTAGAGCCCTTAATTATGGCGGCCGCAGCGTTGATTTTGGCGTCCTTGAGTCGCCCAGATCAGCTATCGCTGCAGTTTATAGCGTTACTCGGGGTTTTGGTCAGCATTCACCCCCGGATTTTGAACCCTATCGTGCGATCGCTTAGCCGCGCCAAATTAATTGCAGCAGATGTCACTCCCACACAAAATGAAACCCAAGACGCAATCAAGACGTATCCTTTATTTCCACTCCTCGGCGAAATTATCTTTGTCTTAGGCCGAGGAATCGGATTTGTTCTAGTTGTTTTTTCCTTGATGGCAGACCCTACTATTAACTACTTTCAGGTCATGGGAAACTTTAGTATTGCCTGGTTGATGGGTCTGATTATTCCAGGTGCGCCGGGTGGGTTAGGCGTATTTGAAGCCACAGCATTAGCTCTAATGACACCCACTATTCCAACAGCTGTTGTGCTTGGAAGTATTGCCCTTTATCGCTTAATCAGCACAGTTGCCGAAGTTTTAGGAGCAGTAATGGTGAACCTAGATAGTTTATGGAATCGTAAATTTGACCAAGCGTAATCTATCCATGACTTACCCAGATCATCTCACCGCTTCAAACACACCGAACCCTAGTTCAGTCATACTCTCCATCGTTGTTCCCATTTACAATGAAAAGGACAGTATTCCTTCACTTTTATCCGTTATCCAAAGTAGTCTAGAAGCCCTAGATATTCCTTACGAAATCATCTGTGTTGATGATGGGTCTAAGGATGGATCAGCAGATTTATTAAGAGACTATGCCGAGAAGCGCATAAATTTAACGGCAGTCCTATTGCGTCGCAATTATGGTCAAACCCCTGCCATGGCGGCCGGATTTGACCACGCTAGGGGCGAGGTTATAGTCACCATGGATGGGGATTTACAAAATGACCCTGCGGATATTCCTAAATTATTAGTCAAGCTTGATGAAGGCTACGACCTTGTCAGCGGTTGGCGAAAACATCGCCAAGACAATGCCATTACCCGTCTTTTGCCTTCTAAAATCGCTAACAGCTTAATCAGCTTAGTGACCGAAGTCAAACTCCATGATTATGGCTGCTCTTTAAAAGCTTATCGAAAGGAAGTGGTTCAAGATATGAATCTTTACGGGGAGCTTCACCGATTCCTACCAGCCCTAGCTTTTATTGAGGGAGCTCGCATTACTGAAATACCAGTTAACCACTATGCGCGTAAATTCGGCAGTAGTAAATACGGCCTAGGGCGCACCTTTAGAGTCGTCATGGACTTGATGACGGTCTACTTCATGAAGCGATTTTTGACCAAGCCTATGCATGTGTTTGGATCCCTAGGAATGATCTCAACCCTCTCAGGAATTGGTCTAGGAATTTACTTGACTCTGGTGAAGATTTTAGCGGGTCAAGATATTGGCGATCGCCCCCTTTTAATCTTGGCGGTCGTTTTGTTTCTCACCGGCATTCAACTATTTAGCTTTGGCCTGCTGGCAGAGCTGTTGATGCGCACCTATCACGAATCTCAGAAGCGACCGATTTATCGAATCCGGGAAATCGTTTCTGCGTCAGGTCTAGAGAACAACTAAAGCTGCTGCTAGAGGTTGCTTTTAGAAAATAGAAAGGAGGTAAATTAGCGTAAATAGCACAATCCAAATTACATCCACAAAGTGCCAATAAATCTCGGCCATTTCCACACCAATATGGTGGTGAGGACCGTAGTGACCTTCTCGCCGTGAGCGCCACAGCACCCCGAGAATCAGCAGCAAGCCAATAAACACGTGCAGGCCGTGAAAACCAGTGGTGAGATAGAAGCAGTTACTAAATAGATTGGTACTGAGCCCGTAACCGAGGGTCATGTACTCATAGGCCTGACCCGCCAGGAATACTGCGCCCATCAGTGCTGTGACGATGTACCACTTGCGTAGCCCCGCCACATCCCCCTTCTTAACGGCAGTGTCGCCAAGGTGAATCACAAAACTGCTCGACACCAGAATGACGGTGTTGATCGCGGGCAGCAGCAGTTCTACTTCCGTTTCTTCTGGGGGCCATGCAGCAGCGGCGGCACGGTACACCAGAAATACGGTGAAGAAGCCGACAAACATCAATCCCTCAGAACAGAGGAACGTAATTAATCCCAACACCCTTAAGTCAGGGTGTTCTTCATGATGGGCAACGTCCCCGGAGGCCTCTACCGCTGGAGTGGGTAGATCTGAGTTGGATTCAATCGTGCCTTGCATAGGTCCTCAAAAGGTAGTGGATGGCATTACAGAGAGAAATGGGAGAGGCGAGCCTCTCCCTACGACGCAATTAAGTATTTACAGCCTCCGTCTCCTCGGCAGACTCCTCTCCATAGGCATAGGGCCCTTCGGTGAGTACGGGTAGGACTTCCCAGTTCTCGATAATTGGAGGAGAAGCAGTCGTCCATTCAAAGGTTTTTGCATTCCAAGGATTGTCCTCTGCTTTCGGCCCTTGAGACCAGCTCCAGATCGCATTCGCCAAGAAGGGTAAGAGTGACAGACCCAACACGATGGAACCAAAAGTGCAAAGCTGATTCAGGGTTTGAAATTGGGGATCGTACATGGCAACGCGGCGAGGCATGCCCTGTAAGCCCAACTGATGCATGGGCAGGAAGGTGAGATTGGTACCAATAAAGGTCAGGATGAAGTGGGCCTTGCCAAGGGACTCATTTAGCATGCGCCCCGTGATCTTGGGATACCAGTGATATAGACCTGCATAGAGGCCAAAGACTGACCCACCGAACAGCACGTAGTGGAAGTGCCCCACCACGTAGTAAGTATCGTGAACGTGGAGATCAAAGGCGGCAGTCCCTAGGGTGACGCCACTCAACCCCCCAAACACAAACATAGCCAACAACCCCACGGCAAATAGCATGGCACTGGTATACCGGATTTTGCCGCCCCACATGGTGGCAACCCAGCTAAAGATCTTGACGCCAGTGGGCACCGCCACAATCAGGGTGGAGATGGTGAAAAAGATCCGCATCCAGGGCGGGGTACCACTGGTAAACATGTGGTGTACCCAGACAAACAGACCGACCAGGCAAATGGTCAAAGAGGAGTAAGCGATCGCCTTATAGCCAAAAATCGGCTTACGGGCGTGAACCGGAATCACCTCCGACATAATCCCGAAGATCGGCAAGATCATCAGGTAAACCGCTGGGTGAGAGTAGAACCAGAATAAATGCTGGTACATCACCACATCTCCCCCATTGGCCGGGTTAAAGAAGGAAGTGCCAAAGTTGATGTCAAACAGCAGTAGGGTGAGGCCAGCCGCCAATACGGGGGTCGAAACCAGAGCCAAAATCGACGTGGCCATCATTGCCCAACAGAACAATGGCATTTGATCCCAGGCCATACTAGGGACCCGCATCTTCCAAATGGTGACGATGAAATTGAGAGACCCCAAAATCGAGGAGGTTCCTGCCAATACAATCGCCAAAATCCACATGGATTGGGCCGTATTCGCCGTCACCACGCTCAAGGGCGGATACGAGGTCCACCCCGCCTGGGCTCCCCCAAAGAAGAAGCTGCCGACAATCAGCATGCCTGCAGGTACAGTCACCCAAAAGGCAAGGGCATTCAGCTTCGGGAAGGCCATATCCCGCGCCCCAATCATCAGGGGCACAAGGAAATTACCAAATCCACCAATCGAAGCTGGCACAATCCACAGGAAGATCATGATCGTGCCGTGGTTAGTCAGAAAGGCATTGTATAGATCGGGACTTAGGAAATCTGAGGCGGGAGTAGCGAGCTCAAGTCGCATCGCCATGGCCATCAAGCCGCCAACGAGATAAAAGATAAAGGACGTAACCAGGTATTGAATCCCAATTACCTTGTGGTCAATGTTAAAGGTGAAATAGTCGTACCATTTCCACTTTTCGGGATGGTGGGGCGGGGGTGTCGCTGGAACGACAACCGCCTGGGTCGGGATTTCTGCTTGGGTCATGGGGTATGAAAAGGGGATTTATTTTAAAGAAAGATTGGCAATGAGGTCAGCGTTAACGCCCATCTCTTCGCCATAGGGAGAGAGATATTCTTCTGCAGACAGATCCGCAGGAGCCTTGGCAATGGTTTCATTGACAGGAACTTGAGCCACCCTTTGGTCATACCAGGCTTGATAGTCTTCAGGACTATGAACAATCACCTGAGTACGCATCGAGCCATGGTAGCCGCCACAGAGTTCAGCGCAGACCACAGGATAACTACCCTCTTTACTGGCAATAAAGCGTAAGGCCGTTTTCTTGCCTGGAATGGCATCTTGCTTAAGGCGGAATTGAGGCACCCAGAAGGAGTGAATCACGTCTTTTGCAGAGATATTGAGCTGCACATCCGCACCAACGGGGACGTGTAGCTCACCGTCAATGATGTTGTCTTGGGGATAGGTAAAGATCCAGGCGTACTGCATTCCAGTCACATCTACCTGCAAGTCGGCCAAAGTATCCTCATTTTCAAGGGGCGCACCGAGGCCAAATACACCATTCTCGGCAACCAGCGTGCCTTCAGGTTCGGCTGATGATTCTGGCAGTGGCGCTTCGGCAGACTGGGCAATCATGGTGCCGTGATCGTGAGCCACATGGCCGGGAGTAATCCCCCCAATATCTTGAAATACCTGAAAACTGTAGAGCCCCAGACCAATCACAAGAATGGTTGGGATTGCAGTCCAAAATGCTTCTAGGGGCAGATTTCCCTCAATGGGAGGACCATCTGTCTCGTCACCTTTGCGCTGACGAAACTGAACCATGCAATAGAGGATTGCCCCTTCTACGAGTAAGAACAAAGCGGTCCCCATGACTACCATGGAGTTGAAGAGTTCATCCACAAGAACAGATTGTTCGGAGGCTTGTTCTGGCAGCAAACCATGGTTTTGCCCATACCAGAAGCTAACGAACGTAACGGCAATCCCAATCGTGAGGGTCAATAAAGGCGCGGGAATTTGTTTCATGGAGGCATACCCCGCATCGGGGAATGGGCATTGCGTCAAGTCACTGCACCAATACACTGATACAGCTACTGTTGACATGCTAAGCACCCTGTCCTGATCCCGAGTGAAACTTTGGATTTACTTCACCTGAAGTAAGGCTTACGGCTACTGCGTTACATTCTGAAACAAAACATCGCTTATATCCCCATGAAACAGCTCGGAAACCTCGGCCTTGGATTAACTACCGGGGTCTTACTCTTAGTCGGAGGCTGTCCGTTTCTCCAGAGTGCTGAGAAGGTCGCCTCAGAGCCAGCCAGACCCATAATCTCTGCAGACCCTGATTTACAGGCGGAGATCAGTGAGGATATTGATGCCTTGGTTGCGTCTACGGTGGTCTCGGATGAACCTGGGGTTGCAGTCTTAGTGATGGCAGATCAAAAGGTTCTTTATGCCGAGGGTTACGGGGTCAGTGACATCGAAACTCAAACGCCAATCACCCCAGAAACTGTATTTGATTTGGCATCTGTATCTAAACAAATGACGGCGATCGCCATCCTGATTTTGTCGGAGCAAGGGGACGTGCAAATCGATGCCCCGATTGTGGAATATCTACCGGATTTTCAAGACCCTAACTCTGATCAGCCGATTTTACTGTCGGATTTACTGCACCACACCTCAGGGCTCGCGGACTACACCAGCGACGCTTGGGACGGTAGCGATACTGACTTTGCCACCTTAGATTTGGAGGCCCACCTCACCTGGCTGAATCAACAAGCCCCCGTCAACAGGCCCGGCGGCGTCTTCGAATACAACAATAGTGGTTATGCGCTCCTGGCTCTGATTGTGCAAAGGGTTTCAGGCCAATCCTTTGCACAATTTATGGAGGCTGAAATCTTTGCCCCGGCTGGGATGTCTCAGACTCAGGTGTATCAGCGATTGGGTCAGGTTATTCCCAACCAAGCCACAGGCTACATCGTGGATGATAACGGTGAGGTCGAACGCTCCTCATTCCCATCTGTGATTGCAGGGGATGGCAATGTTTTTAGTAGCCTGACGGATCTGGCTCAATACGATACGGCACTACGACAAAATGCCTTAGTTTCTTCAGAAACCTTAGCTCTAGCCTTTGCCCCAGGGGAACTGGCTGACGGTAGCCTGATTGAAGATGACGGCGAAAGCTATGGCATGGGCTGGCAGATCGCCTCGGGCTACGTTCACCACAGTGGCGGTTGGCTGGGGACCAGCACCTACTATCGTTACTACCAGGGGCCAGAGGTCTCAATTATCGTGCTCTCCAATGATGAAAACTACGACCCGGTGGCCTTGGGTGAAGATATTGCCGAGTTGTTGTTTCCGTAAAGGGCGATTTGTGGGGTTGTCCGTGTGATTCAAGGTCTTAACCACCGCTTGCGCCAGGCTCCCGTAGAGGCGAGTGGGGCCTGGGCTTGCTCTTGAGATCGCCGTTCCCGAATCATTTCGGCGCTGCCCTGTAAGTTCGGGTCGCGGTAGGGCACAGCGGCACGGGTCTGTAAATGCTCTAGTTCTTGGATTGATAGAGGGGGCAAATCCTGATTGGCCCAGCGGGCAATGGTGGAAGGCCATTTACGCCCCACCGCGCGGATTGCCCCTAAATGAAGCCCCGCTAGCTGCAGGGCCGTTCGTACCGCAGCAGCACAGGAATAGGTTGCCAAGATTCCGTCTTGCTTCAAGCATTGAGCAACCAAATTCTTAATTTCGACAGGCAAATGCTGGGGGCAACGGGGGGGCGAAAACGGATCTAAGAAAACGCGATCGCCCTGCCACCCCTGAGCCACTAAAGTTTGAATGTGTTGGCGAGCATCCCCAATCCAGAGCTTCCCCTGGCAGCGGCCCTGAACTTGTCCGTCCTCGGCCAAAGCGTGCAGAACAGTTTGAATAGGCCCTGGCCAAGCTTTGGTGAGGTTTTGGGCGATCGCAGCCTGGGGTACCTGTGGATCCAGTTCCAATCCCATCACCATCACTTCGCAATCCGGATTAGCCGCCCAAATCGTTTCTAGGGCTGCAACCGTGTTGTAGCCCAATCCATAGCAAACATCGAGTAGCGCGATATGGCAACGTTCTTGAGCCAAAGCCGATAAATGGGTCGCCGCAGCATAGGTGCGCCGGGCCTCATCGTAGGCCCCCTCCCGGCTATGAAACCATTCCCCAAACAGATCCGAGTAAAACGTATGGCTACCGTCACCCGTAGGCGTAGGTTCAAAAAGCGTCAAGGCAGGGCTGGGGTGGCTGCCGCTAACTCTTCCAACTGCTCTTGCTGATCCTGGGTGATACAGGATTGGATCATGTCCTCAATCTCACCGGTCAAAACGGGCGTGAGAGTGAAGTTTTGGCCTAAGCGATGGTCGGTAACGCGATTGTCTTTGTAGTTATAAGTGCGGATCTTCTCAGAGCGGGACCCAGTCCCCACCTGGGACCGTCGCATTGAGGTAATTTCTTCTTGCTGTTCCCGCAGCATCATTTCGTAGAGCTTGGCCCGCAGGATTTGCATCGCCCGCTCTCGGTTCTGCAACTGCGATCTCTCTTCGGTACAAAAGATCCGAATGCCCGTGGGCTTGTGGATCAAATCAACCGCCGTTTCCACCTTGTTGACGTTCTGACCACCGGCACCGCCGGAGCGCGCCGTGGACATTTCGATATCCTTGGGGTCAATCTTGACCTCAACATCATCCACTTCCGGCATGATTGCCACGGTTGCTGTAGAGGTGTGGACTCGCCCACCCGCTTCAGTCACGGGCACCCGTTGAACCCGATGGACGCCGGACTCGTACTTCAGCTTGCTATAGACCTGATCGCCTTGGATTTCAAGGATGGCTTCTTTAACACCACCCATATCTGCTAGAGATTCGCTCACCAGCTTGACCCGCCAGTTTTGCCCTTCGGCATAGCGAGAATACATGCGCACCAAGTCACCGGCCCAGATACCGGCTTCATCTCCTCCGGTCCCGGCTCGGACCTCCAGCATGATGTTCTTGTCATCATTGGGGTCTCGGGGGAGTAGCAATACCTTAAGGCGATGTTCCAGGGTCTCGACTTGCTCTTCTAATTCTGAAACTTCAAGAGAAGCCATTTCACGGAAGTCTGGATCATCGGCAGATTCCCTATAGACTTCTTTGGCCCCAGTCAGCTCTTCCTGGGTTTGCTTCCAGGTTTCGTAGGTATTGACCGTTTCCTCCAAAGAGGAACGGGCTTTGGCAATTCGCTGAAACTCATCCGGATCCCTTGCTACATCCGGATCAGCCAAACGTCGCGTTAATTCGTGAAACGTTTGGTCGACGGAGTTGAGCTTATCTAACAGATATGTTTCAGCCATTTACTGACCTATGGGCTAAGTAACCTAAATATTCGTGCATGCCCGGCGGCAGTGGCTTGGCTACTTCTCTTCGGCACCCGTCTCACCAGGCTCAGCAGGGGGAGCCATGCCGTATTTGCGCATAAACCGCTCGACTCGGCCTTCGGTATCAATGATTTTCTGGGTGCCGGTGTAAAAGGGGTGGTTCCCAGACCAAACATCTACACGGAGTTCGGGCTTGGTGGACCCAATGGTCATAATGACTTTGCCATCACAGTAGACTTTGGCTTCGGGATACCATTCGGGGTGAATTTCGGGCTTTGGCATAATAAATGACTCAAAATCAGTAGAACTGCAAAACAAACCAGTTGGGATTTTACCCAACTGCCTTGCTGAAGAGACCCATTAACGTTTGGAGAACTGAGGGGCTTTCCGGGCTTTCTTAAGACCATATTTCCGGCGCTCTTTACAGCGGGGGTCACGGGTCAGATACCCTTCAGTCTTAAGCGGCTTTCGATTCTCAGGATCAAGCTCACACAACGCCCGAGCCACACCCATCTTGATCGCGTCAGCATGGCCGGTCAAACCACCCCCATGGACATTTGCCAAAATGTTGTAGTCATTTTCTAAGCCAAGGGTCTCTAGGGGAGCCTTAGCACTAGATAAATAACTGGCGTTGTACTGCAAATACACATCGCCAGGGCGGCCATTGATGGTGATTTGGCCATCACCTGGGACCAGACGAACCCGCGCGATCGCCGCTTTACGCCGTCCTGTCCCCCAATACACAACGCGATCGTTGGCTTCAGTCGCTTGCATGGTGCTTTACTCTCCTAAAACAGTTTGAATAACAAGAGTTTCTGGTGACTGAGCTTGATGGGGATGCTCAGAGCCCGCGTAGACCTTCAGCTTGGTAAATAGCTTTCGTCCTAGGGCATTTTTAGGCAGCATTCCCTTCACAGCTTGCTCAATAATGCGCTCAGGAATCCGGTCTTGGAGCTTGGCAAAGGTTTCAGTCTTCATTCCACCGGGACGACCCGAGTGACGACGATAGATTTTCTGTTCGCGCTTATTGCCCGTTACCGCCACTTTTTCAGCATTGATTACAACCACAAAATCGCCCGTGTCCATGTTGGGGGTATAAGTGGGCTTATTTTTGCCCCGTAAGATCCGAGCAATTTCAGTTGATAGGCGACCCAAGCGTTGATCCGCCGCATCAACGACGTACCATTTTTTCTCAAGGCTATCGACCGGGGGGATATAGGTTTTAGTCATCGGTGTTTCCTACTGGTCTAACAATCAATCGCAAAAGACAAAACTTAGAAGGGGGTTTTCACACCCGCTATACCGCTACAGACAAGGGGGGTGGGTTCAAGTGAAATTGGGGCTGGGTGTCAAACCAAATGTTGGGGGAAAAAGGAAAGACATCATAGCCAACTCGAAGCAAACACAGCCCCTTGGCGGGTGCTGAATATTTAACGCGATCTCGCTGCTGAGTCTGCCATAGATGGGTAAACTCAGGCACCGTTAAAAGTCCGCGCCCCACTTGGACAAGTAGCCCCATGATCAAACGCACCATACCGTAGAGAAAACCACTTGCCTGTAGTTCTACCATCACAAAGTCAGACTGGCGGTAGCACACCGCATCCTGCAGCTCTACCCAAGAGTGGGCTCGCCCTGAACCGGCACGGTGAAAGGCTGATAAATCGTGGTGCCCAACCAGGGGATCTAACGCCGCTTGCATCAGATTCTCATCCAGGGGTTGGTAATAGTAATGCCAGGAGAAGGGGCTCACAAACAAGTTGGAAACCGTATCGGTATACAGGGTGTAGCGATACCGTCGCCACCGGGCCGAAAACTGGGCGTGCCAATCCTCTGCAACAGCAGCAGAAGCCCGAATCAGAATATCCGCAGGTAAGTGGGCATTTAAAATGGATGCCCATCGATGGGCTGGAATCAGCTTCGGGGCATCAAAGTGGGCCACTTGCCCAGCCCCATGCACCCCAGCATCCGTGCGACCAGCGCCGACTAGCGTAATAGGGTGACCAATCACATCTTTCAGCGCTTGTTCAATATCTCCCTGCACGGTCCTATCTTGGGCTTGACGTTGCCATCCATGAAAACGGGTCCCCACGTACTGAACCACTAATGCAACCCGATGGGTTTCATCAGCGAGCTGCATACTTTTAGAACGCAGTTGATTAATCAGTGGGGTTGACCGACTCATTGATATTTCTTAAGTCAACTCAATGATGGCCATTTGGGCATTATCCCCACGGCGACTGACGGTTCGCAAGATGCGGGTATAGCCGCCCTTGCGATCGCCGTAGCGTTCCCCAGCCTGATCAAATAAGGCATGAACCAGTTGCTTATCGTACAAATAGCCCATGGCCCGACGCCGGGCGGCTAGAGAACCATCTTTTGCCAAAGTAATGATGCGCTCAGCCTCGGAACGCACCGCCTTGGCCCGGGCTTTCGTCGTCGTAATCCGACCGTTGCGGATCAGTTCCGTCGTTAATGTACGCAATAAGGCGCGGCGCTGATCAGCTGGGCGACCCAGCTTTGGTACGCGACAACCGTGACGCATTGTAATTCCCCCCAACAATGACTAAACAATAAAAATCCGAAGCCAGGGCTCCGGAAGACCTACCTCAGCACTAGCAGCGCTGAGGTAATCAGACCAGCGCTAAGCGGGTTTCGAGGCGTTTTCGCTAGCGAGGGTGATTCCCAAACGCTGCTGTAACGCTTCAATGACTTCTTCCGCAGACTTTTGACCAAAGTTCTTGATCTCCAGCAGATCCTCTTGGGTGTAGTCCAGCAGATCCGAAACAGAATTGATTTGAGCCCGCTTTAAGCAGTTGTAGGCCCTAACCGATAACTGCAGCTCCTCAATAGGAATTTGGTTGGCTGGATCTTCTTCCCGAGCTGCTTCATCAGGCTTGGGCTCAAGGGTGACATCCTTGAGGGGATTGAACAAATCGACCAAAATAGCAGCCGCTTCACTCATCGCCTGCTGCGGCGTTACGCTTCCGTTGGTCCAAACGTCCAGAAGCAGCCGATCCTTTTGCAGGGCACCCCCAACAATGATTTCCTCGACGGTGTAGTTCACCTTGCGAACCGGCATAAAAACCGCATCAATCTGCATGAAGTCTAGGGCTGCTGCCTCATCACGACCCCGATCTACTGCGCGATACCCTTGGCCCTGCTCGATCCGAAACTCCATCTCTAAGGTATGACCTTCAGCGACAGAGGCGATGTAGTGCTCTGGATTAATAAACTCCACCTCTGAAGGCAGGTCAAAATCACCAACGGTCACTTTAGCCGGTCCTTGAACCATGAGCCGACCAATCTGAGGTTGGGTAGAGTAGCTTTTCAGCACTACCTCTTTCATATTGAGCAGAATATCCAACACATCCTCACGAATTCCAGGGATGGTTGAGAATTCATGGGTTGCGCCAGCAATACTAACTGCAGTGATCGCTGAACCGTACAAATTGGACAGCAACACCCTTCTCAAAGCATTGCCAACGGTAATACCTTGACTACGCTCTAGCGGCTCGATCACAAAGCGACTGTAGTAGCTCTCATCGTCAGCAATCACGGACTCAACGCACTCAACTTGAAACTGTGCCATAACAGGGGCTCCCTATTGCCTCACCACTATCCGAGAATCTTATACACGTCGCCGTTTGGGGGGTCGGCAACCATTATGGGGAATGGGCGTCACATCTCGAATCAAGGTGATTTCGAGCCCTGCTCCCTGCAGGGCTCGAATAGCCGTTTCCCGACCTGCACCAGGACCACTGACCATCACCTCAATTTGCCGCATGCCTTGATCCATCGCTCGTCGTGCGGCGCTATCTGCAGCAGTTTGAGCTGCAAAAGGCGTTCCTTTCTTAGCACCTTTAAATCCGCTCGCACCGGCAGAAGACCAAGACACCGCTTCGCCGTTGGTATCTGTGATAGTGACAATAGTGTTATTAAAAGTAGATTGAATATGCGCTACGCCACTGGGAATATTCTTTTTGGTCTTACGACCACCCGTTTTACGTGTTGGTTTAGCCATGGACTCCGGAATCGCCTTATATAACGCTGAACTGCTGACTCAGACTGATGAGTATAGTCAAGAGAAGTCGTAAATGATCAGACTTTCACCGACGCTCTCTTTTCACTCCCACTACTTTTTAGGAGCTTTTTTCTTACCTGCGATCGTCCGCTTAACGCCTCGACGGGTTCGGCTATTGGTTCGAGTTCGTTGCCCTCTAACAGGTAAGCCAGCTCGATGTCGCCGTCCACGATATGAACCAATGTCCATCAATCGCTTGATGTTCATGCTTTCCCAGCGGCGCAAATCCCCTTCAACTTGGAAATCGTTTTCAACCGCATCGCGCAGGCTAGCAACGTCCGTATCACTAAGATCACGGACCCGAATGTCCGCACTGACGCCCGTCTTACCTAAAATCTCTTTGGAGCGAGATAAGCCAATGCCATAAATATAGGTCAGCCCAATTTCAACCCGCTTATCCCTGGGCAGGTCAACACCAGCAATCCGTGCCACTTTTATTTTCTCCCTACAACTAAGGTGCAATGGCACCTAAAATCATCAATAAGCCTATCTCTCTACCCAAAGACCAGAGCAGCCCACCTTAAAATCAAAGTGTTAAAGCCGCAAGGTAAAGTCTTTGAACCAACCCCTAATACTAACCCTGTCTCTGCTTATGCTTTGGGTTAGAACAAATGACCATCACGCGCCCTTTGCGGCGAATGACGCGACACTTGTCACACATTCTACGGACAGATGCTCGCACTTTCATGCCCTAAAAACTTACGCCTCACTACAGAATTGCCATCCTAGCAAAGCCAAGATAACCCAGTCAAACTTTTATTGGTAATCCGCGATACAACCCGTTGAACATTCAATAGTAGAGGCAGATTCGCCTCAAGATCTGCCTCTACTATTGATAATTAAAGCGAATCGGAAAGAGGCGAAACGGCTCTAGCTGCCGCGCTTAAGGGCAGCTTCCACCTGTTTGAATTCTTGCTCAAGGCGTTGCTTTAGCTTCTCTGGGAAGGGACGGTTGGGGTAAGAGCTGTAATGACCTGCGATCGCATTCAGGGCCGTACTTACCGTTGTGTAAGAACTGAGCGCTGACACAGAAGCATCTCGACGGTAGCGGGAAGTGAAATCATTGATGATTTCACGGGCACTCGCCTGAGACTCTAGCCTTTCAGCAGAATCATTGGGCAAGCTGATCGTGGTTCGGAGGCTTTCGATAACGGCCAACGTATCTTGTCGATAATCCCCGGTGAGCTGGCCACTCACACCAGCATTACTACATCCAGACAGACCAATAGCCGCGACTAAGATCAAGGCAAACAGACGGGTAAATAGTTGTCTCATGGATAAGGGGAAGAATTTCTTGAAGGAGTCGTACATAGCGGACTGTCCGAAGCAATCCGGAAATCGTGAAGCCATTCTACCGTGCCTAGGGGAGCCCTTGAAATCAAATGCTTACCCAACAGATGCTTTAGGCCTTGGTCCGAAGTCTTAAATATTACCCTCTGTTACCGATGCTCTTCCGGCCAGCATTGTCAGGGCCAGACTTACGTGGGAGTCAACAATTACGCCCTGATTTACGCTGGATAGATCCGTAAGCGACGGTTGGGCTCATCCCCAAAACTCAAGGATTTCAGGTGATAGTGCTCAGCCAGTTCATGCTGCATCTTACGAATTCGAGATGAACGGGGGAGCAGTTCGACAGGTTGCCCTTGGGGAATCACAATTTGCTCGACAGCCAAGCGGGCTTCTTCAAGGGCTTCCAGCTCATCTGTGTCCTCGTCTTGGCTGAAGAGCTGTAGATTTACATGAGCGGCCCCCCCTCCCTCATCAGTATCTAAAAGACGCTGCAGCGATCGCACAATTTGAGGAACGCTATTGGACTTAACCGTGTGGATGGGGAGCTGTTGGCTTTTGGCGAGATGACGCAGCTTAGAGTGGCTCTTGACATGAGCCCGTAGCGCTAAGACCGCATCCGCAAATTGCAAGTCCTTGGTTAGGGCGATGGGTAAGTGCAGGGTGCGAATCACATGCTCAAGATGATGACGGCTAATGCCATAGGGATATAGCCGTAAGATGTCTTCCCCATTCGGGCCAAAGGCAGGAGTCGACGTTTCGTCGCTGGAAAGTACAGGGGATGGCAGCGCGTCTAAAGCGGACATGACCGGGAGATCGGCATCCAGAAGATTTTGAAAATCCTGCGCTTCTGGTGTCATGGCTGACCGCGCCTCTAGCTTCGGTGTAGACCCTAAAGGACGCATGCGTCCAGAAGACCGCCACCCCTTCTTAGCAAACCCTACTGTTGCACCATCTGGCAGGGGCTTTAAGCGGGTTTCAGGGGCTTCATGGGTAATTGCAACCTGCCCATCTGGACCAGTGCTGCGAATTTGTGAACTCGTCTGCCGTCCTCGCAGCAAACCATCCACAGTGGTTGCAACATCCTCATGGACAACCCAGCGTTGGCGTTCTGTCATTTCAATGGCGATCGCAAACGTGGGCGGAGCCTTACGCTCCAAAACACTTTTTTGACTGCCGCGACGACGGGCCTCGTCATCCCCTAGGGTGACCGACTGTACGCCACCCACTAAATCAGACAGAGTTGGGTTCTTAATTAGGTTTTCCAGTCTGTTACCGTGGGCCGTGCCCACGAGCTGCACACCGCGTTCCGCGATCGTACGGGCCGCAGTGGCTTCTAACTCCGTCCCAATCTCGTCAATCACAATCACTTCAGGCATGTGATTTTCCACCGCTTCGATCATCACCTGATGTTGCAGCTCAGGCTTGGCCACCTGCATACGGCGGGCTCGACCAATGGCCGGATGGGGAATATCCCCATCGCCAGCGATCTCATTCGATGTATCGATAATCACGACCCGCTTTTGAAAATCGTCTGCTAGGACCCGCGCAATTTCTCGAAGTGCCGTGGTTTTACCCACCCCAGGCCGCCCTAGCATCAGAATCGAACGACCGGTTTCAACCAAATCTCGAATCATGCCAATGGTGCCAAAGACGGCTCGACCGACTCGACAGGTTAACCCCACAATGTCGCCCGAGCGGTTGCGAATCGCGCTAATGCGATGCAAGGTTTGTTCAATTCCGGCACGGTTATCGCCCCCAAAATACCCAACTCGCTCAATGCAGTAGTTGAGATCTTCCCGCGAAACGGCTGCAGTTTCAGTTAAATACTGGGCCTCGCCTGGGAAACGGGCCTCAGGCCGACGCCCAAGGTCCAATACCACCTCGATAAGCTGGGCCTTACGGGGATGATGCGCTAAAGGCTCACGCAGATGCTGAGGAAGAATTTCTAGCAACGAATTGAGATCATCAGTCCCACTTGGGATTACGGAAGATTGATTCAGCTGGGGACTGGGGGCCTGGTTGGGAACCATCGCTTCGTCAGAAAAATTGACCATAACCGCTCTAATTCGGAATCCAAAAAGTAGCCCTAGGCAAAGTTTTGCCTTGGAGACAACGGTGGTAGACGATGCATGTCTTTAAGATGCCAGCCTTTGAGGGGCGCGATCAAGGTGCGACAGTGCTGAACAGCCTGATCAAGTAAGTCTGGACAATGTTCTAAGGGCATATCCCCTCCCAGGCTGAAGTCAGCCACTGGTTCTAAGAAGTTCAATGATGTGAAGATGGGCTGGAGGAGTTTGCGGGCATAGCTGCCATAGGCAACACCCCCGAAAACAGCGCCGGACATTGCCCCTGGCGTCTTTGGCAATGGCTGAAGAGAAGAATCAGCATCTTTATTCGCAGGCCATCCTTGCAGCCCCAAAAGCTTGGGAACGGTTTGTTGATTGGTTCCTCCAGCCAATTGCACGTAGCCAGGGGGGCCATCCGCTAACATCTGCTGACCATAACGAAGCGTTGCGTGGGTTGTCCCCGCCCCAATATCCCCACTCATGGGACGACCATCTGTCTGCCAGATTAAAGGAATCGGTAACGGCCCAAGAGCCCGATAAAGCTGCCACAGATAGTCAACGACGCCTTTACCCTCAGGGCAACTAACCGATAGCAGTTTAAGGCGGGGGAAATAGGGTCTAAGGACCTGAATCAATTGACTAAATTGCTGCTGCCGACCCACTTGGGTATGAATTTCAATGGCATCTATGGTCTCAACGATGTTAGGCAACAGCTTACCCGTTGAGGTGATGTGGCTTTTAGCTTCAATAATCTGCGGTGGACAAACCGCGATGCAACGGCCACAGCCGTAACAGCGATCGCTGACAATCCCTGAGGTTGATTCAACATCAAAAGCGATCGCATCCGTTGGACAGGTTGCGATACAAGGGCGTGGGCAATCGGTGGGGCAATGGTCAGGATTAAAGGCTGCTTTTCGGAAATGAGGATCGTCACCATCATTGATGCTCACCATCAACCAGGGGCGTTTTAACGCAGATTTTGACGAACTTTCTTTCAGAATCAGGGCTGTATCCAGGGCCTCTCGAATAACCCGAACAACGGCTGGATCAGCCGCCGCATCAATACAGTCAGCCCCAGCCAAAGCATAGGCCAGCGCCAAATTGCGAATTACAGGTATGTGCTGATAGCTGGCACCGCAGATCAGCTTAAACCAGCAGCCAGACTGTAAAGCGGCAAGAGGCGTTAAAGCGGGAAGAGGCGTTTGTTCACTCACCCACCTATGCTATCGAGTTCTCTTACAAATGTGTGAAGCCTATATCAGCTCCCGCAAAGGCTGCCAGCTAAATTGGCGATCGCCCCCCATTTCCAAAACCACCTTGAGACGAGGCAGTTTCTCCGGCAGCTCAGCAAGATACATTAGCTCTTGTCTAGAGAGCACATGGCCTTCCAACAACCACAGCACTAACCCTTTAGACCGATTTCCCAAAGACTCAAAACGGTAGTTCACAATCGGCGGAATGAAATAGGTATAGCCAACGGCAGCACCTTGACCAATGGTTTTCTTACCCAGGTGGGCAGGCCTTACACCATGGACATCGGTTAAATACGCGGACAAATCTCCCAGCCCTCGCACTGTCAGGTTCATGGTTTCATAACCGGCAGCTCTTAAGCGGCGCTGATAGCGACCCTCAAACCCCCCTTCAAGGGGCATGCGAACGGCCAAAGCGCCTGCTGCATCTAAATCTTTATTGAATTTACGACCAACAATCAGTAAAGGCATGGCACGTTGTGGCTCCGGCAGTGATAACTCAACGTCTTGGACAGAGCAATCTATATCAGTCCTAAGTTTAGGCTAAGGACGCCGTTGCCATGATGTCACTCCTCCTAATCCATCAGAGAACCGTCAATAATTTCCTTGAAATTTGCTGCGGCATCAAAAAAAATCTAGACATACTCATAAAGAGTGTGTACGATAATTAATCGTCGCTGAAAACAGATACTGGGCGTTCAACGCACTAAGTCTGAGCGACATTTGCATCTTTGTTGCTTCTTTCCTTTATTGGCATTGCCTTCTTGATTGCGGAGGTTTCCTCTGCAAGAGTCGCTTGTCTTGAAAGCATAGAAATGCAACCTGCGGCAGTCCTATTAATCACAATGTGGTTATGGCTGTTTTCCTGGCCTTGGGCTAGCAAGTTCGCAGCAGATGCGAGTTGTCTGTAGTTAGTGGAGATGGGGAACGGTGTCAGTTGGCATTCTCGGTACTAAGTTGGGCATGACCCAAGTCTTTGACGAGCAAGGGAACTCCATTCCAGTGACCGTCATTCAGGCAGGCCCCTGCGTTGTAACCCAGATCAAGACGCAGCAAACAGATGGCTATGCGGCTGTTCAGTTGGGCTACGGCGAAGTGGCAGAAAAAGTACTGACCAAGCCTCAGCTTGGTCACCTGTCGAAGTCTAATTCATCGCCACTCCGTCATTTAAAGGAGTACCGCACTGATGAGACAGGCAGCTTTGAAATCGGTCAAGTGTTGACAGCTGAGCATTTTGAGCCCGGTCAAGTCATTGATGTGGCCGGCACGAGTATTGGTAAGGGCTTTGCAGGTTATCAAAAGCGTCACAACTTTCAGCGTGGACCAATGGCCCATGGTTCAAAGAACCACCGCGCCCCTGGCTCCATCGGTGCTGGTACTACACCCAGCCGCGTCTATCCCGGCAAAAAAATGGCGGGGCGATTAGGCGGCGTCAAAGTGACAACCCGCAAGCTAACCGTGGTGAGAATTGATAGCGATCGCAACCTGCTGATCGTTAAAGGAGCCGTTCCCGGTAAGTCTGGGACACTTCTCAGCATTACTCCGACAAACCGAGTCGGTAAAGCGTCCTAAGGCATCGATAGCAGGCATGAGCATTGCAGGAATGAAACGTCATGGTTGAGTGCATTATTAAAGATTGGCAAGGGAAAGAGGCTGGGAATGCCTCCCTGGAGCTGAAAATAGCCAAGCCAGAAAATGCGGCCCATATTGTGCATCGGGCCTTGGTTCGTCAGATGCACAACGCTCGGCAAGGCACCTTGTCAACCAAGACTAGGGCTGAAGTTCGCGGCGGTGGACGCAAGCCCTGGCGCCAAAAAGGCACTGGCCGCGCTCGCGCTGGTTCCAGCCGCTCTCCTTTATGGAAAGGCGGCGGCGTTATTTTTGGCCCTAAGCCTCGAGACTTTAGCGTCAAGATGAATCGCAAAGAGCGCCGTCTAGCGCTCTGTACTGCACTCCAAAGTCGCTCCGAAGACATGGTTGTGGTGCAAGAATTTGCTGATCAGCTAACGCGTCCAAAAACAAAAGATTTGGTCGAGGCACTGAGCCGCTGGGGCGTGTCCCCAGAGGAAAAGGTTTTACTGATTGTTGCGGAACACCAAGAGATGGTGACCTTGTCGGCCCGCAATCTCAGCAAACTCACCTTGATCTCCGCCAACAACCTAAACATCTATGACTTGTTAGCCGCAGATCGCTTGGTGGTAACGGCATCAGCCTTAGAGAAGATTCAGGAGGTTTACGGTGGCTAAAGTGATTTCATCTGAAACCCTGGCAGACATTATTCGTCGCCCCATCATTACTGAGAAGGCCACCTTGTTGTTGGAAAACAACCAATACACCTTTGAAGTGATGCCAAAAGCCAGTAAGCCCGAAATCAAGGCAGCGGTTGAATCGCTTTTTGAGGTCAAGGTCACCGGCATTAGTACCTGGAATCCGCCCCGTAAGCAGCGCCGCATGGGCAGATTTGCTGGGTATCGTCCAACCTATAAGCGTGCGGTTGTGACCCTGGCGGAAGGGGATTCAATTCCCCTGTTCCCAGATGTCTAAGTGCTAGGACCCTATTTGTAAATCTTTTTGCTTAAAGCCAGAAATCGGCGCAGTTTATTTTTGAGTGAGTTAAATCATGGGCATTCGTTCTTACCGGCCATATACCCCTGGAACTCGTGAACGTACGGTCTCAGAGTTTTCTGAGATCACCCGTAGCGAGCCCGAAAAGTCTTTAACTCGCTCTGTCCATCGCCCCAAAGGCCGAAATAATCGTGGCGTTATCACCTGCCGCCATCGCGGTGGGGGTCACAAGCGGCTCTACCGAATCATTGATTTTCAGCGGAGCAAGCGGGATATTCCCGCAAAAGTGGCTTCGATTGAGTACGACCCTAATCGGAATGCTCGCATCGCCTTACTTCATTATCAAGATGGTGAAAAGCGCTATATCCTCCATCCGGCCAAGCTCTCTGTCGGTGACACGGTAACGGCAGGCCCAGAATCCCCTTTAGAAGTCGGCAATGCGCTGCCACTGCACAAAATTCCCCTCGGTACGATGGTTCACAATGTTGAGCTGCAGCCAGGGAAAGGCGGACAGATCGTCAGGGCTGCAGGGACATCGGCTCAGCTTGTAGCTAAAGAGGGCAACTACGTCACGCTCAAGCTGCCTTCTACCGAAGTGCGCATGGTTAGACGGGAATGTTACGCCACTATTGGTCAGGTTGGAAACGTTGACTCTCGCAACGTCAGCCTCGGCAAGGCAGGGCGTAAGCGCTGGGCGGGTCGTCGTCCGGAAGTCCGAGGAAGTGTAATGAACCCCGTTGACCACCCCCATGGTGGAGGGGAAGGGCGGGCACCCATTGGTCGCAGTGGTCCTGTGACGCCTTGGGGTAAGCCTGCACTGGGTTATAAGACTCGCAAGAAGAAAAAAGCCAGTAACGCGCTGATTGTGCGGCGGCGGCGGCGGGTTTCAAAACGAGGTCGTGGCGGCAGAAATGCGTAAGTGACTGCCCTTTTCGTCGTTATTCTCTGCTTGAATCAGCGCTAATTTTAAGGTTGGTAATTCATGTCTCGTTCTCTAAAAAAAGGTCCTTTTGTTGCCGATCATCTTCTCCGCAAGGTTGAAGCCATGAACGTTAAGGGCGAGAAGCAAGTGATTAAAACTTGGTCACGGGCTTCTACGGTATTGCCTCAGATGATTGGTCACACCATCGCTGTACACAATGGGCGTCAGCATGTCCCCGTTTACGTTACAGAGCAGATGGTTGGCCACAAGTTAGGTGAATTTGCGCCTACCCGCACCTTCCGGGGCCACGCAAAAAGCGATAAGAAAGCACGTCGATAGTTGGTGAGTCGGAGAATCCCAATGGCTGTTGATACTACTGCCCAGGTCCAAGCGGTTGCCCGCTACATACGGATGTCGCCTCACAAAGTGCGCCGCGTCCTAGATCAGATTCGCGGATGTTCTTATCGCGAAGCGTTGATCATCCTAGAATTTATGCCTTACCGCGCCTGTGAGCCGGTTTTGAAAGTTCTGCGTTCTGCGGTGGCTAACGCCGAGCACAACAACGGCTTTGACCCAGCCAGCTTAATTGTGAGTGAAGCATACGCTGATGCAGGTCCAACTTTAAGGCGGTTCCGCCCAAGAGCACAAGGTCGGGCTTATCAAATTCGCAAGCCAACTTGTCACATCACTGTTGCGGTTGCGCCTGCAGCGCTAGACAGCTAAAGCATTTTATTTGAAGAGGTAAGGACGCGTGGGACAGAAGATTCATCCAACTGGGTTTCGCCTGGGTGTGATCCAAGAGCATCGCTCTCGCTGGTATGCCGATAACCGGCGCTATCCTGAGCTGCTTCAGGAAGATCACCAGATTCGTCAGTATGTCGAGAAGAACCTGAGTAATGCCGGTATCTCTGACGTACAGATCGAACGAAAGGCCGATCAAATCGACCTAGAGGTTAGAACTGCTCGTCCTGGTGTTGTTGTGGGCCGCGGAGGTAGCGGTATTGAGGCGCTTAGGGTTGGCTTGCAAAAAATCCTGCAGGATCCCAGTCGCCAGATTCGCATCAATGTTGTAGAGGTTGCTCGCGTTGATGCGGATGCTGCTTTAGTCGCTGAATACATTACCCAGCAACTCGAGCGTCGCGTTGCTTTTCGTCGCGTTGTACGCCAGACCCTACAACGGGCTCAGAGAGCTGGAGTTGAGGGCATCAAGATTCAGGTGAGCGGACGTCTTAACGGCGCTGAAATTGCCCGCACTGAATGGACCCGCGAAGGACGTGTACCGCTCCACACGCTCCGTGCAGATGTTGATTATGCCTATAAGACGGCGCAGACAACCTACGGCGTACTTGGGGTTAAGGTTTGGATTTTCCGAGGCGAAGTCATCCCGGGTCAAGAAGATCGGGTGGTTGATAACGCGGCACAGCCTCGTCGACGTCAACCCCGTCGACGTCAACAGTTTGAGGACCGCTCAAACGAGTCCTAAGAGCCTGATGACGGCATTTCCTCTACCTCTTCTTGAAACAGCGTAATGGGCAGCGAGATTTGAAACCATGTTGAGTCCTAGACGAACTAAATTCCGTAAGCAGCACCGGGGTCGCATGCGCGGCATGGCCCAACGGGGCAATAAGCTTAATTTTGGCGATTATGCCCTTCAGGCCACTGAGCCCTCGTGGCTAACGTCTCGTCAAATTGAAGCGGCTCGTCGAGCCATGACCCGCTATATCCGCCGGGGTGGCAACATCTGGATTCGAGTTTTCCCAGATAAGCCCGTGACGATGCGACCGGCAGAAACCCGCATGGGTTCTGGTAAGGGCAACCCAGAGTTTTGGGTTGCTGTAGTAAAGCCAGGGCGGATTATTTTTGAGATGGCTGGGGTTCCTGAAGAGACGGCCCGGGAAGCGATGCGCTTGGCTGCATTCAAGCTGCCGTTTAAAACCAAAGTTGTCGTGCGTGAGTCGGAGGAATCTTGATCATGGCATTTCCCAAGATGGCTGATATTAAGGATCTCAGCGATGAGGAAGTTGCAGCAGAAATTGCCGCAACCCGCCGTCGGCTCTTTGATTTGCGCTTTCAAAAAGCGACACGTCAGCTCGAAAAGGGCTTTCACCAATTCAAGCAGGAACGCCACAAGCTGGCTCAACTGATGACGCTACAGCGGCAAAGAAAATCTGAGTCGTAGCGCTGCGACAGAAATTGAAACTTAGGTCGAATAGGAAGAGTAGGCAATGGCGGTTAAAGAACGGGTCGGGTTAGTTGTAAGTAACAAGATGGAAAAGACTGTGGTGGTCGCAGTCGAGAGTCGCGTCACCCATCCGAAATACGGCAAGATTGTGGTGCGAACTAAGCGATACAAGGCCCATGACGAAGACAATTCTTGTCGTGATGGCGATCGCGTTCGTATTCGTGAAACCCGTCCCCTCAGTCGGACTAAGCGTTGGGTTGTTGCTGACGTTCTAGATCGCGCGTCTCAGATCTAGTCATGAGCATAGTTAGCGGAGGATAGTGAGCAATGATTCAGCAAGAGACTTATTTAAATGTGGCGGATAACAGTGGTGCCCGCAAACTCATGTGTATCCGGGTTTTAGGTGGAAACCGTCGATATGCAGGCGTGGGTGATGTTGTCGTTGCCGTCGTCAAAGACGCCATTCCTAATATGGCTGTCAAGAAGTCTGATGTCGTCAAAGCAGTCATTGTTCGAACCAAGAAAGGTCTACGTCGGAGCAGTGGCATGAGCATTCGCTTTGATGACAATGCTGCTGTGCTCATCAACCAGGACGGCAATCCTCGTGGTACCCGTGTGTTTGGACCTGTTGCTCGGGAACTGCGAGAGAAAGACTTCACCAAAATTGTTTCCCTAGCGCCGGAGGTACTGTGATGGCTAAAGCAACCCAGACAAAAGTACGTCAAAAGATGCATGTCAAAACGGGTGATACTGTCCAAGTCGTTTCAGGACGTGACAAAGGCAAGGTTGGTGAGATTCTTTCAGTTCTGACTAAAACCAGCCAAGTTTTGGTCAAAGGTGTCAACATCCGCACTCGGCATGTCAAGCCCCAGCAAGAAGGGGAATCAGGCCAAATTGTGACTGAAGAAGCGCCGATTCACAGTTCGAATGTCATGCTTTATTCCGAAAAGCAGAAAACCGCAAGTCGCATCGCCTATACCTTTTCTGAGGATGGTCGGAAAGTACGCATGCTGAAGAAGACTGGAGAAGTCATTGATTAACCTGCGGTTTGAGCACTAAGTTTTAGTTTCATTCCTGACCAAGACCAGGAATTGTTTAGAGAGCAACTGATTATGGCGGAACAACTGAAGTCGTTTTATACCGAAAAAGTCGTCCCAAAGCTGATGGAGCAGTTTGGCTATGCCAATGCCCATCAGGTTCCTAAGGTGACGAAAGTAACGGTCAACCGTGGCCTAGGAGAAGCATCTCAAAATGCTAAAGCCCTAGAGTCTTCCCTGAGTGAAATTAGCCTGATTACCGGCCAGCGTCCTGTGGTGACTCGCGCCAAAAAGGCGATCGCTGGGTTCAAGATTCGCGAAGGTATGCCCGTCGGTGTGATGGTTACCCTGCGGTCGGAGCGGATGTATGCATTTCTCAACCGCTTAATCAACCTGGCTCTGCCTAGAATTCGTGACTTTCGCGGCGTCAGTCCTAAGAGCTTCGATGGACGCGGCAACTACACCTTGGGCCTTAGAGAGCAACTGATTTTTCCTGAAATTGAGTACGACAGCATTGATCAAATCCGTGGCATGGATGTCACCGTTGTGACCTCAGCGAATACGGATGAAGAGGGGCGGGCCTTGCTGAAAGAACTGGGCATGCCGTTCCGGGACAACTAGACTTAACCACTGGAGAGGACTATGGCGGCTAATGACACAATCGCAGATATGTTGACGCGGATTCGCAATGCGAACCTAGCGCGTCATCAAACTGTAGATATTCCCTCCACCAAGATGACCCGGAGCATTGCTCAGGTTTTGAAGGAAGAGGGATTTATTGCCGACTTTGTTGAGACGGCTAGCGAGGGGAACTGGCGCAAACTGTCAGTCACCCTTAAATATCAAGGGAAGACTCGGGACCCAATCATTAAAAATCTGAAGCGTGTGAGTCGCCCTGGTTTAAGGGTGTACTCCAACCGGAAAGAGCTTCCTCGGGTTTTAGGGGGAATTGGTATAGCCATTATTTCCACATCCAGTGGCATCATGACCGACCGTGATGCTCGTCGTCAGGGTGTTGGCGGTGAAGTACTCTGCTACATTTGGTAGCCAACTTTAGTCACTGACAGCCTTCTCAAGGAGTAGTAATTAAAATGTCTCGAATTGGTAAACGTCCTATCCCAGTCCCTGCCAAGGTAACCATTGCCATCTCAGGGCAAACCGTAACAGTTAAGGGTCCCAAAGGAGAGCTGTCTCGGACATTGCCTGCTGGTGTTTCCGTTGGCCAAGAAAATGACACCGTTGTGGTCAATCGCGATGACGATAGCCGCTGGGCGCGCTCTCGCCATGGCCTATGCCGCACCCTAGTCGCCAATATGGTTGAAGGGGTTTCTCAAGGGTTTCAAAAACGCTTAGAAATTAAAGGGGTTGGTTATCGGGCCCAGGTGCAAGGAACCAGCTTAAATATGAATCTAGGCTATAGCCATCCTGTGGTGTTTACCCCTCCTGAAGGCATTCAATTCGCAGTCGAGAGTAATACCAAAGTCATTGTTACCGGTATTGATAAAGAAGTCGTTGGCAATATAGCCGCCCGCATTCGTGCAGCGCGTCCGCCAGAGCCCTATAAAGGCAAGGGCGTGCGCTATGAAGGTGAGCAAATTCGTCGTAAAGCTGGTAAGGCAGGGAAGAAATAAGCAATGAAGGGCAGTCGCAAAGAACTCACCCGTCGCCGCCACATGCGTATTCGGCGACGTATTACTGGCACCACTGAGCGTCCGCGTTTAGCGGTTTTTCGCTCTAACCAAAATATCTATGCGCAAGTGATAGATGATACGCAACACCATACATTGGCCGCTGCCTCCACTTTAGAAGCGGGGATTAAGGAAGAAGGTGGCGCAACCCAAGCTTCTTCGGCATTGGTCGGGAAACTGATTGCCGAACGCGCCCTCGAAAAAGGCATCAAGCAAGTCGTCTTTGATCGCGGCGGAAAACTCTATCACGGTAGAGTTGCAGCCTTAGCAGACGCAGCTCGTGAAGCAGGGTTATCCCTTTGAGGGCCTGATAAAGTCTCATCTGAATTAATTGCTGGTTCTAGGTAAAACGCAGGAAAAACTATGGCGAACAATAGTCGTCGAAAAAATAATCGAAGCCGCGAGAAGGAGTCTGAATGGCAGGAACGCGTTGTTCAAATCCGACGCGTGACTAAAGTTGTTAAGGGCGGTAAAAAGCTTAGCTTCCGCGCCATCGTTGTGGTTGGCAACGAGAAAGGCCAAGTTGGCGTGGGCGTGGGCAAGGCTGGAGATGTGATTGGGGCTGTCAAAAAAGGCGTCGCTGACGGCAAAAAGCACCTCATAGATGTCCCCCTAACCAAGTCCTACTCTATTCCACAGCCCACAACCGGTCGCGGGGGGGGTGCTAAGGTATTTATGAGACCTGCCGCCCCTGGTACGGGTGTCATCGCGGGCGGAGCGGTGCGAACGGTTCTGGAACTAGCAGGCGTTCGAAATATTCTGGCCAAGCAGTTAGGCTCTAATAATCCCCTGAATAACGCCCGTGCAGCAGCAGATGCTTTGTCTTCCTTGAGAACGCTGGCCGATGTTGCCCAAGAGCGCGGTATACCCGTTGAGAAGCTTTACGCTTGATTTTTTGTTCCATCCATAGAAACGATCCATGAGACTGACCGATGCTCAACCCAAAGCGGGCTCAAAACGTCGCCGCCGTCGCGTAGGCCGAGGAATTTCTGCAGGACAGGGTGCTAGCTGTGGCTTTGGCATGCGTGGCCAAAAGTCGCGCTCGGGTCGAGGGACTCGGCCAGGCTTTGAAGGTGGGCAGCTACCTCTCTATCGCCGCATTCCAAAGCTGAAGCATTTTCCCATTGTTAATCAGAAAGAATTTACAATTATCAATGTAAGTAAGTTGAGTAGCTTGCCTTCTAAGACGGAGGTCACTTTAGATTCTCTGTTAGAAGCTGGTCTGCTGACGACAAATGATGGGCCACTCAAGGTCCTTGGCGATGGCGAAATAGCAGTCGCGTTAACGGTAAATGCTGCAGCATTTACTCGCGCAGCCCGTGAAAAAATTGAGGCAGCAGGTGGTACCTGTACCGTTGTGGCTTAATTTTCCTAGGGGCACTGTTACAGTTTCAATTTTTCTTGAAGCTGTTTTCACGCGCTATCTGAGCTTGACTCGCTGAAAAATTAGTGGAGACGGAGGAAATCAAGGTATGGTCGTTAGCCGCGGAAAAAATCCGAGCGCCCAAGAGACATTTATGCAGATGGCTCAAGCCGCGGGTTTGCGCAGCCGCATCTTGGTAACTCTGGGTTTACTTGTCTTAGTTAGATCAGGGGTTTTCATCCCGGTTCCTGGTATTGATAGAGCCTCCTTCGCTTCAGCCATTCGCAGTGGTGGGTTGGGTGGATTCGTCGGGTTTATTGACATTTTTGTCGGTGGCGGCCTATCAGCCCTAGGGATTTTTGCCTTGGGGATTTTGCCCTTCATTAACGCCTCTATCATCATGCAGCTGCTGACAGCAGCTTTGCCAGCACTGGAAGATCTTCAAAAAAATGAAGGTGAGGCTGGCCGCAGACGTATATCCCAAATCACGCGCTACGTTGCCTTGGGTTGGGCGATTCTGCAAAGCACGCTTTTATCCCTCTTTTTGCTCAGTCCCTATGCTGAGCAGCCAGGTCCTTTCTTTGTCTTCCAAACCGTAGTTGCCTTGACAGCGGGCTCAATGTTTGTGATGTGGGTCGGTGAGGTGATCACTGAGCGTGGGATCGGTAATGGTGCTTCTCTGCTGATCTTTATCAATATTGTTTCGACATTGCCCCGCTCCCTGGGCCAAACCATTGATCTGGCTCAAAGTGGCGATCGCAACTTGGTTGGCGGCGTCATTATTCTTTTGCTTGTCTTCCTGGCCATGATTGTTGGCATTGTCTTTGTTCAGGAGGGAACTCGCAGGATACCGATCATTTCGGCGCGACGCCAAGTTGGTCGAAAGCTTTATCTAGAGCAGAGCAACTATCTGCCATTGCGGCTGAATCAGGGCGGCGTAATGCCGATCATTTTTGCCTCAGCCGTTTTGGTGTTGCCTCTTTCTCTGACGCAGTACATCAGCAACCCAGGATTTGTTCAAGCTGTTAATACTTATTTGAACCCGACATCTTGGGTTTATGTGTCTCTTTACTTGCTGATGATTATTTTCTTCAGCTTTTTCTATGCCTCCCTGGTGGTTAACCCGGAGGATATGTCTCGCAACCTCAAGAAAATGGGGGCGAGTATTCCTGGCATTCGACCTGGCAAAGCGACAAGTGATTATATTGGTCGAGTTTTGAATCGTCTAACCTTTCTAGGCGCTATTTTCTTAGGCTTGGTGGCAGTTATTCCCAGTGCGGTTGAGAGTGCGACTCGTGTTCAGACCTTTAGAGGGTTGGGGGCGACCTCTTTGCTGATTTTGGTCGGCGTTGCCATTGATACAGCAAAGCAAGTTCAAACCTATGTGATCTCTCAACGTTACGAAGGAATGGTGAAACAGTAGTGACTCGACTCATTTTCTTAGGTCCTCCTGGTGCAGGGAAAGGAACCCAGGCTAAGCAGCTTTCGGACCTATCTGAGGTTCCTCATATTTCCACAGGGGACATTTTGCGTTCATCTGTTTCCCAGGGGACAGAATTGGGTCAAAAAGCGAAGCACTACATGGATGCAGGAGAGCTTGTTCCTGACGAATTAATCTTGAACTTGATTCGTGAAAGACTGTCTGCTGAAGATGCCGTCTCTGGATGGATCCTAGACGGTTTCCCCAGAAATGTTGATCAGGCCAGCTTTTTAGACACTTTGCTGGATGAGATTGAGCAACCGTTTGAATGCGTGGTCAACCTAGACGTGCCCGATGAAATTTTGATTGCTCGTCTCGTGCAAAGAGGCGCTGCGGAAGGGCGTACAGACGATACTGAAGAAACAATTGGTAATCGCCTAGAAGTTTACCGTCAGAAGACGGAGCCCTTAATTGACTTTTATCGGAGTCGCCAACAACTCGTCTCGGTTGATGGTAATCAACCCGTTGATGTCGTGACAGAAGAACTCAAAAAAATAGTAGGGCAAGCTTGAAGCGGCCTATGCAAGCTCTGAAAAGGTCTACCTATTAGTTGCCCTAAGATTAGAGATACGATTACTTGACAGCAGATATAAGTTTTTAGGAGGGTATCAGTTTGTCTAAGCAGGATTTGATTGAAATGGAGGGTACCGTTACGGAATCTCTCCCAAATGCGATGTTCCGTGTTGACCTGGATAATGGGTTTAATGTTCTCGCCCATATTTCTGGCAAAATCCGTCGCAATTACATCAAAATCCTGCCGGGTGATCGGGTCAAGGTTGAGCTTACGCCCTACGACTTAAGCAAAGGACGGATCACCTATCGACTCCGCAAAAAGTAATCGTTAAACAGGTATTTTGCTGTTGGTGATAGGCTAAGAGGCTGCCTTATTCTGCGCAGCTATGTATGTCACCATCAGGCATGATCGTCCGACAGAGATTGGTGCCTCTAGAAAATTGGATACCCTGTAGGGAGGCGAGTTCTAGGGAAGCATCCGTTAAGTTGGCATTGGTTAAGTTGGCCCTCGTCAACGTTGCCAAGCTCAGATCAGCTCCTGTTAGATTGGCCTCAATTAATCGGGCATCGGTGAGGTTAGCGCCTTGGAGATTGACTTGACGTAAGTCGGTGCCCTGAAGGCTCGCCCCAGTCAGATTGACGCCGCTTAAATCGCTACCGTTTAAGTCAGCCCCTTCTAAATTGGCACCCCCTAAATCGGCATTGGCTAAGTTGGCGCCCCGTAGGTCTGTATTGCTTAGGTCCGCCCCTACAAGATTTGAGCCGTTGAGATTAATGCTGGACAAGTTGGCTCCGCTGAGGTCTACTCCTGATAAGTCGGTTCTTTCTGAAATGAGGTCTTCTAGCTGAGTGCGACTGAGGACGCTGAGGTCTACTCCTGATAAGTCGGTTCTTTCTGAAATGAGGTCTTCTAGCTGAGTGCGACTGAGGACGCTGAGGTCTACTCCTGATAAGTCGGTTCTTTCTGAAATGAGGTCTTCTAGCTGAGTGCGACTAAGGACGCTCGGATCTATTTCTGATAAGTCGGTTCTTTCTGAAATGAGGTCTTCTAGCTGAGTGCGACTGAAGGCGCTGAGGCTCGGGGTGCTTAAGTTTGTGCCAGTGAGTTGCGCCTCTGCTAGCAATGCACCGGTCAGATTGGCCTGCCGCAGATCGGCTAAAAACAAATTTGAGCGGGTCAAGTTAGCACCTGTTAGGTCAGCACCAACCAGGTTGGCAGAAGACAAGTCGGCTAGGCGCAAATTGGCTTGGGCAAGGGTCGCCGCCCCAAAGTAGGCTTGGCTTAGATCGGCTTCTTCTAAATTGCTGTTGCTGAGATTTGCCCCTCTCACGTCTGCAGCACGTAAGCTACTGTTGCTGAAGTTTGCCCCGCTCGCATTTGTAACTTGTGAATCATTCTCCGCAACTTGTGAATCATCCTCTGCGCGAAGGTCGGCAAGAAAAAAGTCGGTGCCTTCCAAATTGGCCTGGTCTAAGGTTGCTCCACTTAAATTTGCGCCCTCAAAGGAGGCCCCGGCCAGGTTGGCCTCTGTTAAATCTTGATTGCTAAAGTCAACGCCATCTAAGTTGGCACGGCTCAGATCCATCCCTACTAGATCTACTCCATCCACACCAGTCGTTACAAATTGGTGAACCAGTCGCCATTTATCGGCAATCACCGTCGTGGGGGTGATGTTGGCATTTGCTAACTGGGCTAGATCAAGGACAGCGCGGGTGAGGTTGGCGCGCAGTAAATCAGCGTTGCGCAAGTCAGCCCCGGTTAGGTTGGCGAGTCCGAGGTAGGCGTCTCGTAAATCAGCCCCATTCAAGTTGGCCCCCTCTAGGTTGGCACCGCGTAGGTTGGCGCTGCGTAAATAAGCTCCCTCTAATTCAGCATCTCGCAGGTCACAATCTGGGCAAGTTCGCGTTTCGATCAGGCGCGTAACGTGGTCAGGGTTTGCGGCCATTGCCCAAGAGGGTGTCAAGGTTACGACCCCTATACCTATTGACAAGAATCCACCCATTCGTCCTGAAAGAGGGGAGCGGCTCATCTTCGACAACGCCTCAAAACTGTCCCTATGATGGCGATCTGAAAGCGCCTCGGCAAGGGGATGTTGCATGGTGGTAACAGTGTGCCCCGCCTGCAAGGGAATCCGGAGTACCCTGGTATGCGGATAGCATATAAACCCTGGCCGCATCCAAACCTGTTGCTTGCCCTAGGGAAAACTCAAGTTTTCAAGTTGGATGTGGTTTAGCAACCATTTACTGCTTTCTGGAGTCATGGGATTCAGGTATCAGCTACTGCCCATACCTAAACAGCAACGCATGAGCCTATTTGGATTTTCTCATTGGGCGCTATTTGGCAGCGTGGTCTTAGCAGGATTCTCTATGGGAGCTGCACCAGCGGCGATCGCCCAACAAAACCTAGAAAGCCTTGAAGACGTTGAATATTGGCGCAATCTCTGCGATTTACAGGCCAACGCTGGGCAATCAGCCCAAGAATCGTCCCAGGCGGCAGAAAATCCCGATGCGGCCCTGGCTCTCTACGCCGAGGCCCAGGTGTCTTGTGAAATGGGGATCGAGCTTGCCCCCCAAGATGACGACTTATGGGCGCGCCATAGCGGTATTTTGCTGGCTCAAGGGCAACATCCCAACGCGATCGCTTCGGCAGACCAATCTTTGCGATTTAACCCTGAAAACTCGCTGGCGTTTACCTATCGCTGTATCTCCCATTTCGAACTCGGCAATCTAGAGATGGCCCTAGATGCCTGCAACGATGCCCTCCGGGTGGATGGGAGTTGGGGCAACCAAGCCCCAGCCCTGGCTTGGCAATATCGGGGCCGGATTTTAGCCGCGCAAGATGATCCGGAGTCAGCCCTAGTGGCCTACCTGCGGACCTTATTGTTAGAGCCTGAAGATTCTAGGACGCTGCTGTACGAATGTCAGGCCCATATTGATTTAGCTGACTATGATAGTGCCGTCAGTAGCTGCGAAGCCGCCCTTGAGGGTACGGGCAACTGGGGACCGGAGTCCCCGGCGTTGGCCTGGTTTTATCAAGGGGTGGCCCATTTTGAGTTAGAAGCGTATCCCGCAGCGGTGGCCGCCTTTGATCGCGCCGCTGATATTGACCCCCTCCATGCCCTGACCTGGGCGTATCAAGGTCGCGTTTTAGCAGCTCGGGAATCCTATGCAGAAGCGTTATTGTCCTACACCCAGGCGGTCGCCATGCAGCCGGACTTGGCTAGGGGCTTGGTCGGCCAATGTCTAGCCTTTAACAAGACGGCTGACTATGCTTCTGCCCAAGCGGCCTGCGAAACGGCGCTGCAAATGGGTGATAACGAATGGTGGGAGCTGGGTCCGGCAGAGGGCTGGGCGCAGTTAGCTCAAGCTTTAGCGGGTCAAGGTAGCTATGAGGATGCTTTAGCGGCCTCTAATCGTGCCGTGGGCATTCGACCTGAATATGCGGCGGCTTGGAGCGATCGCGGGGTGGTGCTGTGGTATCTGGAAGATTACGTTGAGGCGATCGCCTCAACCCAACAGGCGATTCAACTAGATGGGCAAGCGGCACGACCTTGGGCAAATCTAGGCAGCATCCTGCGCAGCTTAGGACAGTACCCTGACGCCTTAGCAGCCTACGACGATGCCCTGCAGCGGGATTCCAATAACCCGAATATTTGGGCCAATCGCAGCGTGGTGCTATGGCATCTTGGACAATTTGAGGAGGCAGTGCTGTCAGCCAATCGAGCCGTCAATCTGGATCCTGACTTCATCACCGGTTGGTATAACCGGGGTGCTGCTTTGATTTCTCAGGGGCGATTTAGCGAAGCGGCCGATGCCTTTAATCGGGCGATTAATCTAGACCCTAACTACGCTACTGCTTGGACTGGCCTAGGAGTCGCCCTCAGCCAACTTGAGCGCTACGACGAGGCCCGGTTTGTCTTGACCCAAGCCCTGAGTCTGAACGCTAATCAACCGATCGCCCAAGCTATTCTGAACTCATTGCCGCCACCGCAGGCTGCAGCCCCAGCTGCCTCTAATAACGGCGGCGTACCTGCTTTACTACCTGCTACCGCTCCCTAGTTGCACTCAAAGGTCAACCGATGTCCTGCCGCGCCATTCCTAATCTTCGCTGGGCCTATCGCTACCGCCGCCTGGGGCTGGTGATTTTGGCCCTGATCACTGGGTTGGGATGCTGGATATTGCAGGGCAATCCAGCTTTGTCCAGACAACACCCTGAGGCAGTGGGCCAAGCACCCATTGCCACCGTGAGCGTCTTGGCCCAGGCCCCTTCCTTACAGGCCAGCTACGATCTCTACGAAGCCGGGCGGTTGGAAGAAGCTGCAAGTTTACTGGCGGAGGCCCTGGCTACCTACCGAGCAGGGGGCGATCGCCTCCGAGAAGCCGTAGCCCTCAGCAATTTAGCCCTCGTGGAAGGTCAGCAAGGCGACTGGTCTCAGGCTTACCAGCATATTGACCAGTCGATCAGCGTTCTACAGGGGCGTGAGATTACCGACCCCCGTCGCCCCCGGATTTTGGCCCAGACCTTTACGATTCAAGGGCAACTGCACTTAGCCCAGGGCCATGAGAATGAGGCGTTGGCATCGTTTGAATCGGCCACAGATCTCTATCAACAAGAAGGGGATGCGGCCCAGACGGTGCGTAGCAAAATCAATCAGGCCCAAGCGCTGCAGGCCAATGGATTTTACCGCCGGGCCATTCGGGAAATTCTGAACCCCTTGAAACAGCAACTGAGTGCCCAACCCGACTCACTCCTCAAAGCCGAAGGTCTCCACAGCTTGGGGGAAGCGCTGCTGGTGGCTGGCAGCACCCAACAAGCTGAAGATACGTTGAATAACAGTTTGGCTGTGCTCAGTGCGATAGACGGGGCGGCGCTGTTGCCTGCAGGCGATCAGGCCCGCTTGCCCATTGTCAGAGCGGCGGTCTATATGAGCCTGGGGAATACGGTGCGATCTCGCCAAGATGCCGAGGCAGCCCTGAACTATTACCAATTGGCAGGCCAAGCCGGGAGTGAAGCCAATCGCCTGCGGGCGGATCTGAACCAACTCAGCCTCTTGGTCGAGACGGAGCAATTTGGACAAGCTGCCAATCTTTGGCCCAGCCTTTGGCCCCAAGTCAGTCAACCGGCCACCAGCCGCGACGGGCTATACACGCGCCTTAATTTTGCCAATAGCCTGATTAATTTGGGACCGGGACAACGGGGACCGGACTGGGCCGCACTGGACACATTTTTAACCGAAACCCACCTCCAGGCCCAGGCCCTGGGCGATCGCCGCTCTGATGCTTACGTCTTGGGGACCCAGGGTACCGTAGCCCTTAAGCAAACCCACTTGGGGCGGGCCAAAACCCTGACTGAGCAAGCCTTAGTGCTCTCGGCTTCGGTCAATGCCACCGACATTATTTATCGCTGGCATGAACAACTGGGGCAAATTTTGGAGGTGCAGGGCGACCTCTTCGGCGCAATCAATGCTTACCAAACAGCCGTTAATAGCCTGAAACGCTTGCGAACAGACCTATTAGCGGTCAACCCAGATTTACAGTTCTCCTTCCAACAGAGCGTTGACCCCATCCACCGCAAGCTGGTGAACCTGCTGCTGGAAGCCTATGAACAAGAGGAGGCAAATAAGGCCAGTGGCGCTGGATCTGCCAATTTAGATGCCGCCCGCCAGGTGCTGGAATCTTTGCAGCAGGAGGAGTTGAATAACTACCTGCGAGCCGCTTGTCTCGATTTAGAAGAGGTGCAAATTGACCAAATTGCCCAAGCTCAGTCTACGGCGGTGATTTACCCGATCATCTTGCCCGATCGCCTCGCCACCATTGTCAGCTACCCTGGCCAGACCCAGGTCGCGACTAAAGGGGCTGAAGGTAAAGCCATCTCTGCCACCAACGAAGTGCTTGAACTCTATCCCATCAATGTGCCTGAGGGCACTGTGGATGAGACCCTAAGGCAGTTGCGACGAGATTTAACCAATCGCATCAGCTTGGGCTTTCAGCGCTCTGCAATCCAAGTCTATGACTGGCTGATTCGGCCCATCGAAGCGGACCTAGAAGCCAATGGCATTGATACTTTGGTCTTTGTTTTGGATGGGGGACTGCGCAATGTACCGATGGCGGCCCTATTCGATGAAGAAGCAGAAAAGTTCCTGATTGAAAAATATTCCCTCGCGCTCACCCCTGGACTGCAGCTTCTCGCGCCTAAACCCCTACAGGATCAGACCCTTTCCACATTGACGTTTGGCCTTTCAGAAGCGGTGAGGGTGGCGATTCCCAACAGCGATCGCATCGTCCGTTTTTCGCCCTTACCGAATGTCCCTCGGGAAATTGAACAGATTAGCAGCTTGATTCCCAAAACCAACGTGCTGTTGAACGAAGAATTTACCCCTGGCAGCTTCCAGACTGCCCTTGCCAATAACAGCGCCACGGTGGTGCATCTGGCCACCCATGGTCAGTTTAGCTCTGACCCCAATGAAACCTTCATCGTCACCTGGGAGGGCGAGACCATCACCATTGATGACCTGACGGTCTCTTTGGAAGCTGTTGCCGACAGGCAAGATGCGGATGTGGAACTGCTGGTGCTGAGTGCCTGCGAAACAGCAACCGGGGACGATCGCGCTGCCCTCGGTCTTGCCGGAATTGCCGTCCGGGCCGGAGCCCGCAGTACCCTAGCCAGTCTCTGGCAAGTAGATGACGTGGCCACATCCCAACTGATGGGTAACTTTTATGAGGAGTTGGCCACCAAGCGCGTTACCAAAGCCCAGGCCCTGCGAGCCGCCCAACTGTCTATCTTGAATAACCCCCGCTACCGTCGGCACCCCTACTATTGGGCACCGTTTGTAATGGTGGGCAACTGGCTGTAACCAGACGAGAGAGACCTACTCGCCTAGCTCCTCGCGAGATTTACCCCAGTAGGCACTGTAGGTCCAAATCTCGTTTTCCCCTTTGATTTCCTTTTGCCAGCGGTAGGTCGCCTTCTTAGGGTTGACCCCCACTTCAATCAGCTTGGCTCCCATGTAATATTCCATCTGGGTTTGGGTGCGCCGCTTGAAAAACTCAGACTGCCGCTTGGGTATCGTCCGAGTCATGTGGGCTTGGGTATGTTTGGGGGTTGGCATGGGGGTGCAGGCAGCTAGGCAACATCGAGTCATCCATAACCGGGCAGACCCCCCGGCATGGCAAACCTTTGCCTAAGATAAGTTCACTTCAAGGCAAGGTTAAGACTCGATTTAGTAGTGTAACGTCACCTCGACTCAGCCTACGCCCCAGCCGCGACCTTAGCAGACTCAGGCAGCCCAATCTCGCTGCACACCTCATAGAAACGGGTGGTAGGCGGCGCTGCAAATAAATGGGCAATGCGCTTTAGGGCCTGGTCATAAACGGTATTGTGGTGAGATTCCATTACGTCGGGGCTTTCCCACAAAATTACGGCAATGCCGCGATCGCTACCGGGCTCTTGCAGCAGGTAAGCCCCTTTAAATCCTTCACCATAGGTGGAAACCGCCTTTTCGTAGAGTTGACGGGCCTCGGGAAAACAACCGGGTTTAAATTCGCCGGTAGCTACGTAGGCATATTTATGATGCAAACAATCTAAAAAGTCAGACATGGCAAATCATGATCATCAATGGGGATAGCCCCCAGTGTTGCTCAAACTCCGGCTCTGGCTAGAAATGTTTGGGTCAGGTTTTAGATTTCAGCGGGTTTCGCAACGTTCCAGCAACAATCCTCTTGAGTCCTGTAACGGCTGAGGCCGTTAAAGCGATCATAAAACGGGCGATCATAGAACGGGTAATCGCTCCATTGCCAAGGAGCGCGGATTGATGACACCCTCTCCTCGAAAAGTCATTCACATCGATATGGACGCCTTTTACGCCTCGGTAGAGCAGCGGGACAACCCGGCCTACCGAGACAAACCCATTGTCGTGGGGGGCAGACCAGAACAGCGGGGGGCGGTGGCTGCGGCCAGTTATGAAGCCCGTAAATATGGCATCCATTCGGCTTTACCGGCCCGCATTGCCCAGCAGCGATGCCCCCACCTGATTTTTGTAGCACCGCGCTTCACGGTGTATCGCCAAATCTCCCAGCAAATTCGGGCGATTTTTGCCCGCTACACCGACTGCATTGAGCCCCTGGCCCTGGATGAGGCTTACCTGGATGTAACCGACAACAAGGTGCAGGAGCCCTCTGCGATCGCGATCGCCCGCGCCATTCGCCAGGCCATTCGAGAGGAAACTCAGCTCACCGCCTCCGCTGGGGTGTCGTTCAACAAGTTCCTGGCTAAGATCGCCTCGGGTATGGACAAGCCTGATGGTCTCTACGTGATTCGGCCTGAGCAAGCCGCAGAGTTTGTGGCCACCTTAGAGATTGAGAAGTTTCACGGCATTGGCAAGGTGACTGCCGCCAAGATGCACGATCTGGGCATCCACACGGGCTCGGATCTGAGGGCTTGGGAGGAGGCCGGTTTAGTGCAGCGGTTTGGCAAGGTGGGGCGGTTTTACTATCGGGTGGCGCGGGGCCAGGACGATCGCCCCGTCAACCCCAATCGCGTCCGCAAGTCTGTCGGGGCTGAGACTTCTTTTGCGGAGGATCTGCATGACCTGGCTGCGATGGATGCAGTCTTGGTGAAGCTGGGCCAGCAGGTGGCCAGTCACCTGGAAAAACAGCAGCGGGGCGGCTACACTCTCACCCTCAAAATTAAATATGCCGACTATCGACAAGTTACCCGCAGCCAAACTCAACCCGAGGTGTTGAAGACGGCTGAGACGCTGACGAGTTTGGGGCAAACGCTGCTGCATCACCATCTGGAAGCTGGTGTTGCGGTGCGACTCCTGGGCTTAACGGTTTCAAATCTAGAGCCGCTGGCATCAGAGTTAGACTTTGTGCAGCTTCAGCTAGCCCTATAGGTTCGTCATCCCATGACTGACGTTTTTATCTCCTATTCCCGCAAAGATAAGGAATTCGTCCAGGTGCTAAATCAAGCCCTGGTCGAGAGTAAATATGACGCCTGGGTGGATTGGGAAAACATTCACCTAACAGCGGACTGGTGGGCAGAAATCCAAGCTGGGATTGAGGCGACGGAATCCGGTCTATTGCCGCTTGGGCAACAGACTGCTTCAAGAGCCATGAATATAAGTGCATGATGGAGAAAACCTTAGTTTTGCAGCAAACACTTGTCTAGAACATCACCGTTTGCGTTTTCATTGCGTTTTCATAACAACCAACTCGGCTCTCTAAAGTATCCGGAAACGACCGCAAAGCTGGAGTACATAGAGAGGCTGATTGTTATGCGCTGTTGCTGCTTGAGTCGTGAGGAATAATTTCCAGGATTTGTCCTGATTCCATCCGTTGAGACAGTACATTATTACAATGCGATATATAGTGCAAATGTACTATATTGGGGCATCTTAACGATGTACTCTAGTTCTGTTGGAAACTTATGACTTCTACGGCAATCAATGCGAACTTATTGTTCTATGACCGATTCACACAGTTTTACTCGATGTTGGCATATGTGCGTTTTGACTCATTCCGGGGTAGCTTAGGCCACAATTTATTCGGATACAATCCGTATCATCAAGAGCTGACGCCTGAAGAAAAGCTGAAGGCAATGGCTAAGAATCAGGAAAAACAGAGCCAGCTCTCTATAGACCCAAGGAAGTCACGAGTTCAAAACAAGTCGCGACTTCACTAGTCGTCACTGCGATTAGAAGCTGAGGTGTTTTGCAAAAGTAGGATTATTAAAAGCATAAGTCCAAATTTGCTGCTATGCTTACGCTTCTAGTGATTCTGCTTTTTGCGTTTATATTTGTTTGTATTTTTGTTGAATTATTCAAGATTAAGTGCCCGGATTTACATTCCCTTAGCAGTAAATGTAATTGCATGTATTAGCAGGAACCCTTGAGTATGCCGGAAAATACTTCCCGCAGCCCTAACTGGGAAGACGATATTAATTATGTAGAGGAAACTCCAGAAGAAGTTGTCGACAGATTGATAGAAGAAGTAGAAACCAACTGTCAAGCTCATTCTTGCTCCGAACTTAGGCAAGCCTCAAGGAAGCTGTCTTCTGAAGATTCAGAAAGGCACAGGAGAGTGCAATTTGCATTGTCGAAGTGTGATCGAAATGGCTATTAGAACTAATATCTTCAAACAAAATCTATCTAAAGAAGCTTAATGCTAGGACGGCCACAGCACCAAAAGTTGCCAGGCATAAGACCAAAGCAAGCTTGTTTGAGAGGAGATGGACGATTTTTGTCCTTAAATAACAGGCAAACTTTTTCAAGACCTGGTTGTCATTACTAAGGTCCCTACCAATTAAAAAACGATTAAAGTAACTTACTGTGCTCTTGGCAGCATCTCTAGAAAGACCACTTACTAATGGATCAAGAGAGTTAAGGGTTAAGGCTCTGAAAGCCTCTTTATAGATGGATTGTGGCAAATCTAAGTAGACATTAAAGATATTCCCGTGAAAGTCCTGACTTCTGGGTGTCTTGCCAGATTTAAGATATACACTTATCCATTCAAGATATGTTTCTACGTCATGTATAAATCTGCTTTCTAGGTCTTTAAGGGATAGTTTTGAGGTTTTGTCAGTAGAAAATAAGCCATTTTTTTAAACACATGCTCTTTTGCAAACAAGGCTAAAGCATGACTGTTTTCCTGAATCCAAGCTCCTCCCTCATAGCACAGTCCATGATGCTCAATAATAGCTTTGACTCTGCTTTCTTTACCCAAAACAGATTGAAGCTCGTCTAATAATTTGAGGATGTTAGTTGAGTCTTTAGGATTGCCATCCTTCAGTCGATGCTCCACACACACTTTTAAATCATTAACTAGTAAGGCAGCTTTATCTAGCTTCTCCTTAAATTCTTGGCGGAGGCTTTCCTCAAATTTCTTGACCTTATCTATTTTCTCTTCAGACCAGTCCCCTTGAACGGTGTTGAAGAAATAATTGATGTCGCCTCCAGCTTGGTTGACACTACCCCCAGCTTGAGTAACAGGGGAATGGTGTAAATCGCTGTTGTTTATTTCAACACTTTGTTTGTTAGATGCCTTGCCACTAGGGTCTTCTGAAGGTATGTGCTGCATGTTCCTGACGATGAATCGGGGGCTAAGACGCTGAGGGAACGTTTCACAGTGTGGGAGTTGATGGCAAAAATGCTAGGCCAAGATACTGAGTGCGATGCCAAAATAGGGCAGTACCTGTTTTAGAATAGGCGCTGCTTTTTCCCATAGGTTAGTACCTTCACCTAAGGCATCGTTGGCTGATTTCAGTACCTTCGTTGCGTGCCCTAAAGCGTTACTGACATATTCCTTATCAGGTTTCTCAGCGTCAGTTTCATCTTTGGCAGTTTCAACGTCTCGCAATACCTTCTTCTTCTCATCGGCAGGAAGGTTAGAGCTGTCAATGTGAGCTTTGAGCTGGTCTAGTAAGGCGACTATATCTGAGAGGATATTTGGAAAGTATCAATCAGCACTCATTTCGAGAAAAGGCTTCCT
>ERZ1740060.169-NODE-169-length-50895-cov-5.682415_pt1 | contig 50895 bp, 41 predicted proteins | sample MGYA00581743_ERZ1740060 | MGnify/ENA primary metagenome ERZ1740060 (study PRJEB43018, sample SAMN04849235) | marine metagenome | isolation source: floating plastic debris | place: Pacific Ocean | collected 2008-08-27 | study: EMG produced TPA metagenomics assembly... | reverse complement strand
CACCGGGCGCCGCATCGGCTATGCCCGCGTCTCAACCAAAGACCAGAAATTGCGTATGCAACTCGCTTCCTTGAATGCAGTGGATTGCGAAAAGATATTCAAGGATCATGGCGTCTCAGGCGCAAAAGCCAAACGCCCCGGCCTGGATGACATGCTGGCGGAACTCCAGCCCGGCGATACGGTCATCGTCTTCAAGCTCGACCGGCTGGGCCGCTCGGTTCTGCACCTGTCGGACCTGCTGGTGCGCTTTCGGGATCAAGACATCGGCTTTGTCAGCATCGCCGAGGGCATCAATACCACCACACCCGGCGGCAAACTGGTCTACCATCTCTTCTCCGCCTTCGCCGAGTTCCAGCGCGACATTATCGTTGAGAATACAATTGCGGGGCTTGAAGCTGCACGAAAGCGGGGAAAGCGTCTTGGGCGCCCTCGCATTCCAACATCTCAAAGGGTCGAACCGAAAGGCAATCTTGCACAATAGTAGGCATTGCAAACATGGGGCCAGCGAAACTCAGCACTCGTGTTCAATGTGAGGCATTCCGCTTAGAAACAACGCGGAGATCGGGTCACGACTGCTTGCAGGCAGTTTGAGTCATTTAGGCATGGAGTTGCTAGAAACCGTTGCCGATAACCATAGAATCTCAGAAGCTAGCTTAAATGGTTCTATCAGGCTTAGGGTCCAGGACAGATGCGGATCAGGCTCCGGCTAAATACCGTCCGAAAGGTAGCGCATGGCTGAGCGGTACATCTATTTGATGTAACGTCAATTCATAACCTGCATTCAGTGTTTCTCGGCTAAGGCGTTACATGTCAATCAGAATGCCATCCGCAGAAACGATCTACACCAAGTATACAGATGGTGTTAGCAATTTGCCAAACCGGGATAGGTAATCCACTCATCCCTTGTAAATGGTCAGCGATGATCGCCGCGGTCTTTCCAGCATCGGCAACCTCTGGTTTAACACAACCATTGGCGCAAAGATGCACCTGCAAATCAGCTCTGTGTTCTAATACCCAAATATATCCAAGCTTGACCTTGTCTGAAATCCAGTCTTTTAAAGCGTGCTGCTCCAAATAAACGCCGCCGGGTTGCCATCCTGAATTCTCTAAGGCCTCCCCTAACTCTGACATTGCTTTTCGCTCATCTAGCGTCAGATCAGTGAATTTCATAACATAGCGCCTTGTGTTGCTCGGTGGTTGAATTGAGAATACGCATTACAGACCGCTCAGGCCTCCCTATTATTGCAGGGGTGGCTTTTGACGTCACAAATTTTGACGATGTCGGCATAATTCCAACCGATATTGAAGGGTTTGTGAACGTCCCTACAAATCCTTCAGGTGCATTGCCCAGCGCATGTACTGTTTATCCACACAAAGGGTACTGGGCAACATACCGAGATAGCGTGGTTGATTGCGATAATATTGTTTGCTCGAAATTTGATGCGAAGATTCTTGATCCGTGGTGGGTATCGGTGGTCAATCCAACTCTTAAGAAACCCACGAAACCACTCCGCATCGGTATCGTGGATTTTTGTCCCGACATCGTCACCTCTAGCAATCACCACATCTACAGGGTCGAAGGCTACGAGTATCCCCCTCAAGAAAACGTCAGGTTTCACGGCGCGCAAGTTGCTACGATAGGCCATATGGCCCTTATAAACAGTGATCTAGTTGATATTATTCTGATAGACTGTGCAGCGGAAGATGGATTTTCTCTAAACTTAGATACTGCCTGCTCGGCAATTTCAAACTTGGCAGAGGATCACCAAGTTGATGTAATAAATTTGTCTTTCGGGTTTGTTCCAGACACTGCGAATATCGTACACAAGGAAGCGCTGGATAGGCTTACAGAAGAAATCCAAGTCGCTATTGATCTTGGATGCCCGGTTGTTGCTGCTTCTGGTAATTCTGGGTCGTCCACGGTCTCCGCACCGGCATATTTCAGCTCAGTTATTGGCGTGGGGAGCGTAGCTTTATCTGGATTAGCGCCCAATGGTACACTCTATGCAAATAGGGAAAGTGTGGCCAGAGATATCGGTCGGCCAACGTCTTCCATCAGCCATTTCTCTGGGCAATTTTTTGTTCCACCGAAAGCCAGTTACGGGAATGGTTTGGACGTCGTTGCCCCAGGAGCTGGCATCATTTATACAGGTTCAAATGGAGAAACAATGGAGTTGTATGGAACATCGTTCGCTTCTCCCATTGTTGCCTCCGTACTTGCAATGGAGCTTCAGGAGGCCATCGATCAGGGATTGCTTGTAGGCGATCGTGGTCCCGAGGTGTTTAGGGCCGTGTTAATGGGGCTTTGCTATGATTTGGGCATGCCATCTGAGTATCAAGGCCTCGGGCTTATCTGCGTAGCGTAGGTATGGGAAAATGTTCCTGTTGAATTTAGGGAAGGTTTTGCTTAAATAAAAAAATGATAGTTACAGTAAGCATGAGGGCAAAAACTAGAAAGTTGTACAGAAAATCCAGCAAAAAGCCGGATTACAATTATATATTGCCCGAAGAAAGCTTAATTGACATATTTGATAACGGTCGGTGCGCGCGAATTGATGTTAGTCAAGATAAATTGGAAGATTTAAAGAGTAAATTTGGCGATAAATTTGTTTTTTCCAGAAATATAATACTAGAGCCATATTGATTATTCATTTTAAAAACAGTGCTGATTACACATTAAAGTGATAACATAAAATACATCTTTTTTCTGCACTTTCTTCGTAACCAACGCAGCTCCAAAAGCCCTAGGCTGCTGCGTCTTGGCTCACGCTTCCGCGGCTTCTCGACCCTTCGAACTGGACCACGTTCCAGCTTGCGGCAATATAGTGAAAAGCGTTGAAAGATGGGTGCCGCGCTTAACGCAAGATGTGTAAAGCGTATGACGCTTTACTTCTTAACTCACGGCGCTGGCGCTTGTTCGGCAAGGGGAACCCGCTACGCGTTCCCCGTTGCATCCCCTTACGGTTATGAGTGTTGGCCGCCCAGTTGCCTAACAGGGCTGAGCATTGGTCTCGCGTTCATTCGCATCACTAAAGATCGAACACGCTCGATCGCCCGCTCTTTACAACCCTAACGCCGCTGTCGCCGTTGGAATCCCCATACAAGAATTCGCCATCGCATTTATGGCATCTGAAAAGATCGAGGCCCTGGAAGGTTTGATGCTGATACTGAAGGTGCGAGATATGCTTGTCACCTACACATTTTGGGCAAGCATACAGAGCGTTATCCGAGGTCCCGCTACTTGACTTAAGCCTCAGGGCTGACTTTCCTTTTCCATACGGGACTTCCTCATACCCATCGAGCTTGAAGTGTCGTGAATTCAACTCATCGACTTGATTCTGCAACTCTCGCAGCTTTGCGTGTAGCTCCAGCTCACGCAGTTGGGCTTCTCCCGCAAGAGCGCGCGCATCTAATAGCGCTTCCTCTAAAGTTTCGAGCGCAGCTTTGCCCTTTGGGTCACTCCTTAACGACTTCAGGCCGCGCAAGGTGTCGACAGCGGTCTTGATGGCATTGAAGGAAGTTAGAATGCTCTCCAAACCAATCACGACCTGATCCCGAATCAGTTTATCAATACGTCCAGCAGATTATCCGTTGTATAGCGATTTCCCGAGTGAGCTGCGTAACAAATTCTGTTGGTTGCGCATCAAGTCATCTGGGCGGATATAAGAATCGCGTCGTACCGAACTCCGCCCTCGAACTTGCATTTGGCTAAATGAGCGCAGGTAGATCAAAACACGGCAGGCCATCGCTTGATGATCGGTTTGATATGGACCGAGCCCAGAAAGCAGATCGCATTGGCTGGTCAGCTCGACGTTGGCAGGCGGTAGGGAAGGATGATGGAGAAGAGTACACGTTGTGCCTTTTTCCGAAGACAGGTTCTGACATCGACATCGACCTAAGGCGCCTGTTGGAAGCAGTCGTTCGTCGAATTAGGGGTGTGCTGGCGCGAAGTATCGCAAAGGACGTGCTCGTACCGCTTATCGATATTGTTGAGGATGATGCTGAAATTGGCTTGCGGTTTGCAGCATCGGGGTTTCCACTTCAACAGCTATCAACCTCATCACAAAAGCAACTGGCTAACCGGGCGAAGACGACCCTTGGTCGAGTGTCAATATGGCGTGCGATAGCGAGCTTATCGCGTGCTCTTGGATATCTACACGCTGCAGATATCGTACACGGCGGCATAGACGAAGCCGCAGTTTTTGTTGAGAGCATTAGCCCGCCCGAGTTCAAGCTCGGTGGTTACGAAGGATCTGTCCATGTCGGTACCACCAGCGGGGCTTCTGCAAGCTTACTTAAAACCGGCAGCGTGGTTTCGCTTCGGCGTGACTGGACGGACCTAGGATCCGTCGCGGCCAAATTACTGGGCAACGACGAACAGAATGGCACCGTCCTACTCCCTAGTGAGCAAAGGCTGTTAGACCGATTAAGGCGGCCAGCCCAGTTCGCTCACATCGATGGTTCAGCGATGGCGCTCGAAATCGAAGAGCTATGCCTGGAACTTGAGCGCGTCGGGTCAAGCGAAAGGCACGAACTGGTTCTGTTTCCTGACGGCGAGGTCGCACGAAAAGGCTTGGCTTTGTTGAAACTCAGAAACGGCACAGGCCAGATTTCGAATGGTCTATTTGAGTTCCTGTCTGATGACTTGACGAAAAATCAGCCTCTGCTGCGCAGCGATCCAAAGGGCCGGTCGGACAGGGTTATGATTTTTTCCGACCAAGCGACCTACACTGTTCAAACGGATAGAAATGACAGTCGCTTGGGGCGGATAACAGAACTCCGCTCGCGCAGGCTGAACGACGCAACTATCGACGCCAAGCTAGCAAGTGCGCGCATCTATATTGCCAACAACCGTAAAGACGCTCGCGATAGAGTAGCTCGATCGGGTGGTGGAGCCTCCTCTTGGCTAGAAGCGGTCCATCGTACATCAAGCGATATAGTGCTTGAGGACCCGCCGCCCTGGCACGCGCTGATCCTGTCAGAGGTCTTTTCGCTCCTCACCAGCCGCTTGCGGCACTATCCCGTTGAAATTGTTGATACAAAGAAGAGCGGCGTAGTGCGCCTCGCACCACGAATCGACAGAAACAGGGATGATTGGCGACGAAAGCTTGGGCGACAACCTACTCGCGAAAGCCTATCTCGAGAACTCGCATTTGATGATGGTACTACTGACTGGACGCTGTCTTTGTCGGATGCGTTTTTTCATGGCCAGACATCCCTATCCGTGTCTTTCCTCAAACCCGAGGATGACAAAGGACGTCGCCTCTACTTGTTTCAAGTTGACGGCAACCTTCCTGCCGAACGGGACGTTGTTCTCCGGCCTCGCCCTGACGCTGGTACAGAAAGCGCGATAAGACGGCGTCTTTCAAACATTGTTTCAGCCCGGGGAAACCTTGACCTCCTGCTTGCCTTGAACGACCCGAACAGCGTCGACCTAGACGAGCAGATTCGAACTACTAGCAATCCTGGCGAACCCCCAGCGGAACTGGAGACATCCAAAGCGTCGGCCTGGACAGCAATCAAGAAAGGGCATTCCTTAGACTTGGTTGTTGGCCCACCTGGTGTCGGGAAAACGTTCCTGGTGTCCCGTTTGGTTGGCAGTATTCTGCAGGAATCGCCGAGTTCGCGAATTCTCATTACCGCCCAGAACCACGACGCCTTGACTGATATGCATCAGAAACTGGTCAGCTACTTAGCTGAAAAGGATCGAGTTATTGTCCGGATTGAGCGTCAAGATGGCGGGAGTCAACAGACTCAGCTCAGACAGGATACAAGGTCTCTGCTGGCAGCGTTAATAGACGGCGACACGGATCCAGCACTGAGCCCTCGTTTAACTGTCGCCAAACAAGCGATAGATCCGACTTACCGAGACGATAATGCCCAAGCGGAGGCGCTACTCCGAGACACAGACCATCTGATATTACGAAGCGCCGATGTCACGCTAGCGACCGCAAACTCTTTTGCAATTGAAGAGATGATAGCCGATGGTGAGCGGTTCGATTGGGTTATTGTCGAAGAGTCTGCGAGGGCGACCGGCTCTGAATTGATCGGACCACTCCTTCTTGGCAGTCGTAGACTGCTTATTGGCGATCACCATCAACTTGCCCCTTTTGATGCAGAACAACGAGCACGTTTTTATCAACCAGAGGCAGCCGCCGCGTTGATGGAAGATGCCAACGAGTTGGCAGACACCTTTCTCGACTTGCCGAATGAAGTGAACCTTAGCCTTGAAGCATTGGCAAAGGACAAAAGCCTTCAGACAGATGTTCTGGCGGCAGCTGCTCGGTTTGAGCAGCCATTCAGAGAAATCGCTGAGCGGGCAGAGGAAAAAGGTCCGGTGACTGGGCCAAAACCTGTATCACAGCTAATTGAGCAAAGCCGTATGCATCCAACTATCTGCGCGTTGGTGTCCAGTACATTCTATGACGGCAAACTCGAGACGTCTGAAGCTACCCGAAATCGCAGATCAACGGTCAGAACAAGCCGATCAGCATTCTCAGCGCCAATTACGGTGCTCGACCTACCATCACTTAGCATTACTCGAAAAAGAGCGTTTGAAGACCGGGTAGGAACATCGCGTCGCAATAAAGCTGAGGCAAAAGCGGTAATGTACGCTCTTAAGGAGTTCACTCCAGCAGTGGGCGTCGGGCAACCGGTGACGCTAGCAATACTCAGCCCGTTCAAAGCCCAGTGCAGTCACCTGCGCACTTTGTTGTCGTCGCTGATTGATCCGAAAAATCAAACGCTTTCAGGCTTCGAGAGCCCGAAGAAAGATGGCGAGTTTGTTTATACTGTCGATGGCTTTCAAGGTGGTGAAGCCGACATCGTGATAGCGAGCTTGGTCCGCAACAATGACCGAGTTGGTCCTGGCGCACTTGGTTTCTTAAGTGACCGAAGACGGATGAACGTTCTGCTCAGTCGAGCGCGCCACAAGTTGGTTCTGGCTACTTCTATTCGCTTCTTGAGAAACGCCGTTTCTGGCCATGACCCAGGTGGAGAGAATGCAGGGCCGCTTCAATTTCTCGACGCGATGCTTCAGAATCTCGACAGTCTCTATGCGAACGCTGGTGCTGTTTCGATTGTTCCCTGCGACGAGCAGGGATCGGTTCAAATATGAACCTCCTTATTCCGGCAACTTGGTACCGTGCACGAGCAGTGATTGTGCGCACTTGGGGATGGAGTCCTCTGGAAGAAGCAGTCCTTTTGGCACTTCGTAACAGACCAGGAACTACGAACTCAGTCGCAGTGGACTTAAAAGTCGACCATCAATTCGTGCAGGCCGCAGTGTCGCGCCTGATGAGGTTTGGCCTTCTTGAGTTGCGATTTGCTTCTACTCCCACACTCGCCATTACAGAGGCGGCCCAGAAGCATGTGGAAGCCGGAAGAGCTTTGCCTGAACGAGAAAGTCAGCGGGAAATCAGGATCAGCATGTTGTTTGACCTTGTCGGCGGATCCATTTTCCGGCGCCGCGATGTCACAACGGTACACCCCCTGCACCTGCCACCCCGAGTTGTCAAAGTGTCATATCCTAACGACGCGGAAGAAACCGACGAAGCAATGGAAGAGGGTATTCTTTCATTGTTGTCGAGCTCTCTTCGTCCTGGAGAGAGCTTTGCCGGTGTAAAGCGTTTACATTCTGTGTTTGATCGGCGGTTTATCCAGATAGACTTGGACAAAGCCAAAGAAGGCATTTTTCCCGACGGTGCAAGTAGCTCGCTCCGATCTTTGATTTCAAACTATGTCGAGACAGGGGAAAAGCCAAAGGCTAAGCAAAGTCAGCCTGCGAACGCAAAGTCTCTCGACGAGCCTATATCAACGTGGGTCGACTTCGATCAGTTCGTATTTGGCGGGACCGAGCATTTGGAAAGGCTGGAGGCAATTTTGGATGCCGCTCGCCAAGATATTTTCATTCTTTCGACCTTCGTCGCAAAGCAAGATGATCCTAAAGCCGATCAAGGCCAGGTCCGAGTGTGGTCCGCTCTCGAAAGGGCATCCAAAAGGGGGGTTAGGATACACCTTTTCTTCGGATCGGCACTAGACAGCGATCATAGACACGCCAGCGCCTTGCATGATCTTGGCCGCCGACTGAACAGCCCTGGTGTTGCCGTCGCAGCACACGCCGAATCCGTTCGAAGCCATGCAAAGTTGGTTCTGGCAGATGATGGAGCCGACGGTGCTCGCGCGCTGCTGGGTTCGTGCAATTGGTTGCAATCAACAATACATGCCCACGAACTATCATTCGAGATAAGATACGCAAGATCGGTGGAAGGTTGTTAGGAGAAAATGAGTATTGTATCTTCTAGTTTGTCGACAGCTCGTGGATCACGTGATGCGATGCAGGCGATGCAATGGCGTCTTTTGCAACCGCGCCCTAGGTTGGCAAGCCCGAACCCGCCGCCTGGGGCTGTGAAGTCGCGCATTTCAATTTTGGCAGCGCAGGACCATCTGCCCTTGTTGCGTCGTGCTGCGCACGACGCGAAATTTCGCTTCGTTTGTCTCACGCACAAACTAGGTGCGCCCATGGCCCAAAATTTACTTGATCCGGCGCAGATTGCCGGAGAGCGTATCGAGGATGTTAGAACGTACTATTCATTGCCAACAGGACCAGTAAAAAAACGTCACACTCGAGCCGCTCAAGAACGACTCCAGGGTCGAGTGTCCATGGAGAAGTCGCCTCCTAAATCACCAATGTTTCATGCAAAAGCCCTCTACTGGGACAACGATGATGTTGTTGTCACCAGTTTCAATTGGGGGTCGCAAAGCGCGACTGATGATAACCCTCTCGATGAAATTGGTCTCCACGTCCACGGCAAGGGCCTAGCTGAACGTCTCAACTCGGCACTTGTGCATCGAATCGACCGCGACCGCGACCAGCGGTGAGCTGCTACTAATCGGTTCGGGTTTCGATAAGAGCGCTAGCAACCCAACAAACACTTAGGGCTCTGCCCCCGGCGCACTTCAGCAAAAACAGATCGAACAGACCCTTTCTTTGTCGGGACCCCCTAAAGGTTTCCCCCAACAAAGAAGAGGCTCTTTCGCCGGTTTTTCCTTCCGTTTGCACCCCCGTTCTCGGCGAAGGCCAAGGGTTGCATGTGCAACCCACTTTTCATTGGAAGGAGAACAGCAATGACCATCAAACTCTACGCCCAGCCCTACGACATCAGCGCCACCGGCTTCTTTTTCAGTTCAATCAGCGAATATGAGGCGAGGACTAGCTCCAATCGCAACCGGTGCGGTGACCTGGTCGAAGAGTACGAGATTCAGTTCATCGAAGGCGAGCGGATCGACTGCGCCTTGGCATCTGCATGGCGCCTCAGCCAAGCCAATTTCGCTGCGTTTCTCGAGAAGGCAGCAGAATGGAACGATGACCAAAAGACCCGCTTTGTTATTGCGGTTAGTGAATGCGGCTACTCCGCTGAGCAGGTGGAAGATGATCCGTGTGATCTTGATCTGGATATTCATGACGCTGAGAGCTTGAGCGCGCTTGCCGAACAATTCGTCGAAGAGGGACTGTTCGGCGATATCCCCGAGCGACTTGCCTGTTACCTGGACTATGACGCCATGGCGCGGGACCTGTCAGTCGACTACACACAAACGGAGATCGCAGGAGAGCGCTATGTCTATCGTTGTGCTTAAGGCCAAAGCTGTAGGCGGTGAACGCCTGTTGCCTTTGCCCTCGATTGTTCTTGACCTCAGACAAAATATAGAACAAAGTAGGAACATATACCTACAGTTGCGTCTTCTTTCTGCCCCGTCTTTCGCCGGTGATCGGCCCAAGCGGATGCTTTGGCGCGTTTATTTCAGGCATTTCGATCAACCGCATAATCTGCGGCTCACCGATCCCAACAGCGGCACGGCGGGGCCGCATGGGAAAGGCATTCTTATGACATTTGACTTGGAGCGTTACCGCTCGCATGTGGCCCCGCTGGGGCTTTCACAGGCGCAGGAGGACGAACTCTTGCGCGATCTCTGGGCGATCACAGAGACGCTCGTTGATCAGGCGCTGACATCACCCGCAAATTACCCCCAGCATCTGGCCATTGCGTGTAGCGCATTTGATGCGTTCGAACAGGCCGTTGCGCTAGGATCGGAAGATTATCACCAACCAAAAGGACAACAGGACAAGCAAGAGGAGGCCCGATGAGCATTGCCGTCATCTACACCCGCGTTTCATCCAAGGCGCAATTGAAGAAGGGCGATGGTCTGGCGTCCCAGGAGCAACGTTGCAGGGAGTTTGCAGCCTTCAAAGGCCATGAGGTCGCCAGCGTCTTTCGCGATGAGGGTGTGTCGGGCGGTATTGTGGATCGCCCGGCGATTAAAGCGATGCTCACTTGGTTGCGTAAGAACCGAGACCTGGAGCCTGTCGTTCTGATCGATGATATCTCACGTATCGCCAGAGGTATCGAAGCACATTGGAAGCTGCGCAGCGCTATCGGTTCGGTTGGGGCGAAGCTTGAAAGCCCATCCATCGAATTTGGCGACGACAGCGATAGCCAGCTTGTCGAGAACATGCTGGCATCAGTCTCACAGCACCAACGCCAGAAGAACGGCGAGCAAGTTGTCAATCGGATGAAGGCGCGGCTGTTGAACGGCTATTATGCCTTCTGGGTGCCCACCGGTTACCGCTATGCCAGCGTCAAAGGCCACAGCGGTAAGATGATCGTGCGCGATGAGCCCACGGCCAGCCTGATCCAGGAAGCCTTAGAAGGGTTCGCGACAGGACGGTTTCAAACCCAGGCGGAAGTGAAGCGTTTCTTAGAGCCGCATCCGATTTTCCAGCGAGACAAGAGCGGAGCCATTCACCCGCAGCGCATCACCAACATGCTCACTAACAAAATCTATGCAGGCTACTATGCCTATGAACCCTGGGAGGTGCCGCTGACCAAAGGCAAACACCAAGCGCTGATCTCCTGGGAGACGTTCCAGCGCATTCAGGAGCGTCTGCAAGAGCGGGCACCAGTCCCACAGAGGGCTGACAATGCCGCAGAGTTCCCGTTGCGGGGCTTTGTCACTTGCGGCTCCTGCGGTCATCCCTTGACGGCCTATCACGCCAAAGGGCGCAGCAAGACCTATCCCTATTACGCGTGATTCAACGAAGGCTGCGATCAGCGCCGCAAATCGATCCGCAAGGACGTGATCGAAGGCGAGTTTGACGCGCTGATCAAACAGATGACACCGAGCGCAGGAGTCATGTCAGCTGTGGCTCTCATGTTTCGGGATATCTGGAATGCCCGTATTGAAGGCTTCCACTCTAAGATTCAGGAACAGCGAAAAGCGCTTACGAGCATCAACGCGAGCATTGGCAGGGTCACCAACCGATTGATTGAGACCAACAGCGCTGCAGCGATAAAGACCTATGAGACCGAGTTGGAGAAGCTGGACGCTGAAAAAGCGCTAATCACTGAAAATCTGGCTAAAAAGCCAGAAAGCGCCAGAGACTTCGGCACGAGTTTTCGAACCGCGTTGGCGTTTCTCGCAAACCCCCAGAATCTCTGGGCTTCTGATAACCCGGTGCACCGGAAGACCCTATTGAAACTGGTCTTTGCAGCGCCACTGCCGTACTTGCGAAATCAGGGTTTTCGAACCGCCAAAACCACCAGTCCGTTCAAGGCTTTAGCGGCGATTGGGGATGGTGAAAAAGAAATGGCGGAGAGGGTGGGATTCGAACCCACGGTACGGTTGCCCGCACGCCGGTTTTCAAGACCGGTGCCTTAAACCGCTCGGCCACCTCTCCGCGTGCCGTGCTTTTGGCGCTAAATCGTGCCCTTGGCAAGGTGTCTTACCGATGCTCGACTACCTTCCATCAAATTGTTCGCAAGGGTTTGAACGGGCTTTAAGGCGCAGTTGGTATTCGGCCTGCCGTTTGCGTCATGTGCGGGGCTTTTCATGCTGATCGTTATCCCTCCCCTGCCCACATCGGGCACGGTTTTGTATTTCTTCCGCGGCTTTCTCATTTTGGGCGCGATCGCGCTGGCTGGGCTGTTCCTGTTCCGGTTCTTTCAGAGTTATGCTGTCGTGTTGCAGACCGGCGTCTGGTGGATGGCGATCCCGATGCTGGCGCTGACAGCGCTGGTGATCTGGCTGGCCATCAAGAAGCGGTTCTGGATTGCAGGCGCCGCGCTTATCCCATTGATCGGCTTGAACTTTTACGTTCAGAGCGCCTGGCAGGGACAGATCGCAGATGCCGATGCGGCGAACATCCGCGCGGCGAGCTATGTGGAAGCCATCGTCAGTTCCCTTCGCGGCCATGGCTCGCTGGCGCCGCAGGCCGTGCGTGATTTTTCCAATGATTTTGAATGGGTTAGCGGCGACTTCACCGGCGTGCCGGAACGTGATGAGCGCGCCTACAACCACGACGTCATCTTTGGCGACGTCAATGATCTTGGTGTCGGCTCGCGCATCGCCTGGCCGCAAGGCACTGGTTCTCAAGGGTTTTTGGACGCCTATGAACCACTTCGGCAGGCGCATGGTGACTGGCTGGGTCTGATTGCGGACTGCGAACTGCGGCTCGATCCGCGCGTGGTAACAGGCGGGTTCTGCAGCACGGCAAGCGGTATCTTAGAGAGCTACGGTGTTGATTTGCAGGGTGCCATGGAGGCCTTCATGGCCGACAAGGGCGGTATGTCCGCCTGTGAAAACAACAGTTTATGCGCAAGCTATACGCGTCGCTACAGCGACTTCCTCGTCAACTGATTGCAAACAAACCGCCACAAAAAACGGGCCGGGACATGCCTCCCGGCCCGTTTCGTCTTGTCTCGTTTCCGTCTCAGACCGTTCCGGTTCCGGACCTTGCAGGTCTCACGACCGGACCGATCCGGACCGATTAGTTGGGATAGGCGTCGTCGATGCCCTGGATGTAGAAGTTCATGCCCAGGATCATGTCGAGCGGAGCCTGCTCGCCTTCGGCAACAACCAACTCACCATCCTGATTGTAGATTGGGCCCGTGAAGGGGTGGATCTCACCAGCGATGATGCCGGCCATGGTCTCTTCGGCCACGGCTTGCGTCTCAGGTGCCATGTTGGCGAACGGCGCCATCTGAACCATGCCGGACTCCATCGAACCCATGGCCGAGCCGGTTTCCCAGGTGCCATCAGCGACGGCGCGAACCCGGTCCACATAATAGGGTGCCCAGTTGTTGACGATGGATGTGAGCTGCGCATCGGGTGCAAACGCGCCCATGTCAGAGTCGTTGCCAAAGCCACGCAGGCCACGCTCCTGAGCAGCCTGGAGCTGTGCGGTGGAGTCGGTGTGCTGGACAAGAATATCAGCGCCCTGGTCCATCAGCGCGTTGGCGGCTTCAGCTTCGCGCGGCGGATCGTACCAGGTGTTCACCCAGATGATCTTCACTTCCACGTCCGGGTTCACAGACTGGGCGCCGAGCATAAAAGAGTTGATGCCGGAGATAACTTCGGGGATCGCGTAGGACGCGATGTAGCCGATGGTGTTGCTCTCGGTTTCCAGGCCAGCGATTTTGCCCAACACGTAACGGCCTTCATAGAAGTGGCCATTGTAGTTGGCGAAATTTTCCCCCGACTGGTAGCCGGTTGCGTGCTCGAACTTCACATCAGGGAAACGCTCGGCGACTTCGCCGACCGATTCCATGTAACCGAACGAGGTTGCGAAGATGATGTCGTTGCCGGCACGAGCCAGACGCTCAAGGGCGCGCACGGCATCGGCGCCTTCCGACACGCTTTCAAGATAGGTCGTCTCGACCATGTCGCCGAGTTCGGCTTCCATAGCCAGGCGCGCCTGGTCATGAGCGTAGCTCCAACCGTGGTCGGAGACCGGGCCGACATAGACGAAGGCGGCCTGGATTGTCTCGTCGTCGGCCTGGGTTGTGGCAACGACGCCCAAGGACAGGGCAGCTGCGGTACCAAGCGCCAACAAAGATGACGTCACTTTTTTCATCGTGGCATCCTTTTCAGATGGTGGTGATGGCGGGTTGATGGGGGCACCCGGTGGTGGAGCCATCACCACCGCCGGGTCCATTCGAATTTAGCGGTCGGGAACAAAGGCCCGGCCAAGGGCGGCCGGTGTGTTGCGGCGCATAAGCGCCTGATTGCGTGAAAGAATAACCAGCGCAATGATCGTGGCGAGATAGGGCATCATGGTCATGGCCTGCGGCGGCACGTTGATGCCAAGCGCCTGGCCGTGGAGTTGCAGAATGATGACCCCGCCGAACAGATAGGCGCCCACGAGCAAACGGCCCGGCAGCCAGGTGGCGAAGACGACGATAGCAAGCGCGATCCAGCCACGGCCAGCTGTCATCCCTTCGGTCCATTGGGCGGTCAGCGCCAGCGAAAGATAAGCACCACCAAGGCCGGCACAGGCACCGCCAAAGGCAACGGCGGCGAGGCGGATGAGCCGAACATCGCGGCCCAGCGCGTGCGATGCCTCCGCGTTCTCGCCAGTCGCCCTTAAAACCAGACCGGCGCGAGTGCGGAACATGACATAGGCAACGCCGGCGACGATCGCGAAGCTCAGGTAAACCAGGATATCGCGATCAAACAGCGCCGGCCCGATGAACGGGATGGCCGAAAGCCCTGGGATGGTGATCGCTTCCAAGCGAACCCCTGGCGTGCCGACAAAATCCTCGCCGATGAGACCGGCAAGACCAAGGCCGAGCAGCGTCAGCGCCAGACCGGTCGCGACCTGGTTGGAGGCCAGATAGATGGTGAACAAACCGAACAGCAGGGCCATGCCAACGCCTGCGGCCGCGCCGACAACGATGCCGGCATACGGGTTGCCGGTGGCAAGCGCCGCGCCAAAGGCGCAGACCGCGCCCATGATCATCATGCCCTCAACGCCGAGGTTGAGAACGCCGGAGCGCTCGACAACCAGTTCGCCGATGGCCGCCAAGACAATCGGCGTCGCCGCGCCGACGATGGTGATCAGAATGCCCTCAAGCAGCATCGCCAGCTCCCTGGGTAGCAGGTGCAGCGGGCGCGGCGCTTTGCTCGGCAGCCTTGGGTGCGCCAGAAGAGAAGCGGATCTGGTAACGCACCAGCGTGTCACAGCCCAGCACGAAGAACAAAAGTAAGCCTTGGACCACGCGTGCCATTTTATCGGAGAGGCCGATCGTGATTTGAGCTGCCTCGCCACCTAGAAATGACAGCGACAAAAGCAAGCCGGCCATCAGAATGCCCCAAGGGTTCAGGCGACCCAGGAAGGCTACAATGATGGCGGTGAAGCCATAGCCGGGCGAAATGGTGGGGCGCAGTTCGCCAATTGGCCCAGCGACCTCCATGATCCCTGCAAGACCAGCCAGCGCGCCCGACAAGATCAAAGAGCCATAGACGAGCGCTGAGGATGAAAAGCCAGCAAAGCGCGCTGCGCGGGGTGCTTCACCGACCACTTTGATCGCGTGGCCGGCCAGCGTGCGGCTCATGAAGAACCACATCACTGGCACCATCAAGAAAGACAGCAGGATGCCAAGATGCAGGCGGGAGCCTTCCACGATGACGGGCAAGGACTGCTCGTCGGAAAAGTTGCGGGATTCGGGGAAGTTGAAGCCACCGGGATCGCGCCAGGGCCCGCGCACCAGATAGTCCAAGATCAGGAGCGCGATATAGGCGAGCATCAACGACGTCAGGATTTCATTGGCGCGGAAGCGCACCTTCAAAAGCGCGGGAATGCTGCCATAGAGCGCGCCGCCAATGATGCCGAGCACCAGCATGGTCGGCAGCGTCAGCGGGCCCGTCCATTCTGGAAAGAGGATCGGCGGAATGGAACCGAACACCGCCCCCATCGTGAACTGGCCTTCCGCGCCGATGTTCCAGACATTGGCCCGGTAACAAACGGCAAGCCCCAGCGCGATCAGGATCAGCGGCCCGGCCTTCAAGAGCAGTTCATGGACCGACCAGAGCTCGGTCAAAGGTGAGATGAAGTACTCGTAGAGCGCTTCAAACGGGTTGAAGCCCATGAGGGCGAACAGGATGCCAGACGTCAGCAGCGTTAGGCCGATGGCCAGAAACGGTGCCGCAAGTAGCATGGTGGCCGAGGGGGCATCGCGCTTGACGAGTTCAAGCTGCATCGGAGCGCTCCATGCCGGCGGTGTTAGCGGCTTCTGGGCCGGATGCAGGCGCGCCGCCATCACCCCCCATCAAGAGGCCAAGCTGTTCCAGCGTGACATTGGCGGCGTCTAGAGGCTCGGACAGATAGCCGTGGGACAGCACGGCGATGCGGTCGGAAATTTGTAAGAGTTCATCCAAGTCCTGGCTGATGACGATCACCGCTGACCCCTGATCAGCAAGGTCCATGATGCCGGTTCGGATAAAGCTCGCGGCGGCAGCATCGACGCCCCAGGTTGGCTGGTTGACGACCAGAATGCGCGGCTTGCGTGAAAGCTCACGGCCGACCACGAACTTCTGCAAATTGCCGCCAGACAGAGTGGAGGCCGCCGGGTCGCCTTTGGCCGAGCGCACATCAAACGCATCGCGAATGGTCTCGGAGAGTTTGCGGATCGCGCCAAACTTCATCACGCCCAGCGAGCCCAACGTGCCGTCTTCTGGCGCTTTGCGGGTGATAAGCGCGTTTTCGCTGAGTGCCATGGCAGGCACGGAGGCGTGCCCTGCCCGCTCCTCGGGCACAAAGGCACCGCCGCGCTCGCGGCGCTTGGCGATGGGCAGTTTGCCAACCGGATGGCCCTCAATGCGCACAGAATCCAGATCGACCAGCGCCTCGCCGGACAGAACGTCGAACAGTTCTTTCTGGCCGTTTCCGGCAACGCCGGCGATGCCGAGGATTTCGCCAGCATGAACGCGAAGCGAGATGTCTTTCAGCGCCATACCGAACAAGGAACCCGGCTCATACTCCACCTGGTTAAGTTCCAGCATCAGCGGAGCGTCGGCGGGCAGTGCACGGTGGGTGCGTACAGCGTCGGTAACGTCAGAACCGACCATGGCGCGGGCAAGCGAGGCGGAGCTTTCCTCCCGCGGATCGGTGCGGGCGACGACCTTGCCGTGACGCATCACCGTGGCGTCGTCGCAAAGCGCGCGCACCTCATCAAGCTTGTGGGAAATGTAGAGGATGCTTTTGCCTTCGCTAGCAAGCTGGCGCAGCACGCCGAACAGTTGCTCGGCCTCCTGGGGGGTCAGCACGGATGTCGGCTCATCCAGGATGACGAGCGACGGTTTTTGCAGGAGGACGCGCAGGATTTCCACGCGCTGGCGCACACCGACATCAAGGTCGCCGACAGTCGAGTCAGGATCGACCGCCAAGCCGTAGCGGGCAACGAAGTCTGTGAGTTCGGCCTTCACCTGATCGGGCGTTGGCTTGTGGTCAAGCGCAAGGGCAATGTTCTCGGCCACCGTCATCGATTCAAACAGTGAGAAATGCTGGAACACCATGCCAATGCCGAGTGCGCGGGCATGGTTGGGCGAGGCAACGGTTTCCGGCTTGCCATTGATGAGGATGCGGCCGGCATCAGGCTGAAGCGTGCCGTAGAGCATTTTGACCAGCGTTGACTTGCCGGCACCGTTCTCGCCCAAAAGCGCGTGGATCGAGCCTTTGGCGATGGCCATATCGACGTTGTTGACCGCGATCAGCGCGCCAAACGATTTGGTCAGGCCATCGACGGCCAAGAGTGGGTCAGTGTTGCCCGATTCGGTGTGCAAGTCCGTGTCACCCTGCATGCTGGCCGGGGTTTTGCTCCAACCCCTCCCCGAGCCGGCAAACTGCCGAGCTTAAAGGTTGGGCATGCCCAGGCACGCGCCACATCTGGCACTTTAAAAGGCGAATGATTGAGGCGGCAATGTCTGCCCCCTCGAAATCCGCCTAAAAGCTGTGCAGGAAAGCGCTTCGGCAGGTCACACTGCTTACGTGTTTGGCAACAAAATGGTCGCACCGGTGGTGGCCCGTGCTTCCAGGGCGCGGTGCGCCTCGGCGGCATCTTTGAGGGCAAAACGCTGGGAGACCGGGATGGTGACAGCACCGGAGGTGACAACGTCGATCAGGTCGCCGGCCGTTTCCTCCAACATGGCGCGGGTTGCGATGTGAGCGAACAGCGTCGGACGCGTGATGTAGAGCGAGCCTTTCTGAGAGAGCAGCCCCAAATCGAAGGCTTCCACTGGGCCGGAGGCGTTGCCGAAAGAGACAAACGTACCGAAGGGTTTGAGGCAATCGAGCGATCCCATGAAGGTCGATTTGCCAACGGAATCATAGACGACATCGCAGTTGCCGCCGTCGGTCAGCTTCGCAACTTCCTCGGCGAAATTCTGGGTCTGGTAGTTGATGCAATGGGTGTAGCCATGCTGCTTGGCGAGCGCGCATTTCTCGTCCGAGCCCGCCGTGCCGATGGCCGTGACGCCAAGGTGCTTCATCCATTGCCCGGCGATGAGGCCAACGCCGCCGGCGGCTGCGTGAAACAGCGCGATCTTGCCTTCGCTGACGGGGAAGCTTTTGCGCAGCAGATAGCGCGCCGTCATGCCCTTCAGCATCATTGCCGCGCCGGATTCATCGCTGATGGCATCGGGCAGCTTCACGGCAATCGCCGCCTTGATGATGCGGTGGCGGGCATAACTGCCGAGCGGGCCGACATAGGCAACGCGGTCGCCGACCGCGACAGTGTCGACCTCAGCGCCAATGGCCACGACCTTGCCGGCGCCTTCATGGCCGGGCGTAAACGGAATGCCGCTAGGGGCTGGGTAGAGCCCAGTGCGGAAATAGACGTCGATGTAGTTGAGGCCAATGGCGGCGTGCTCAACGACGATCTCATCTGGACCGGGATCAGGCAGTGTTGAGGATTCACATAGCAACACTTCCGGCCCACCGGTCTGATGGATGACAATGCGTTCGGTTGGCGTGCTCATAGAGACCTCGTGAGAATGGATGGCAGCGGCCAGATCGGCAGGATGCCGCATTGACCGCAAGGGGTTGGCGCTTCAGGTAGGACGGGAGAGGTTCGGGAGCAACCGTATGTCCGACAGCAGAGCAGTTTTCGATGTCATCGTTACCGGCCGCGGGCCGGCCGGTATGATCGCGGCCCTTGCGGCGCACGATGCGGGCTTGAAGGTGGCTTTGATCGGCCCGCCAATCAACGAAGCCGATGAGCGCACGACAGCGCTGCTCGGCCCCTCCATCGATGCACTGGAGGGCTACAGGTTATCGGAAGGACTGGCGGAGATCGGTACGCCGCTGATGACCATGCGGCTACTCGATGGAACTCGTCGTCTGGTCCGCGCGCCCGCCATTTCCTTTGAGGCTGGTGAAATTGGTCGAGCGGCCTTTGGCCTCAACTGCCCCAATGCACACCTGAATGCGCTGCTGCACGGCGCGGTGGTGGATCGCCCCGAGATTGAGAGCTTTGAGGGCCTCGTCGCGGGCTATGATCTGTCCTGCGAGACCATCAAGGTGACCGTCGGCGATGGTACGGTGCTGCACACCACGACGGTGATCGCTGCAGACGGGCGCAATTCTCCAGCGCGGCAGGCCGCTGGCATTGATGTGCGGCGCTGGTCCTACCCGCAAACCGCTGCGGTCGGAAATGTCCGCCACACCAAGCCACATGAAAACATCTCAACCGAGTTCCATACCGAGACGGGGCCTTTCACGTTCGTACCGTTGGAGGATCGAGATGATCGCCATCGGTCAAGTTTCGTCTGTGCCCTAGCACCGGACGACGCGGCAAAGGTCGGCAAACTCTCAATCGAGGATGCCAGCCGGTTCCTGGAGAAGCGCAGCCAGTTCCTGCTCGGTGAACTGGAGCTTGAAGGCCCGGTTCAGCTATGGCCTCTGGAGGGCCTGGTCGCGAAAGCCTTTGCCGCCAATGGCGTGTTTCTGGTTGGCGAAACGGCGCACGCCTTCCCACCCATTGGTGCGCAGGGACTCAACCTCTCCATCCGTGATGCGCGCGAGGCGGCCAGCGTGATTGGTGAGGCTTTGAAAGAGGGCCAAAACCCGCGCTCAATGCTAATTGCTTCGCGCTACAGCGCCCGCCGGCGGGCCGATGTCTGGGCCCGCACCTATGGTGTCGATGCGCTCAACCGCTCGCTTCTGACAGACAATCCCGCCGTTCAGCTTGGCCGGGCGGTGGCGATGACGGCGGCACGCATGTCGCCGGCATTGAAGAAGGGCCTTATGGTCGCCGGGCTGGAGCCTTTCAGCCTTGGCGGTTCCATTGGACGGATGGCCGACGCGTTCCGCAAGCGCGCGGCCTAGAACCTCCTAAGGGAACAGGTCGGCGGGGATATGCCCACCAGTCACCAGCAAAATCATCACCGTTAGCGTGCCGACGGAAACAAGCGTGCCCACCAGAACCATGGAGGAGGCTCGCTCGACCCAGACATTGTATTGCTGCGCCATGACAAACACGTTGAGGGCCGGCGGCAGCGACGCCATGAGGATCGCGGTGTAAACCCAGATTGGGTCGTAATTGCCCGCCCAGGAAAGGGCGAGCCAGATCAGAAGCGGGTGGACGGCAAGCTTCACGATCAAGAGCCAAGGAATCTCCACCGGCACCCGGGTCAGCGGCCTAAGCGCAATGGTGACACCCATGGCAAACAGAGCGCAGGGCGCGGCGGCTCCGCTCAAAAAATCGATAATGCGCTGAAGCGGCCCAGGTGTTTGGAACCCAATGGCCGCTGCTGCAATGCCAAGCGCACTGGCAACAATGAACGGGTGGGTAATGATCTTCTTCGTCACCAGCCAAGCAAGCTGTAAAGGCTTTTCCCTTGCCGTGCCGCCGAGCGCCATCAGGATCGGCGTCAGCGTGAATTGCAAAGCGTTGTCGAAGCAGAAGATCAGCGCTGTGGGCACCGCAGCGGGCGCACCAAGGACCGAGAGCGTGAGCCCGGGGCCCATATAGCCGATGTTGGAGTAAGACCCGGCGACGCCTTGCATCGCCGCCTCGGGCAAGGGCGCACCACGGATGACCGCGATCACCGTTGCCAGCATGTAGACGATGTAGGCGCACAGTGTGGTGATGACGATGAAGGAAATGCCCTCGAGTTGATCGAGTGGTGTTGATGACAGCAGGTCGAAAAAAAGTGCCGGCAACGCCATGTAGACGATGAAGAAGTTGAGCCAGCCCAACCCCTCTTCGGGAATCGCGACAGCGCGCCCAGAGAAGTACCCCAGGAAGATGAGCCCGAAGAACGGGGCAACGAGGGCCAGAATTTCGATCATTGCATGTCGGGAAAGAAGCTGCGGAACCTGTTTGCGGTAGCACGGCTTGAGGTGCGATCAAACTCGACGTAGGACGTGCCGCCTAATCCGCCCCGCTCTCCGTAACAACAGCCTTTCGCCAACGCGTGACCACCCTTCTAACCTCCTTTCGACGCTTTCAACGCGCTTTCGCGCGGGAGACCGCCTATGGCGCCATTCGGCTGTTGCGCGCTGCTTTGCGCCCGCTGGGACTGGAACGCGCTTCCGGCCTGATTGGCTGGTCCTGGCGGGTGTTTGCACCCTGGACCAAACGCCATCCGCGTGCGCTGGCGCAGATCGAGGTCAGCCTGCCAGAGCTCGATGCCAATCAGCGTGAGCGCATTGTTCGAGCAATGTGGGACGGGCTTGGGCAGACCTTTGCCGAAGGGCTGTTGCTCGACCAGCTTGTTGCAGAACCAGATCGGGTGACGATGGAATCACCGGAAATGGTTGCTGCCTGGCAAGCCGATGAAGGCAAGCGTGGTGCAATTTTCGTCTCCATGCACTCAGGCAATTGGGAAGTGTTTGGCCTAGCTGCCTCCAACGCCGGCATGCGGATCGCCGGTCTCTATCAGTCGGTGCAAAATGCCCGATTGGAAGCCGATCTCTTGCAGTCGCGCGAAAAGATTTACAGCGCTGGTATGATCTCAAAAGGGTCACACGCCATGAAACGGCTGTTCGGCCTTCTGCGTGATGGTTATGGCGTCGGCATGCTTGCCGACCAGCGACAGGCCAACCGGGGCGTTGCGGTTGATTTTTTTGGAGCGCTTGCGCCATCAACACCCCTGCCCGCGCTGCTGGCGCTCAGGACCGATGCCCGCCTTGTTGTGATGCGCTGTAAGCGGATTGGCCGCGTGCGGTATACGCTGGAGGCGCTTGAATTGTCGGTTGAGCGCACCGGCGATCAGGATGCCGATGTGGCCCGTGTTACGCAGGCAATCCATAGCCAGTTCGAAGCTTGGATCCGTGAGCGACCGGAAGAATGGATGTGGGCGCACCGGCGATGGTCGCGCGAGGTTCGACGGGTCTGAAGGCGCCAAAAGCATGTCCAACCAAAGCGTGGCTGGGTTTGTGCACCGCACCATGGCAAGGTGCGCCAACTCCTTCGATTTGAGACCTGAACATGACCAAGACTCCGCATGCCTTCTTCCAACCATTGGCCATCGGCGCGCCAGAACCCTACCGCGAGCCGCCGGCCAGGGTCGAGCGGATGATCCATTTCATCCCGCCGCACATCGAGAAGGTGACGGCCAAGCTGGGTGACATGATCCCCAAGGTCGATGTGGTGTTGGGCAATCTGGAAGATGCGATCCCGGCAGACCAAAAGGAAACGGCGCGGGACGGGTTTATCACACTGGCACGCAAGCATGAGTTCGGCGCGAGGGGCCTCTGGTCGCGGATCAACTGCCTGAACTCGCCCTGGGTACTCGATGATGTCACGCGGCTGGTGCTGGAGGTCGGTGACAAGCTGGATGTGATCATGCTGCCCAAGGTCGAGGGTCCTTGGGACATCCATTACCTCGATCAACTTCTGGCCCAGTTGGAGGCCAAGGCCGCCTTGACGCGTCCGATCCAAATTCATGCCATCCTGGAAACGGCAGAGAGCGTGAAGAATGTCGAAGCCATCGCGACAGCGAGCCCACGCATGCACGGCATGCGCCTTGGGCCGGCGGGCCTTGCTGCTTCCCGCGGCATGAAGACCACCCGTGTCGGCGGCGGTCATCCCGATTATGTGGTGCTGGCCGACTCCGATGGCCCCGATGCTCCACGTGCCGTCTACCAACAAGATTTGTGGCACTACACGATGGCGAAGATGGTCGACGCCTGTATGGCGGCCGGCATCAAGGCGTTCTATGGTCCGTTTGGCGACTTCTCCGACCCCGATGCCTGCCGGGCCCAGTTCCGCAATGCGTTCCTGCTGGGCTGCGCTGGCGCTTGGACGCTGCACCCCAGCCAAATCAACATTGCCAGGGAAGTCTTCAGCCCGCCTGCTGATGAGGTCGCCTTTGCCTTGCGCATCCTCGCAGCCATGCCAGACGGCACTGGCGCTGTGATGATTGATGGCAAAATGCAGGATGATGCGACCTGGAAACAGGCCAAGGTGCTGGCCGATCTTGCCCGCCAGCTTGCCGACCGCGATCCGGAGCTTGCTAAGGTTTACGGTCTGTAAACACGGCGCTGGCTGAATGGTGACAAGGTGTGAAGCTAGCCGGCTTGAAGTTGACCGGCACCCAGCCTAGCTATGTGCGTGAAGGAGATACGCCCATGCGTACAGCACGATTCACGATCGGGGACGTTGTCAAACACCGCATTTATCCGTTCCGGGGCGTGGTGTTTGATGTTGATCCCGTGTTCAGCAACACCGAAGAGTGGTGGGAGGCGATCCCAGCCGACGTTCGACCGTCGAAAGACCAACCGTTCTACCATCTTCTGGCCGAGAACGAGGAGACCGAATATGTCGCCTATGTCTCCGAGCAGAACCTTCTGCCGGATGACAGCGACCAGCCGCTGCGCAACGCGCAGATTTCCGAGTTCTTCTATGAGGGGCCGGACGGCGATTTGATCTTCGCAGGTGTCGCCCATTAGCGCAGCGCCCTGCAAGGAAAGACAGAAAAGGCGGCCAGTGGCCGCCTTTTCTTTTGGTGCATCGTACCTGATGCCTATTCGCTTTGGATGCGCTCGCGCAGTTCGCGTGCGCGCTGCTCCAGGGCGTTCTGCAGATCGTCGGACGGCGGGGCATCCGTCTGGGTAGAGGCCGCCTCGGCCAAACGGCGACGTGCCACCTGCTCAGCGGCAATCAGCACTGACGAGTCATAGCCCTCGCCGTCATAGGCTGAGGTAAAGCCCGACAGCGAGAAAGAGAACGGAACTGCGCGGCCCGCCTCATTGAGAGCTGTGACTGTGAACTCACCGCCTGCTTTCATCGACTCGATGACAGCGTCGCTCGGCTCGAACTCCACAAAGCAGTTTTGCGGGTAGCAGATGCGGAATACGCCGGTGATCTGCGCCCCATCATCGACCTGGCCGCGCACACCATCTGGGATTTGCAGTCGGGTCGGCAGGATCGTCACCATCTGGCGCTCACCGCCTTCCTGCTCGATGATCTGAAGCGCCGCCACCGTAACGCCTTCAACCTGAAGCTCGCGGGCGCGGATGTTGCAGACCTGCTGGTTGACGCGCTGATCGAGGCCGCAGACCTTGAGCCAGTTGGATTCAGGGAGAATATCGGCAAGCGCTTCGGCTTCGGCCGGATCCACGCTGTCGATGATTTGCTGCAGCCGCTGTTCTGGCGTCAGCTGCTCGGCGGGAGCCTCAGCCTGCGCCCAAACGGCTGTTGGCGCGAGCGTCAAAGCCAGTGCGGCTGCCAAGGCGCGTGTCGTTTTCATATGCACCATTCAATCCTTCTAACCTTGCCAGCGTCCTGATGGACCACTGCCGGGTTGATCCTACCTGCCGTTGCCCCTGCCCTTGCCAGCCTGGTTGGCGGAACGCCGACGCCAGGCATCTCTCCACTTATCGCATGGGAGAGACTGTTCCATGACTGCCGGGTGCAGAGGCGATGTTGACCAAATGCGGCACAGTGATGGCCACGCTGCGGCAATCAGAACAAGGTGATCCACCGACCAGCGTGGTTATCGCTGCAATGCGCTGCACCCTGTAGCCCGAGTGACAGTCCATGGCCAGCCATCAAATGGCCGCGAGCGCCGGAAAAGCTGACAGAATTGGGGTCCATCATCTGTTTTGCGTTGTTTGGCACCCTGCATGTGCTGGACAGGCGGAATCCATCGCTTTCTACTTAACCATCGGTCGAATCGCCGCCAGAAACCGGGCATCGACCGCAACATTCAGGGAACCGTTATGGTCGCACATGTCAGCCTCACATCACGGACGCCTTCTTTCTCTTACGCTTGGCCCCTGCGGCGCGCATCGCTGGCGCTGGCGGCGGCGTGCTTTACCGTTCTAGCAGGCAGCACAGCCCAGGCCGACGACGCAGCACGGCTGGCTGAGCTCATTGCCGAGGATGCGGATGGCCAAACCCATGCCATGGCCATGCATGGGTCGCCCGCCTATCCCCCCGATTTTGCGCATTTTGATTATGTGAACCCGGACGCGCCGCAGGGCGGTGCCATCCGTTTTGGATTGCAAAGCAGCTTTGACAGCGTCAATCCGCTTATACCGCGCGGAACGCCGGTGTGGTGGGTGCGTGGCCTGGTTTATGAGAGCCTTGGATACCGCACGCGCGATGAAGCCTTCACCATGTATGGCCTCCTTGCCGAGCAGATGATCCTGCCGGAGGACCGCGCCTCGGTCACCTTCATTCTCAACCCGGATGCCGCCTTTTCTGACGGCGAGGCGCTGACTGTCGACGACGTGGTTTTTTCCATGGAGCTGTTGCGCGAGCATGGCCGGCCCTCGCAGCGCCGCACCTATGGCCAGATCACCGGCATTGAGCGCATCGGCGACCATGCGGTGCGGTTTGAGCTCGGCGATGGGTCTAACAAGGAACTTCCGCTGATCCTGGCGCTGATGCCGATCCTGCCGGAACACGCCATGACGGTGGAAGTGTTCACCGAAACCAGCCTTGAGCCACCGGTCGGCAGTGGCCCTTACGTCCTGTCGCGGGTCGATGTCGGACGGCTTGCCGTCTTTGAGCGCAATGAGAGCTACTGGGGTGCAGACATTCCTTCCATGCGCGGCCAGTACAATGTCGATGAGGTCGCTTACGAGTATTTTCGCGATGAGACAGCGCTGTTTGAATCGTTCAAGCGCGGCACCGTGCATCTTTATTCGGAAGGCGACCCGGTGCGCTGGGTGCGCGACTATGACTTTCCGGCAGCCCTTGACGGGCGGATCGTACAAAGCGCGCTGAGTGACCAGAACCCCAAGCCGGCGGTGGGCTATGTCTTCAACACGCGCCGGGAGATTTTCTCCGACGTCCGGGTGCGCCAGGCGCTGACCCTGCTGTTCGATTTCCAGCGCATCAACCAGTCGCTTTTCGTTGACCAGTATGCCCGCACCGAGGGCTACTTTTTCGGTTCCGACCTCTCCGCCATTGACGAACCGGCGAGCGATGCCGAACGGGCCCTCTTAGCGGGCTATGAAGAGGCTGTGCTGCCCGACGTCATGGATGGCGCATGGCGTGCACCAGTCTCAGACGGATCCGGCCAGGATCGCGCCAAGCTGCGCGAGGCGCTCGGCCTTTTGCGCGAAGCCGGCTGGACGCTGAACGAGGGCACACTTGTTAATGAGGCCGGTGACCCCTTTACCTTCGAGCTTTTGACTGCCTCGGCCAGCGCCGAACGTGTGGCGCTTTCCTATGCGCAGACGTTGGAATTGCTAGGGATCGAGATGACCGTTCGCGTGGTCGATTCGGCGCAGGATCAGGCGCGACGGCAGGTGTTTGATTACGACATGATCCCCTATGCCTGGTACCAGAGCCTGTCGCCAGGCAATGAACAGCGCAACCGTTTTGGACCATCCACAACCGATGTGGAGGGCTCATGGAACATGGCCGGTGTCAGCGAGCCAGGCGTCGGCGTGGCAATTGACGCGCTGGTCGCGGCCACAACACGCGATGAACTGGTGACCGCCGCTCGGGCGCTCGACAGGCTTTTGATTTCAGGCAGCTACATGATCCCGCACTACCACGCACCGGCGGAATGGATCGCGCACGCATCGCAGGTTCATTTCCCCGAAACCAGGCCCGTACGCGGCTACCAATTCTATCAACCCAGCACGATTTGGGTGGAGTGATGGCAGCCGAAACAGCCGGAGGCATCGTGCGTGCCTGCCCAGCCTGGGGCCAAATGAACATTGGCAGCCTGCTGGCCAAGTTTGCCCGTTCACGTCCCGATAGCCTGTTCGCCGAGCAGCCAGACGGAACAACAACGACCTATGACCAGCTTGATGGCGAGGTGAATCGGCTGACTGGGTTTTTCACCCAGTCGGGCTATGGACCTGGCGACTGCATCTTATTGAGGGCCGGCCGGCGGATTGAAGGCCTTTATGTGATGCTAGCGGCCGCGCGCGCGGGACTTGACTTGTGCCTTGTTGCGGAAGGCCTGAGTGCCCGGCAGATCACCGATGGTGCGGTTGCCCATGCGCCAAAGCTTGCCATCGATGCGGGCGTTTGTGGTGAAGTCGAAGAAGATGGTGCGGCCACCCGTGACCCCACGCGATTGATGGAAAGCGCCGCCGGGCTTTTCACAGTACGGCTGGTTGGGCGGTTTGGCGACGGACCAGATGGCACGATTGATCTGGGTGCGCTGCCTGAGCCCGAGAAGGAGGTGTTGGAAACCAACGATGCGCGCATGCAGTCGGCCCGGCCAGAACAGCATGGGCGCGTGCACATGCTGCGGATTGGAACCGACGGTCGGGTGACCTCCATCAGCCGCACCCAGGGCCAACTTCTAAGCCAGGTGATGGCCTGCGCCATGGCCAGCGGCTTTCTCTCAGCCCACGTCATCGGCACGGCCTATGATCCGGTGAGTCCTCATGGATTGATGGCGGCTATGCTGCCGACCCTGATGGTGGGCGGCCAGGTGCGCCTGTTTGATCCTCTGGAACCCGATCTGACCGCCATGCTGCGTCTTTGGCTGGAAGAAGAGGCGCACAATCGCCTCGTTTTGCCGGCGGCGTTGGCAACAGAGCAAGCGCTGGCCGGCATTGATCCTGTTGGGGCCAGCTCCAACCGCCGCCGCGGCACATGGATTGCGCAAGGTCCGATGCCACGAGGCACGGAGGCCACCGGCGGCACGGTGCTGTGCGATTGCGGTGGGCTTGGGCTGGTGCAGGCGTTCCGCCGGGAGGATGGCGCAAGCTATCTCAAGCCAGGGCCAATCGTGGTGTCATCGAGCACCGGCGAGCCCATGCGCTTTGGTACCGTGAAGCTCTCCGGCGCGGCCAAACCCAACAGCCAATCGGGTGAACTGACAAGCGGCGAGCTGCTCTTGGAAGGGGCACTTGCGGCCAAGCCGGCGCGCCGCGGTCTGCGCTCCTCCGCCGAGGCCGAAAACGATCGTTCATCGGCCTACGTGCCGACGGGAATGCCGCTTCGCCTGGGCGATGGCGATGATGGCAAACCAGTCTATCTGTTGCTCGCCGGTGGCGAAACGCTGTTCGTCGGTGGGCAGGCGGTTTCGCTTTTCATGATCAACCGAGCGCTTGGCCTGACGGGCCGATGGAACGATGCCATTGCTTTCCCGGTTGATGATCCGATGCTCGGGCACCGGGTGGAGGTGGCGGTGGAGCCGCGCCCAAGCCAGGATGGCACGGCCACTTGGCCGGAGCTCGACGATGTGCGCGGCATGCTGCGCGACAGCGGCATTGGTGATGGTGGCCTGCCGGTGAAGATGCATCTGGTCCGCGAGATACCACTCACGCCCGGCGGCACTTTTGACCCTGACGGCATTGAGGCGCAACGGCTTTATCCCGAGCTTGAAGAAGAAGCCGACGGGGCGGTTGAAAGCGATCTCGATCAGGCGGTTGCCTGACCTTCAAGCTGCCCAGCCCTTTTGGCTAGGCTGCGACCGGCTCTTCCTCGGCGATCTTCGCAAGCTTTGACGCGAGCACCGCGGCGCCCTTCACGCGGGCGTCGAGACTGCCCCAATTGCGTGTTAGAACCACCTTGTGGTCCGGCTTCACGCGCGCTTGGCCGCCCTGGTCAGAGATGAAATGCATCAGCCCGGCCGGATTGGGGAAGACATTGTTGCGGAAACCAATGACCGCGCCCTTCGGCCCAGTATCAAGCTTTTCGATATGGGCGCGGCGGCACAGAACCTTGATGTAGAAGAGCTTCAAAAGCCCCTCGACCGAGGATGGCAGCGGCCCGAACCGGTCGATCATCTCCGCGCCAAAACCGTCGATCTCATCGACATTGTCGAGCGCTGACAGGCGGCGGTAAAGCTGCAGGCGCAGTTGCAGGTCCGGCACATAGTCTTCGGGGATCATCACCGGCGTGCCCAGGGTGATCTGTGGCGACCACTGGCCGTCATCTTCAAGCGCATCTGCGCCTTCCTTCAGCGACGCAACGGCCTCTTCGAGCATCTGCTGGTAGAGCTCGTAGCCAACTTCGCGGATATGGCCGGACTGTTCCTCACCCAGCAGGTTGCCGGCGCCGCGAATATCGAGGTCGTGGCTGGCCAATTGGAAGCCCGCGCCCAGCGTTTCCAGGCTTTGCAGGACCTTCAGGCGGCGCTCGGCGACATCTGTGATCTTGCGATCTGCCGGCACGGTGAAGAGCGAATAGGCCCGCGTCTTGGAGCGACCGACACGGCCTCTAAGCTGGTAGAGCTGACCCAGACCGAACATATCGGCGCGGTGGACGATCAGCGTGTTGGCGGATGGAATGTCGAGTCCAGATTCCACTATGGTGGTGGAGAGGAGTACATCGAACTTGCCGTCGTAGAAACCCTCCATCACCTCTTCGAGCATCGAGGCGGACATCTGGCCGTGGCCGATGCCAACCTTCACCTCCGGCACGGATTCTTCCAGGAACCTGCGGACCTCTTCCAGATCCTTGATGCGCGGCACGACATAGAAGCTCTGCCCGCCGCGGAAATGCTCGCGCAGCAGCGTTTCGCGGATGATCAGCGGGTCGTAGGGCGAGACGAAGGTGCGCACGGCGAGACGGTCAACCGGCGGCGTGGCGATGAGCGACAGTTCCCGAACACCTGTCAGCGCCAGTTGCAGCGTGCGCGGGATAGGGGTGGCCGACAGCGTCAGTACATGAACATCGGCGCGCATCTCTTTCAGGCGCTCTTTGTGGGCAACGCCGAAATGCTGCTCCTCATCGATGACGAGCAGACCCAGATCCTTGAAGCTGACCGACTTGCCCAACAATGCGTGGGTGCCGACGACGATGTCGACAGTGCCGTCCTTAAGCCCAGCTTTGGTTTCAGCAAGCTCCTTGGTGCCGACAAAGCGCGAAGCCTGGCGGACATTGACCGGGAAGCCCTTGAAGCGCTCCTTGAAGGTCGCAAAGTGCTGGCGGGCAAGCAGCGTGGTCGGCACGACCACCGCCACCTGACGGCCGGACAGCGCGACCATGAAGGCGGCGCGCAGGGCAACCTCGGTCTTGCCGAAGCCGACATCACCGCACACCAGCCGGTCCATGGGCTGGCCAGCGGAAAGATCTTCCATCACCGCTTCGATGGTGCGCAGTTGATCGTCGGTTTCCTCGTAGGGGAAGCGGGCCGCAAACTCCTCGTAGAGCCCCTCGGGCGGATCGATCAGCGGCGCTGTGCGCATGGCGCGCTGGGCGGCGATCTGGATCAGTTTGTCGGCCATATCGCGGATGCGCTGCTTGAGCTTCGCTTTGCGAGCCTGCCAGGCGCCGCCGCCGAGCTTGTCGAGATTGGCTTCCGAACCGTCCGCGCCATAGCGCGTCAGAAGCTCAATGTTGGTAACGGGCAGGAACAGCTTGTCGCCACCGGCATAGTGCAGTTCCAGGCACTCCACCGGTGCGCTGGCGACATCGAGCGTCTTCATGGCGACGAACTTGCCGATGCCGTGATCGACATGGACGACCAAATCGCCCGGCTGAAGGGTCGCAGCCTCGGTCAGCGCGTCCTTGTTGGTGCGGCGGGTCGTGCCGCGCACCATGCGCTCGCCCAGAATGTCGGTCTCGGTGATGACGGCGAGGTCGTCGGTCTCAAAGCCGTTCTCAATCGGCAGGACGGCGAGACCGACCAGCGCTTTGGGCACGTCAGCTAGCTCGGTAAGGTTGGCGATGGACCGGGCGTTGGTGAGGTCGTGATCGGCGAGCACCTGCGCCATGCGGTCGCGCGAGCCTTCCGACCAGCAGGCAATCGCCACGCGCTTGCCCGCATCCACCATGGCAGCCGCCTGCTCGCGCACAGCATCGAAAACGTTGCGCTCGCTGCTTGCACGTTCGGCGGCGAAGGAGCGGCCCTGCTTGGCTGCGCCGTCGATAAGGTTGCGACCCTCGACCGTGTCTTCGGTGAATGGCGAAACGTCGAGCCGCGCGCGGCCGTCCAGCGCTGCGTTGAAAGCCTCTTCATCCAGATAGAGGCTGCTGGGCGGCGCTGGCTTGTAGCCGGCCTTCTCGCCCTGCTGCTCGAGCACGTCGATGCGCGCCTGATAGTAATCCTCGACTGTCCCCAGCCGTTCACCAAGCGCGGGCATCGCCAGATGATCGAGCACCACCGGGGCACCGGGAAGATGGTCCGTCAGCGGCACCATGTCCGGTTCGAACAGGCCAATCCAATGCTCCATCCCCTGCACGCGGCGGCCAGAGGAGATGGTCGTGTAGAGCACATCATCGCGCGACGGCGCGCCGAACTGCATGGCGTAGTTGCGGCGGAAGGTGCGGATGGTTTCATCCGTCAGCCGCACCTCGCTCATCGGCAGAAGCTCAAGCGACCTTCGGGTTTCTTCCGAACGCTGTGTTTCAACGCTGAAGGTGCGGATTGATTCCAGCGTGTCGCCGAAGAAATCGAGGCGGAGCGGGGCGATTGTGCCCGGTGGGAACAGATCGACAATCCCCCCGCGCACGGCGTATTCGCCGGCCTCGCGCACCGTTGACGTGCGGTCGTAGCCATTGGCTTCCAAATAGGCGAGCACGCCTTCCATCGGTCGCGCCTGCCCGGGTGCCAGCGAAAGCGCCTGGCTCGCCAGAACCTCTGCCGGTGGCAGCTTTTGCACGATGGCGTTGACCGTGGTCAGCACGACCATTGGCGTCTTTTTTCGGCTCTCGCGATACGTGGAAAGCTTGGCCAGAACCGACAGGCGCTTGGCCAGCACATGGGCAGACGGCGACACCCGGTCATAGGGCAGACAGTCCCATGGCGGCAGGTTCAAGACCGTCAGCTTGGGCGCGTAGAAGGCCAGCGCCTCTTCCACCGTGCGGGCCCGTGGGCCATCGCGTGCAACAAAAAGTACGGCCCCGTCCTGCTGAGCTGCCATTTCGGCCAGCGCAAGCGGCAGCAATCCATCGGGCATGGCCGACAGGGTGCTTGTGCCTGCCTCATCAAGATGCAGGCTTGGAAGGGTGTAGAGGGGGGAAGACATGCGTGTTTTTTGACGGTTGGATCGGTTAGCCGATGAACACCGCGCCACCCTTTTTGTGGAAGGCGATGAGGCGCTCAATCAGTGGGCCCTGATAATTCTCAGGTAGGGCCTCGCGCCCAGCAATCCAGTTGTAAAGATCAGGCTCAGGCACTTCCATAAGCTTTTCAAAGGCGTCGAGTTCATCGTCGCTCATGTCGCCCAGATGCTGGTCGGCAAACGAACCGAGCAGAATGTCCAGTTCCTTGGTGCCGCGATGCCAGGCACGGAACATCATGCGCTTGCGGCGTGCATCCAGCCCGTTGGAAGTTCGCCCCATACCGGTGACGCTGCGGCCTGTCTCGTCGCTCATGGCGTTTTTCCTGTGGTGATCAGGCGCGCCTTCTAGCGGCCTTTTGGCAGCCTGTCACCCGGCCTTCTAAGCTGCCTAGACGGTTGGAATGAGCAGCATTCGCGCCTATGGCTTTGTGATGCGCGATGAACGCCTGCAATCGCTGTTTCGGCCCGTTTCTGTTCTCTCCGGTGTTGGCCCCAAAATGGAGGCCGCGCTGTCGCGTCTGGTGCTGCCGGACGGGGCCACGCCACCAGCCACGCTGATCGATCTTCTGCTGCATTTGCCGATAGCGGTGGTGGACCGGACGCAGCGTGTACCGGTGCGCGATGCGCAGCCCGGCACGATTGCGACGCTGGATGTGCTTATTGCCGATGCGCGCGGGCTGGATGGCGCGCGCTATGGCCGGCCGGTGCGCATTACAGCCGAAGATGCGACGGGCGATCTGGAGATTGTCTATTTCAATGCGCGCGCCGACTGGCTGGCCCCGCTTTATGAGGTGGGCGCGGACATCACGATCTCCGGCAAGCTGGAGCTTTGGAACGGCCACCGGCAGATGGTGCACCCGGACTATGCGGTGCCGACTGCCAAAGCTGACACCATTCCGGCGCTGGAGCGCATCTATCCCATGGCATCGGGGGTCATGCCGAAGGCGCTGCGCAAGGCGATTGCCGGCGCGCTGCCGGCCCTGCCCGACCTGCCTGAGTGGCTGGATGGGAGCTACCCCGGCCTTGGGCAGCTCCCCAGCTTTGCCGATGCACTGCACGCGATCCACCTGTCTGACGACAAGCACGCCATGGCAGGGTCGTCACGTCGGAGGCTCGCGTTCGATGAGATACTCTCCGGCCAACTGGCGCTGGCGCTCATCCGGCACTTTTCGATCACCGGAAAGGGCATAGCCCGATCCTTCCAAGGTGCGCGGGCGCAGCAAGTCGTGGGTGCCCTGCCCTTTGCAATGACGGGCGCACAGCAACGCGCCCATGCCGAAATCCGGGCCGACCTTGCCTCCAAGGACCGGATGGTGCGTCTGCTGCAAGGTGATGTGGGGGCTGGTAAAACGCTGGTCGCCTTACTTGCCATGGCCGATCTTGCTGAAAGCGGGGCGCAAAGCGCGCTGATGGCACCGACGGAAGTTCTGGCCCGCCAGCACTTTGAGACGCTTTCCGGCTTTGCCGAGCCGGCCGGTCTGAGTGTCGCGATCCTGACAGGCCGCGAAAAGGGCCGCACGCGCGCCTCCATCTTGGAGGGGCTGGCCGATGGCGGCATCGATATCATCGTCGGCACCCATGCGCTGATCCAGGATCAAGTCGAGTTCCACCAGCTTGGCCTTGCGGTGATCGACGAGCAGCATCGCTTCGGCGTCGCCCAGCGGCTGAAGCTTGCTGACAAGGGCGCCGCTGTCGATCTGCTCGCGATGACGGCAACGCCCATTCCGCGCACGCTGGTCATGGCCTGGTATGGCGATCTGGACGTTTCCAAGCTTGATGAGAAGCCAGCGGGGCGCAAACCCATCGATACCCGTGCGGTGCCGATGGAGCGCCTCTCGGACGTTGTCGCGCGTCTGAAGGCAGCCATCGAAGCCGGGACCAAGGGCTATTGGATCTGCCCGCTGGTGGAGGAAAGCGATGAGGTGGATCTCACCGCTGCCATCGATCGGCACAAGGCGCTGCGCGAGGCCATGGGTCCGACGCTTGCAAGCCAGATTGGCCTTGTCCATGGTCAGATGAAGTCGGACGAGAAAGATACTGCCATGGCCGCCTTCAAGGCCGGCGAGACGCGGCTTCTCGTGGCGACCACCGTGGTGGAAGTCGGCGTGGATGTGCGCGATGCCACCATCATGGTCGTTGAACAGGCCGAACGGTTCGGCCTCTCCCAGCTTCATCAGTTGCGTGGACGCATCGGGCGAGGCGACGAGGCGTCAACATGCCTTCTCATATACACGGCACCTTTGGGCGAGACGGCTAAAGCGCGCCTGGAAGCGATGCGCGAGACCAATGACGGGTTTGTGCTGGCCGAGCGCGATCTGGAGCTGCGTGGCGCCGGCGAGGTGCTCGGCACACGGCAAAGTGGCTTCAAGGATTTTGAGGTTGCTGACGCCACGCTCGACAAGGACCTGATCGCGCTCGCCCATGACGATGCGCGGCTGGTGGTCACCCAAGACCCGCATTTGCGTTCTGAACGTGGGCAGGCGCTTCGGCTTTTGTTGCAGCTGTTCCGGCGCGATAGCGCGATCCGTCTGATGGCGTCCGGCTAACCGGAGCAAAGTGGGATCAGGCGCTCTCTTTAGGTTTGGAAGTCGGCTTGGCCTTGCGGACAGTCTTGGGCTTGGAGCGAGCTTTGGAGGCACCCTTCGCCTTGGCCGCCAGGCCGGCAAGCTCGGCTTGATGTTCGGGCACGACGAGGCCGGCGGAGATCACCAGTTTCGCGCCGTCCTCCACACTCATATCGAGCTGGATCAGGTCCTTGCGTGGTACGAAGAGCAAGAATCCCGAGGTTGGGTTGGGCGTGGTTGGCAGGAACACGCTGACCAAATCGTCCTGGCCGTCATCGTGCAGTTTGGCGGCAACCTCGCCCTTGGTTTCAGTCGACTGAAACACGACCGCCCACAAGCCAGGCCGCGGATACTGAATGAGACCAACGGACTGGAAATTGTTGGCCCGCTCGTTGAGCACCGTCTCGAAGATCTGCTTCAGCCCGCGATAAAGCGTGCGCACCAACGGCATGCGGTCGAGTAAGTTTTCGCCGAAATTGACAATTGATCGCCCGACCAGATTGGCGGCCAAAAAACCGGTGACCGTGATGACCAACATGGCCGCAACCAGGCCAAAACCAGGGACCGGGAATGGCAGATAGGTGTCGGGATTGTAGACCGCCGGGATCAGCGGCTTCACCAGCCGGTCCACCCAGGTGACGAACGTCCAGATCAGGTAGACGGTGATCGACACCGGCGCGACCACGATAACGCCGGTGAAGAAATAATTCCTCAGGCGTGCGCCAGGCCGCGCCTGGCGGTGGCGTTCATGATGGTCATCATCGTCGGAAGGCTGCATGGGGGATGGTCAATGCGGATTGGTTGGCACTTCTTCTATGTGAAGGTTTGAAGGCCGCAGCGCAAGCACAGGTTCTAAGCCGGCTTTCACGAATTGGCACCAGGCGGTTTGACGTCGGCGTTTGAATGTCTACATGCCCAATCGGTTCCTCACCCCACGTGGAGCGATCCCCGGCGATGCCCCCCGAACGCCCAACACCTCAAAATGCAAACCGACGACGTGGCCGGCTGGAGGTTACCTTTTTCCGCTTGCTGGGCGGACTTTTGCTGGCGGTGGGTCTGGTTGGCATCTGGGTGCCGGTGATGCCGACAACCATTTTTCTCATCGGGGCGGCAGCCTGTTTTGCCCGCTCGACGCCCGCCTTGAACCGCTATCTCTTGCAGCACAAGCGCTTTGGCCCGCCGCTTAGGGATTGGTTCAACGAGGGCGCCATTGGGCGGCGCAGCAAGATCACCGCGGTGATCGGTATGGCATTCGGGATGGCGATCACGATCATCGCGACAGGCGACCCGCTGTGGATCGCCCTTGCCGGCGTCGTGCTGGGCTGGTCGGCCTGGTGCGTCCTGTCCCGACCGCGCCCATCGCGCGAGCGGACTACTCTACCGTAACGGACTTCGCCAAGTTGCGTGGCTGATCGACATCCGTGCCGCGCATGACAGCGGTGTGGTAGGCGATGAGCTGCAAGGGGACAGCATAGACAAGCGGCGTGATGGTGGCCGGCATGTCTGGCATGACGATCTTGGAGACCGCATCCAGCGAGACGGCGTCGGCGCCCTTCTGGTCGGTGATCAGAATGATCTTGCCACCGCGCGCGGCCACCTCTTCCATATTGGAGACGGTCTTCTCGAACACCCGGTCATAGGGCGCCACCACCAGTACCGGCATATCCTTGTCGACCAGCGCGATAGGGCCGTGCTTCAACTCACCGGCGGCATAACCTTCGGCGTGGATGTAGCTGATTTCTTTCAGCTTCAGCGCGCCTTCCATGGCGAGCGGGAAGTTCGTCCCTCGACCAAGGAAAAGCGCATGGGAGGCGTGCAGCAGAACATCGCGGCAGATGGCCTCGATCTCACCCCCCAACGCCAGCACGTCGTTCATCAGGCGTGGCGCTTCGATCAGCGCCTTCACCAGCTTGTCCTCATCCATCTCCGACAGATTGCCCTTGGCGCGACCTGCCGCGACCGCCAGACAGGCAAGCACTGCGAGCTGGCAAGTGAAGGCTTTGGTGGAGGCGACGGAGACTTCCGGGCCCGCGAGCGTGGGCAGCAACAGGTCGGATTCCCGCGCGATCGAGGACTCCGGTACGTTGACGATGGAGGCGATGGTCTGCTCGCCCTCCTTGCAGTAGCGCAGGCTCGCCAGCGTGTCGGCAGTCTCGCCCGACTGCGAGATGAACAGGCTCATGCCCCCCGGCGCGAGCGGGATCTCGCGATAGCGGAACTCCGAGGCGACATCGATATCGACCGGGATGCGGGCGAAGCGCTCGAACCAGTACTTCGCCGTCAGACCCGCCAGAAAGGCCGTGCCGCAGGCCGACATCGTCAGCCGGTTCACGTCCTTCAGCATCTGTTGCGCTTCCGGCAGAGCCAGCCGGTCGCGGGTAAGGTCGATGTAGCGCGCGAGCGTGTGGCCGACGACTTCAGGCTGCTCGGCAATTTCCTTCGCCATGAAGTGGCGGTGGTGACCCTTGTCGATCACATAGGCGCGCGCTTCCGACGTCACCTTGGTGCGCTCAACCGGCTTGCCCCATTGGGTTTCGATGGTCACGCCCTTGCGCGAAATGAAGGCGACATCGCCCTCTTCCAGATAGGTCACCTCGTTGGTGAAGGGCGACAAGGCGATGGCGTCCGACCCGATGTACATGGCGCCTTTGGCCTCGGCATGGCCGACGGCGAGCGGCGAGCCCTTGCGCGCTGCGATCATCAGGTCCGGCTGGCCTTCGAACAGGAACGCCAGGCCGAACGCGCCTTCCAGCGTCGGCAGAACGGCGCGCACGGCGTCTTCCGGCGACAGGCCCTCGCCCATCTTGTCGGCCACGGCCTGGGCGACGACTTCCGTATCCGTTTCGGTCTCGAAGGTTATGCCCTTGGCGGCGAGCGCATCGCGCAACTCGCGGAAATTCTCGATGATGCCGTTATGGACGACGGCCACCTTGCCGGCACCATTGCCCGCCTGGTGTGGGTGGGCGTTGCGCTCGGTCGGTGCACCGTGGGTCGCCCAGCGGGTGTGGCCGATGCCGGCATGGCCCTGCGGCTTGGCGTCGTGCAGCTTGCCGGCGAGGTTTTTCAGCTTACCCTCGGCCCGCACGCGAGACAGCGCGCCGGATTCCAGCGTTGCAATGCCAGCGGAATCGTAACCGCGATATTCCAGCCGGCGCAAAGCATCGACAATGTCATCGGCAACGGGCGCGGTGCCCAAAATCCCAACGATGCCACACATGAAAGCCCCCTTGATCGGTCCGTACCATGGGCCGGGGGTCTGTCTTACCGCCCGGCCGTTGCTTTGCGGTTAGCGGGCGGACGAATGGCGTGCCAATCACGTGGCCTTTCACAGTCTATCGTTAAGGGAAGGTTGGAGTGAGTGGGGGACAGGCTAATCGGTTAGTAGGCAGCTATGCGGACAACGCTACCACCGAAATAGATGTAGTCACTGTCCACTTCGTGGCCTTGACGACAACGAAATTGAAAGCTCCCTAGGACAGAAGCGAGTCCTTTTTTGACGTTTTGCTTGATTGATAAACCTGTGGTCGAGTCGATAACTAGTTGGTATTCTGAGCGAATGTCTTATGATGCAATTACTATTGACACACAGGTCATTTATGCGAACGGACTTGAGCTTGATACCGGAATTGTCGGACAGCTTGACCAATATAAAGATGGCCTGGTCAAATTCATACTATCGGAAATCAATCTTCGTGAAATCCACAAGGCACTAACCGAGAAAGCAAAATCAGCACAGGACTCACTTGCGAAGGCCATCAAGTCGGGCTCCGCTAACAGGCAATTTGAGATGGATCAGTTGGCCGCTCTCAAAGCCGTTCGAGACGCTATGCTGCAGCCAGGCGATCATGCCACAAAGCAGATGACTGAGTTTCTCGCCAAGACAGGTGCCGAGATCGTTGCTGCAGACAGAGCTGAGATCAAGCCAATCCTCGATAAGTATTTCAAGAATGAACACCCATATGCCAGCAAAGGAAAAAAAAACGAATTCCCAGACGCTATCGCGCTTCTATCCCTTGAGAGCTGGGCCCAAGACAACAAGAAGAGAATTCTTGCGGTCAGCGATGACGAAGATTGGAAGACTTTCGCCAATCACTGCCAACATATCGACGTTGTTGATGACCTGGCAAAGGCGATGGCATTGCTCAATGAGCTTGCCGAAGAGACCATCCCAAAAGCTAAGGCCGTGCTGGATGCCATAAAAGCCGAGGGCAATGACACGGTCGCCATGCTTCAGGCTCGACTGGAGTCCGCTGTTGAATCGGAGTTTCCCTATCTGGAATTTGATGGCCCTCTCCCGGGAGAAGACGAGGGCGCCAGCTTGTCGCTGGTAAGCTATGAAATCGAAGGATTGGATGACGGCAGCACAGAAATAGACGTGATAAGGGTCGGCAACGGGACTTTTGCCTTTCGGGTTCCTGCTTTCATTACTGCCAATGTATATGCTGATATCAGCTTTTCTATTCGAGACTCGATAGACAAAGACTATGTGCCTATGGGATCAACATCCATTGAGCAGGAAACGGACTTCCACGCCTATCTACTCATTGAATGTAGTCACTTTCTCGATGACCCCGACGATGAGAACTCGACCACTTATGAAATCGAAGATGTGGAATTACTCGGCGCACCGGCCTCGATTGATATTGGGTACGTCGAGTATTCACTCGCAGAAGACGACTATGACTTCGATGTCGAGAGCCTGCAAGAAATGTAATTGTGCTCGGCAAACAGATTATTTCATGGCCTTGGCTCACGTTTGACCCGCCTTGTCGGGTCTTTTCCCGCCAGCCGTAACTGGTGCAGCCGACGCGAAAGTCGGAAATACGGGCCGGATTGCCGCATTTAGTAACTTGTCTGAAGGTCCATTAAGAGCCGGAAGTGACAGTCAGCAAAGCTAACGGCATCGCCAGAATGGGCTCTAACCAGCCCTTCCCGCTTACCCCTTCTTCGGCGCACGCCCTTTCAAGTTTACCTGCCGCCCCCTTCCTATCGCCAGATCCCCAGCCGGTACGTCCTTCGTAATCACGCTGCCGGAGCCGACATAGGCGCTGTCTTCAATGGTCACGGGTGCGACGAGGGAACTGTTGGAGCCGATGAAGGCGCCCTCGCCGATCACCGTCTCGTGCTTGTTGGTGCCATCATAATTGCAGGTGATGGTGCCGGCCCCGATGTTGGCGCCGGCGCCCACGGTTGCATCGCCGACATAGGAGAGGTGGTTGACCTTGGCGCCCTCGCCCAGCGTCGCCTTCTTTACCTCTGAGAAATTGCCGACCTTGGCATCCGTCCCGATGTCCGCGCCGGGGCGCAGCCTTGCAAACGGGCCGATCTGCGCGCCCTCTCCCACCGTGGCCCCTTCCAGATGGGAAAAAGCGCGTATGGTGGCGCCCGTTGCAATGCTCACGCCGGGGCCGAAGACAATGTTGGGTTCCAGCGTCACATCCGGTGCGATCTCGGTGTCATGCGCCAGCATCACGGTGTCGGGCGCCTGCATGGTGACGCCGGCGAGCATCAGTTCGGTGCGCCGGCGGGCCTGGAACTCCGCCTCCACTTCGGCAAGCTCCACCTTGGTGTTGACGCCAGCAAGGTCCGCCTCATCGGCGAGCGTGTAGGTAACGGTGAAGCCCTTTTTGCCGGCGAGGGCAATGGCGTCGGTGAGGTAGTATTCGCCCTTGGCATTGTCGTTGGTGAGGCCAGCAAGCAGCGGCTCCAGCACACCGGGGCCAAAGGCCATGAGGCCGGAATTGCAGAGCGTGACGGCCTTTTGCGCCGGGTCGGCTTCTTTCTCTTCGACGATGGCTTGCAGGCGACCACCGTCGACGATCAGTCGGCCATAGCCGGTTGGGTCGGCGGCCTCGAACCCGACGACCACCAGGTCGGCGCCATCGTTCAGCTTACTCAGCGCGCCCGTGATCAGCTCCGGGCGGATCAGCGGTGCATCGCCCAGAAGCACCATCACCGGCCCATCAGGGATAAGCCCGGCATCGCGCACCATCATCGCCGCGTGTCCGGTGCCAAGCCGCTCAGCTTGCACGGCGACATCGAAGGCCAACCCCCGTTTGGTCAGTTCGGCTTCCACCGCCTCGCCGCCATGGCCGAGCACCAGACGCGGCCGATCCAGCCCCGCCGCACGTGCCGCCTTCATCACATGGGCGATCAACGGCAGATGCCCGACCTGGTGCAAGACCTTGGGCAGGGCGGAGCGCATGCGCGTGCCCTCCCCGGCGGCCAGAATGATGGCGGTTGCGTTTTTCGGGTCGGTCGGAGCCATGGAAACGTCCTCGGCGGCAGGGAGAGAGTGGGCAAAAGCGGCGCCAGGCCTTGATGAAACGGCTTTGCTTAACAGTTGTTAACCATTGAGCGCCTAGCGTGCGGAAATTGGACGCGAAGCGGCGACTCATGCATGGGTTGAACACGCCTTCGCACGTTCACAAAACAGGATAAAGCGGTGGCAGCACGCGGATTTTCCGTCAAGGCTCCAAAGGAAGCGCCCGAAAGACGTCTTGCCGTGTACGGTTGGGGCGCTGGCGCTTTTGTGGCCATTGGCGCGCTGGCGGCAGCGCTTCAGCTTGCGCCGATGCCCTCCGGCACCGGTTCTCAGTTTGCTTCTGCACCGGCCGATATGATGGGCGATGTCGACCCGATCATCACCGGATCGATCAACCAGCCGCAGGTGTTGCCGAGCCGAACGGTGGAAACCGCCCTGCCCGGCATGTCCATGCAGGGGCAACTTGACGATTTGAAGATCGAGATGGCGGCTTTGCGCGATACGCTGGCCGCCTCGCAGGCTGCCAGCCGCAGCACGCTGCGCCGGGTGAATGATCTGGAGCGTAACCTCACGCTCTTTACCGCAAGTGTCGGCCAGTCGAGCGGTTCCGCCGGAGATCAGCCCTTACCCGCCCGCATTGATGAGGACATCGCCTTCGTGCCGGCGCCACGCGTTGTGTTACCAGCGCCGATCCCCGTGGAAGGCGGCGAAATCGCTGTGCGCATGCGGCCGATGGCCATTGGTGAGCCAAGCGACGACCCAACCGAGACAGGCTCTATTGAATTGGAAGCCAATGATGACTTGCCGGATGATGGGATGACAGTTGAGGCCGCCGAGACCGACACTGTGCCGGCGGAAGCATTGGCTGACGCTGAGGCTGAGGCCGAAGCAGCGCCGGAAGACGGCGCCAATCTCGGCGCGATCCCGCAAAACCCCGACATGGACGTTATGCTGTCCGCCACGCCGTTTGCCATCGACATTGGCGGATCGGAAACGCTGGAAGGCATCGATCGGCTTTGGCAGGAGCATCAGAGCGCGTTCGACAGCACCCTTAATGGCTATGAACCGCGCATCCTGTTGCAACAGACCAGCAATGGCGCGCTTGACCTGCGTCTGGTCGTCGGACCGATCCCCGATGCAGCTGATGCCGCGATGCTCTGCGCGCAGCTTGTCGCCTCGGGCCTGCAACGTTGTTTGCCGGCAATCTTTGACGGCCAGCAGCTCGCTTTACGCTGAGTTTCTGTGGGGTTCTGCGGTTCCGTTCTCCTCTGAGTAACACTTTACCCTTAGAAGAATTACCTAGCCGTGCAGAAGCTGTGGTCACAAGGCCGCGAGGCTCTTGAGGTCCGCCCACAAGGCTGTTAGGCACGCGCTTGGTGAGAGCCGGTAGCTCAGCTGGTAGAGCATTCGACTTTTAATCGAACGGTCCTGGGTTCGAATCCCAGCCGGCTCACCACCTCTTCGTTCACGCAGAACGCCTGTTACCCCGCGGTGCTCAAAGCACCGTTGGACAGTGTGCTGATGCTGTCAAAAGTCAGGTTTAGGTGGCAGCCGCTCTTCGCCCGATGGGATGCATGGCGTCGCGATGGAAGCCCTCCATGCCGGCGGCACAAAGGTAGAGCCGCGTTATCTTCCAGCCGTCTGAGGTTCGCTGAAAATCATGATGGTATTGGCCCCACAATTCGCTGTTGGGACGCCCATCCTGATAGCGATGCCACGCATAAAGATAGCAGATGCTGCTTGCCGCATCCGCTCTCTCAAGGCTGATGGTGACGTTGGAGATGTGGTGGCTGGTTGCTGCGAAGAAGCTTGAAAGTCCGCGCTCGACCATGGGGCGGATCTCATCAAGACCCGTCATGGTTGGCACATCGGGGCCGTAATCGACGACCGCATCCTCAGTGAAGAGCCCAAGGACGCCCTCTGGTTCCGCGCGATCAAAGTGGAAACAGTAGGCGTGAATCACATCGGTGATCGCCGCCTTGTCGAGCAGCGTTTGCAGGCCTTTTGTGTGATCCATGCTTGCTGCCTTCAGCTGTTGTTTGACCAAACGCTCCTTATCGTAACGGTGATCTAAAGACCGCCGATGCAGGTGTATTTGGTCTCCAGATAGTCATCGATGCCCTGCCAGGAGCCTTCCTTGCCAAGGCCGGATTCCTTCAGGCCGCCAAAGGGGATTTCCGGCGCCACGATGAGCACCTCGTTGATGCCGATTAGGCCGTACTCAAGCTTGTCCTGAAGGCGGAAGGCACGGGCGAGATCAGTCGTGAAGGCGTAGGAGGCAAGGCCATAGACGGTGTCATTGGCGGCCTGGATGGCCTCGTCTTCGGTCTCAAACCGATAGACTGGCGCGATGGGGCCGAAAATCTCTTCGTCGGTGACGCGCATCTTAGAGGTGGCATTGCCGATGACCGTCGGCTGGAAGAACAGCCCGCCGCGATCGTGCCGACCGCCACCGGTGACGAGATCGCCGCCCTTGGTAAGCGCGTCGGCCACCAGTTCTTCGATCTTGGACAGGGCTGCTGCGTCCACCAAAGGCCCTTGCTCAGAACCCTCTTCCGCGCCTGGCGCGACCTTCAGCGAGGCAACGCGCTTGGCAAAGGCCTCCATGAAGCGGTCATAGATGCCGGCCTGAACGAACAGCCGGTTGGTGCAGATGCAAGTTTGGCCGGCATTGCGGAACTTGGCGATGATCGCGCCCTCAACGGCCATATCGAGGTCGGCGTCATCGAAGACAATGAAGGGAGCGTTGCCGCCCAATTCCATCGACATGCGCTTCACGGTGCCGGCTGCCTCGGCAAGCAGCTGTTTGCCGATTTCCGTCGATCCGGTGAAGGTGATCTTGCGCACCTTGGGGTTGGAGGTGATCTCGCCGCCAATGGCACGGGCGCTGCCCGTCAGTACGTTCACGACGCCTTTTGGAAAGCCGCACTCCTCGGCCAGATGGCCCCACACCAGGCCGGAAAGCGGCGTTGCGGTAGCCGGTTTGACGATCACTGTGCACCCAGCCGCCAGAGCCGGGCCGAGCTTCCGCGCTAGCATGGAAGACGGGAAGTTCCAGGGCGTGATGGCTGCCACTACCCCAACGGGATGGCGCGTGGTCATCAGCTTACGGCCAGCAATGGGCGAGGGAATGATCGCGCCATTGGTGCGCCGTGCCTCTTCGGCAAACCACAGAACATAGGCGGCAGACGACCCGACCTCTGCGCGTGATTCCGCCAGCGGCTTGCCCTGCTCTGCGGTCAGCATCTGGGCCATCGGCTCCAGATTGTCCTGAATGGCGTCGTGCAGCCTGCGCAGCAGCCCTACACGCTCGTTGAGAGTCAATCCGGCATAGGCTGGAAAAGCCTCATGTGCTGCCTCAATGGCGCGCTGCGTTTCGGCCTGACCGGAATTTGGAACGGTGGCGATGGTCTTGCCCGTCGCCGGGTCCGTCACATCAATGGTCTGGCCGCTATCAGCGCCAACCCATTGGCCATCAATAAGGTTTGCCTCGCGAACGAGGGATGAAAAGCTGGTCATGTGCGTGCCTTAGTCGAGCAGAACGTCGTCAGCCGCCGCGCGGAGCGTTTTGGCGACGATGGAGATTTCGTCAGCGGTGATGCAAAGCGGCGGCGCGAAGCCAATCGTGTTGGCTTCCGGCATGGCGCGGGCGATCACGCCGCGCTGGGCCATGGCCTCTGCGATTTTCGGGCCGACAGTCATAGGCGCGAACCATTCACGCTCGGCTGGGTCGGCGGCAAACTCAACGGCCGCCATCAGCCCGACGCCGCGTATCTCGGCTACATGGGGCTGGCCCTCCATGGCCTCGGTGAGCGCATTCTGGAAGACCGGCCCCATCGCTTTGGCGTTATCAACCAAACCCATCTCGTCAATGAAGTTGAGCGTGGCGATGCCGGCCGCCGCGCCGACCGGGTGGGCTGAATAGGTCCAGCCATGGGCAAGTGGACCGAAGTCGTCTGTGCCTTGCATCAGGACCTCAAAGATATCCTTGGAGATGATAGAGCCGGATAGGGGTGCATAAGCCGAGGTAAGGCCTTTGGCGATGGTCATGAAATCCGGTTTGAGGCCGTAGTAATCAGAGCCAAACATCGCGCCGGTCCGGCCGAAGCCGGTGACGACCTCGTCTGCCATCAGCAAGATGTCGTGGCGTGCCAGTATGTCCTGCACACCGGCCCAGTAGCCTTCCGGCGGCGGCATGATGCCCCCAGTTCCCATGGCCGGCTCGCCGATAAACGCGCAGATCGTCTCCGGCCCCTCGCGCTCAATCAGCGCCTCAAGATCGGCTAGCAGATAGGCAACGAAATCGGCTTCGCTCATATCCCGGTCGGGACGCATCAGATATTGAGGGCAATGGGTGTGCAGGAAACCATCAAGCGGCAGGTGGAACCGGGCATGATAGGATTTCAGACCCGTCATGGAGCCCGAGACCAGCCCCGACCCGTGGTAAGCGCGCCAGCGGCTGATGATTTTCCGTTTCTCCGGCTTCCCGCGCAGAATGTTGTAGTGCCAGGCGAGTTTGACATTGGTCTCGTTGGCATCTGAACCCGACAGCCCGAAATAGACCCGCGACATGTGGTCGGGCGCACGATCCATGATCATCTTGGCAAGACGAATGGCCGGTTCGTTGCCCTGCCCCGCAAAGGAATGGAAGAAGGCCAGCTTGTGGGCCTGCTCTGAGATGGCGTCAGCGATCTCCGTCCGGCCATAGCCAGCATTGACGCAGTAAAGCGCGGCAAAGGCATCCAGCAGCCGATTGCCATCGCGGTCGTTGATGTAAACGCCTTCGCCGCCCGTTATGATCCGGCCGGGCACATCGCCACGCGCATGGTTGGCCGTGTGCGTTGTTGGGTGCAGCAGGTAGTCTCTATCCCAAGCTGCAAGTTCATCGTTGATGCGGGTGTCGAGGCTCATATGATCGTCTCTAGGCGGGTGTTCATGACAATCTCCGGCACGCTCGCCTGGTTGGGCAGTGCCAGCACCGCGGCAACCATGTCCGCGACGGTGTCGGGCGACAGGCGATCGGTTTTGGGGGTCACCGCAGGCAGACCTGCCAGCAGCTCGGTGTTGATGGCGCCGGGGCAGATGGCGGTTGCACGCACGCCATCGTCATAGGCGGCCTGACGGACCGCTTGAGTTAGGGCCAGCACCGCATGTTTGGTCATCGAGTAGCCGACGGAGGTTCCGCCGCGAAAGCGTTTGCCATCCGTCGATGCAATGTTGACAACCCGGCCTTGTCCACCCTTGCGCAGGTGCGGGAGTGCGGCCTTCAAGACCCGAAAGGGCGCTTTCACATTGATGGCCCACATCGCGTCCAGATCGTCCTCATCGCCCTGGTCGAAATCGACCATGCGCAGGATGCCGGCATTGTTCACCAGCGCATCGATCCGACCATGGCGAGCGATCGTGCCATCCATCCACGCGGCAGCAGTCGGTGGGTCCGTTGCGTCGAAGGCATGGGCAGACAGGGCACCGGAGAAGGCTTCGGCCTGGGAGACGTCGCGCAAGCCGAGTGACACGGTCCAGCCATCATCCAGCAGCCGCTGCGTGATCGCGGCTCCCAAGCCGCGGCCGCCACCGGAAACCATTACCACCTTCGCGTCGGCGCTACCCGCCATCAGAAGAGACCTTGGTAGACACCGCCATCGTTGACGATGTTCTGGCCGGACATGAAGCCAGCCTGCGCCGAACAGATATAGGCGATCAGGTCGCCGCACTCTGACGGGTCGGCAAATCGACCAGCCGGGCAGTTGTCCTTGCGATCCTGCACGATGGCCTCATAGGTCGTGTTGCCGCGCTTGGCATGACCGTGAAGGTTGGTGTGCAGCGCGTCGGTGTCGAACAGACCGGGGCACACGGTATTGATCGTCACGTTGTGGCCGATCAACTCCCTCACCATCGCGGCGGATGCGCCAGACAAGGCCAGCCGGGCGGCATGGCTGTGGGCGAAACCGACCTGCGGGAACTTGATGAAGCTCACCGACATGTTGACGATGCGCCCGAACCCCTGCGCTTTCATCGCCGGGGCTACGGCCTGCATCATCTGGACCGATGACAGAAAGTGAACCTCCAGCCAGTAGCGCCAGTCCTCTGCGGTGATTTCGTCATAGGGCGTTGGGACCTGTCGTACGCCGGGATTGTTGACGAGGATGTCGGTCGATCCGCCAACTGCGTCGAGGATCGCCTTGCGCCCCTCATCGGTGTTGAAATCCGCTGCCACCGGTGTTGCGGACACGCCAAACTCTTCCTCGACCGCTTTGGCTGCCTCAGCGAGCGGTCCTTCGCTGCGCGCATTCATAACCACCGACACGCCTTCGCGCGCCAGCGACCGTGCCGTTGCCAAGCCCAAGCCACGGCTGGCAGCCGTCACAATCGCCCGCCGGCCGTTCAAACCGAGATCCATTGTTCCTATCTCCTGTGCTGTCCTCGCCGAGAGGATCAGGCTACCTTTTTCTTCTGGCCGATCAGCGTTTCCATACCGGCGAACAGGCCAGTCAGTGCCGAGCCGGCAAGCGGCCGAAGCGGTGGGCGCGGCGCGCCGCCACCAGGCAGGCCCAACCCATCCATCGCCGCCTTGGTGGAGGGATAAAGCGTGCGGCCTTCGGTGGTGAAAAGCTCGGTCATCGCCTGACCGGTGGCCTGGAGCGCCCAGGCCTCATTCAACTGACCAGCCTTAGTTTTGTACCAAAGCTGAATGCAGTCGTGCCAGACATTGGGGAAGCAATCGATGTGGCCGTCGGCTCCCGCCAGCGCGGCTGCCACGCCAATGGTAGAGGACGGGCCGCAGAAGACGCGGATCCTGTCACCGACCCGGATGAGCGTCTGGTGGAAATTCTGCCACTGGCCGCTGCTTTCCTTGATCGCCACCACATTGTCGAGATCAGCCAGTTTGTCAGCGATGGCGGGCGTGATGGCGTTCCCGGCATTGCCAGGGATGTTGTAGAGAACGATGGGCAGACTGGCCTTCGCATCGATGGCGGCAAAGTGCTCAATCACCTCACTATCCGACAGGCGCACAAAATAGGCGGGCAGTACGAGCACGGCGTCCGCGCCGGCCGATTTGGCCGCATCAATCTGCTCGATCACCTCGCCTTCACGGATTGAACCGGTGCCAACAATCGCCGGACCTCGCCCCTTGCAGGCATCAACCGTCAGCTTGGCCAGGCGCTCGCGTTCTTTCATGGAGAGCGACCAGAATTCGCCAGTGCATCCGGTGGCAACGATACCCGTGGCGCCAGCGCCATAGAGGCTGTCGATGTTGGCGGCAAAGCCTTCCTCATCGAGCGACATATCGCCATGAAAAGGTGTGGTGACGGCGGGCATCGGCCCAGACCAATCGACGCTGTTTCTGTTCATGGCGTTGCCTCTTGAACCGTTGAACCGGTCTTGCTTGTGGGGGGTGTCATGCTGGTCTTTTGCGCGGGTGCTGGCGCCTCCTGGGCGGCCGCTGGGCGGTTCCATCGCGAACCGCGAGAGCCGGGGCCGAAGATGTGGACGTGATCGGCATCGAGCGCGATCTTGACCGCTTCTCCCGGTTGCCACACTTCCTGTGCCGAGGTGCGGGCCGTCAGCCTGTGACCGCCGGCAAGCTTCAGGAACACGATGTTCTCATGCCCGGTTTTCTCCACCACTTTCACAGTGGCCGAGATCGAGCCTTGCCCGATGCGCACATTTTCTGGGCGCACACCAAGACAGGCAGAGCCAGCCTCGGCGGCATCGGCGAGCGTGCCGACGCTGAGCGACAGACCATCGGTGTTGAACGTCCAGCTATCGCCTTCACGGGCTAACTCACCGTCGACCAGGGTCATGGCGGGTGTGCCAATGAAACTCGCTACAAAGCGGTTGGCCGGCTCGGCATACACCTTGGTTGGTGGCGCGAACTGCTGCAACTCACCGCCGTCCATCACGGCGATGCGATCCGACATGGTCATCGCTTCCAACTGGTCGTGGGTGACGTAGACCATGGTGCGACCAAGGCGGCGATGAAGCTCTACCAGTTCGACCCGCATGTAGCCGCGCAGCTTGGCATCCAGGTTGGACAGCGGCTCATCAAGCAGAAAGACTTTGGGGTCACGCACCAGGGCACGACCCAGTGCGACGCGCTGCTGCTGACCACCGGACAATTGCCGGGGCTTGCGTTCCAACAGTTCGGTCAGCTGCAAGAGCGTGGCCGTGGCCTCGACGCTCTTGCGCTGTTCAGCAGTCGGTACGCCACGTTTTTTCAGCGGGTAGGCAATGTTCTGCGCGACCGACATATGCGGATAGAGCGCATAGGATTGAAAGACCATCGCGATGTCGCGCTGACCGGGAGCCAGATCATTCACCAGGCGATCGCCGATCTCGATGGAGCCCGATGTCGGGAATTCAAGACCGGCCAGCATGCGCAGCGTGGTTGTCTTGCCACAGCCCGACGGTCCGAGCAGAGACACGAACTCCCCTTCTTCAATGTTCAGATCCAGCCCGTGAACGGCGGTGAAACTGCCGAACTCTTTGCGGACCTTGGAGAAGACAACAGCGGCCATAAACTAACCTTTCACGCCGCCAGCGCCGAAGCCGCGGGTCAGATAACTTTGAAGGAAGGCAAAAACGATGATCAGCGGCACGCTCATCATCACCGAGGCGGCCATCAACAGGGACCACTCGATGTTGAAAGAGGAGACCAGCATGTTCATCACGCCCGTCGTGAGTGGGCGGGCATCGTCTGAGTTCACCAGAACGAGAGCGTAGAGATACTCATTCCAGCTGAGGATGAAGGTGAAGAGCGCCGTTGAGATGATGCCCGGCAGAAGCTGGGGCAGGATGACATCCACAAAGGCGCCCATGCGCGATGCGCCATCCACCAATGCCGCGCTTTCAAGATCCTCCGGAATTCCGGCCATGAAGGACCGCAGGAGCCACAGCGCATAGGGCAAGGCGAACGTGGTGTAGGCGATCACCAGGCTGAAAATGTTGTTCGCCAGGCCGATCTGAACCAACAGAAGGTAGAGCGGGATGATCAGCACGACCGAGGGCAGCAGATAGGTGAACAGCACCAGGAAGGCGAGGCTTTCGCGCCCGCGGAACTTGAAGCGCACCAGGCTGTAGGCACCGAGCGTTCCTATCGCGACAACCACAATGGTGGTCGCCGTCGAGAGGATCACCGAGTTGCGGAAGTAGGTGAGGAAGTTCGTCCGCTCGATCAGGCGGAGATAGTGCTCAAACGTGAACGTCTCCGGCAGCATGGTCGGGGGACGACGGAACAGCTCAAAGGCCGGCTTGACCGATGTGACCAGCATCCAGAACAGCGGGAAAGCAACAGCCAGAACGATCGCCCAGGCAAACAGGTTGAAGCCAAGCTTCTTGATGAACGCCATCAGGTGCCCTCCTCGCTGCGTGTTCGTCTGATGTAGACGATCATGAAGACCAGCATGATCAGCATCATCATGACGGCGTAGGCCGAGGCGTTGCCCATATCATTGAGGGCAAATGCTTCCTGGTAGACTAGCAAAGGCAGGGTCTGAGTGTCGTCCAGCGGGCCGCCTCCGGTGAGGAGGAAGATGAGATCGAACTCTTTGAAATCCCAGATCGCCCGCAGAAGGATGATGACGACGAGAACCTCGCGCAGCTGCGGCAACGTCACATCGAAAAAGCGGGCAATCGGCCCAGCGCCGTCGATTTTCGCCGCTTCATATAGCTGGTCCGGGATTGTCTGAAGCCGCGCCAGAACGGCGATTACCACGAAAGGAAAGTACTTCCATGCACCCACCAGGATCACCGAGATCATGGCGTTGAGCATTTAGCGATGAAACTCTAGCGGCAGATCGATTCGCAAAATGCATAAAAGTAAGAGATAAATGATCACTTATAGATAGAAGAACACC